>MDTA01031703.1_pt1 | contig 17023 bp, 9 predicted proteins | sample 811151 | NCBI WGS metagenome assembly MDTA01 (sample SAMN05326648, study PRJNA326480) | marine metagenome | isolation source: seawater | place: Indian Ocean: South | collected 2010
GAAAGAAGTATGAAAGATTTACATATTGAAGAAGAAACAAGAATCTTTTATGTAGCATTGACACGTGCTGAAAAAACTTTAATTCTTATGACAACACCTAAAAGACAGTCAAAATTTATTAAAAATGTTTCATCAAAATTATTGTTGAGGGAAGTAATAATGACAGAATCAGAAGAGTTAATTAAATTAGATAAAATTATTAATCAATATGAATACAAATTACTAGAAGCAACTTCACATAGTAAGTGGCAAGAAGCTCATTTTTTAGTTGATTGTATTAAAAATATTATAAAAATTAAAAATGGTAAAGTACCTGTTTGGAATAAAAATCCTTATCAACATGAAATTGAACAATTGACTCAAGATAATATATTTGTAGAAATGCCAGCAGAGTTAGTTTTGTCTGCTACAAAAATCATTAGCTATGAGACCTGTCCATTACAGTATAAGTTTAAAGAGGTTGATAAGATTCCATCTTTGGATAAAAAAAAATATTTTCAGTTAGGTTCAATTATTCATAAAATTTTAGAAGAATTTCACAAACAGAAAATGAACTCCAAGGATGAGATATTATCATTATTAGAGAAGTATTGGATTGATGAAGGTTTTGAATATATTCAAGAGCAGAAACAATATAAAATTGATGCAAATAATATGTTAGAAAATTATTTCAATTATTTTAAAAAAAATCCAAAACACCCTGATTATATTGAAGAATCATTTAGTTTTAAATTGAAAAATTGTACCATAAATGGTAAATGTGATCGAATTGATCTGTTAAAAAATGGACAGGTTGAAATTTATGATTATAAAACTTCAAAAAAGAAAAAATCATCTAAAGAAATGAAAAATGATTATCAACTTATAGTTTATGCACTTTTCTTGATTCACGAAGGTATTGCTATTAAAGGAAAAGACAAACTAAAGATTGTTCCAGAAAAATTAGCTCTTTTATCACTTAGGCATGAGGATATTGAAGAATCTATTAAATTTGAGTTAGATGAATTGATTGATAAAAAAAATGATATTGAAAAAATTGCTGAAGATATAAGAGAAAATAAATTCTCTTCAAATGTTGGCCACCATTGTGAATATTGTGAGTTTAAAGATTTAATTTGTCCAGAGTTTAATTAGTTTAAAAGGGCATTATATTGACACATTTTGATACAAATAAGTCAATTAAAATACTATAATAAATAATTACATTTAGAGTAAACAATTTCATAGAATTTTGGAGAATATAAACATGTTTAAACGATTATTGATTTTAACAATGATTTTTTCAGGTATTTTTGCATCACCAGTAAATCAAGAAAACGCTGAAGGTGTTGCAATGAATCTAGTAATGGAAAGATCAGATGATTTTGAGTTTGAAATTCGAAATGTAGAACAAGTCGTAGATGATAATGTTTTAGTATACTATATTTTTCATTTAAATCCCATCGGATTTGTTATTGTTGCTGCTGATGATAGAGTTGTACCAATTCTTGGTTATAGTTTTGATAATATATACAGGACTGATAATCAACCCGATCATGTTAGTTACTTTATGCAAAATTTTAAATCATCAATTCGTGATATTATAAATAATAATGGTACTCAAGTAGAGTCAGTTAGATTGAAGTGGGAAAAATATTCATCTGCAAATATTAACGGGTTAAGAACTAGGTCAGTGATGCCATTGCTTCAGTCACGTTTTGATCAAGGTGCTACATGGAATACTATGTGTCCATTAGATCCTGCTGGGCCAGATGGGCGTGCATTGGTAGGCTGTGTTGCTGTTTCAATGGCTCAGGTTATGCATTATTGGAGATATCCTCAATATGGTACTGGCTCAAATAGTTACTATCATTGGGATTATGGTAATATTTCCGCAAATTTTAACACTTATTATGACTACGAAACCATGGAAAACAATATTGGCACACCATCTTCTCAAAAATTACTCTTTCATGCTGGTGTAGCAGTTGAAATGGGTTATGGTCCTGATGGTTCTGGTGCATGGGTTATGGGTGGAAATCCTTCAACTTATCACTCTATGAGAAACTATTTTCTTTTTAGAAATGATATGGAAAGCATAGATCCTTCTAATTATAGCACAACTGTTTATCGAGCGCTACTAAAAGAGGAACTTGATAACAACAGGCCTATTATTTACAGAGGCTGTAGTACTGATGGCTGCCATGCGTGGAATGTAGATGGATATCAAGATGATGAGTTTCATCAAAATTGGGGTTGGGGAGGTTACAATAATGGCTTTTTCCCTCTGAGTACTTTGGGTGGATTTAGTTATGATCAAGGCGCATTAATAAAAATTCAACCACAAAGTTTAGATGCCCCTAATGTTGTTTTAAATAGCTTTTCATCTACAGAAGTTACAGGGGATGGTGATGGTGTAATCAATCCTGGTGAGCTGGTAGATTTGATTGTTGAAATAGAAAATATGGTTCCATGGTTAGATGCAGATGGTATTGATTTAATTCTGGAATCAGAATCTGATGATATTACAGTTTTAAATGATTTTATTCAGCTTAGTTATTTAGCATCTGGAAGTTCTCAAGTATTAAATAATAATCCATTTAATATAGAAGTAAGTCCATCAGCTTCATTGGGTTCGCATACTTTAACTCTATCAGTTGTAGCTGAAAGTAGCGGTAATGAAGTATTTACTGGTTCTTATGAGGTAAATATTAATGTTTCACTCAATCAATCAGGTTTTCCATTTGTAAATTCCCAAACAATTGAATCATCTCCATTATCTATTGATATAAATGGCGATGGTGAAAAAGAATTGTTTTTTGGTGACTATGGAGGTTTCGTACATGGCATTGATAGAAATGGTGTATATCTAGATGGTTTCCCAATTGAATTAGATGGAGAAAGTAGTAAGCAAATATGGGGTTCTATTGCTGCAGATGATGTTGATGGTGATGGTGAAGTTGAACTTATTGTTTCAAGTAAAAATAAGCATGTTTATTGTATTGGCTTAAATGGAAATATTGAAATGGATTTTAATGCCGATCAGTATCTTATGGGTACCCCTGCTTTAGGCGATGTTGATGGTGATGGTTTAAATGAGATAATTGTTTCAGGTTATTCATCATCAGGAGATGTATTTGTTATAAATCATGATGGTACTTTAGTTGATGGTTTTCCTGCTGCTATTGATGAAAAAGTATTACGTGGGGCTGCAGTTGCAGATTTGAATGATAATGGAAAAGATGATATAGTTGTGGTAACTGAATCAGATGATTTAATACTTGTAGTTTTTGACGATGGTTCATTTGATATTCTTTTTGACGGTGATGAGAAGTTTAAATCTTCTCCAGTTATAGCAAAAGTAAATGGTGAAAATGTTATTTTTGCTGGAAGTGATGATGGCCACTTATATGGAGTTAATATATCAGGTCAAGTTATTATTGATTTTATAACAGAAGATAAAATCAGAACTTCACCTACTTTTATGAGCGATGGTGGCCTAAGTGTAATTATAGGTTCTTACGATAATAAATTATATGTTATTGATTCTAATGGTAGTTTAAAAGACGGTTGGCCTATTGATACAGGAAGTAGTTTGATTATAGATCCCATCGTTACTGATATAGATGGAGATAATATTTTTGAAATAGTCACAGGAAATGCGAATGGATTAATTTTAGCTTATCATCTTGATGGAACAATCCCTGATGGATTTCCAATACAATCTGGCTTTGGTTTTTCTGGGTCGATGCTGAGTACAGATGTTGATAGTGATGGAGATATAGAAATTTTTGTCGGAACAAATACCTTCCTTACAGGAATTGATTTCAAGAATAGTTCAATAGAATCTGAAAGCTGGTCAATGCATAGAGGGAATATTAAAAGAAATGGACTTTATACACCTTTATCATCATCAGGAGATTTGAATCAAGATGGAATTAATAATGTTTTAGATATTGTAATGCTAGTAAATGCCATATTAGCAGTTGAATATAATCTGTCTGGTGATATGAATAATGATGGTATTTTAAATGTTCTTGATGTTGTTCAATTAGTAAATCTAATTTTGGAGTAAAGTATATTATAAATATAAAGAATACAAAATCTGCTGATGATTGGTTGAATGAGTATGCTGAAAGTCATCAAAATCCATTAAACATTAAGATTCACTGGGCTTGTGTTCCTTTAATAATGCTTAGTATTTTATCTTTGTTATCTTATATTCCAATTGGTTTACCTTACCTTGATAATGTTCTTAATCTTAAGTTAAATAATCTCAGTTTCATATTAATTATTACAGCTTCTATATATTATTTTCATCTCTCAAAACCTCTCTTTATTGGCATGATCCCAATAACCTTTATGATGGTTTTGGGTATCGAACTCTTAGATAATGCACTTGTGTCAAAATTTTATTTATCAATTCTAATATTTACTATTGCATGGATTGGACAATTCTATGGACACAAAGTAGAAGGTAAAAAACCCTCTTTTTTTAAGGATATTCAATTTTTATTAATAGGTCCCTTGTGGTTATTAAGTAAAATTTATCGTCATTTCGGAATTTCATATTAAAATTTATATTCACTTGATGACTTTGATTATTCTTCTTTTTTTTGGGGGAGGATGCTATCAATCATCGAATGCCCTTTTAAGTCACAACCTAGAAAAATATGATGTAACCATTTACAGAGATGTATGGGGAGTCCCACATGTATATGGAGATAAGGATGTTGATGTAGCATATGGTTTAGCCTATGCACATGCTGAAGATGATTTACTAAATATTCAAGATGCATTACTAGCTGCAAGAGGTAAGTTAGCATCTGTTTATGGAAAATCTCATGCTCCAAATGACTATATGGTCAGTTTGTTAGAGATATGGTCTAAAGTTGATAAATTTTATGATTCATCACTTTCACCAGAAACACGTGCACTCTGTAAAGGTTATGTGGATGGTTTAAATCAATACATGCGTGAAAACATGGATAAAGTATTACCTGGTGTATATCCAGTCAATGAAAAAGATTTAATCGCAGGCTTTGTACATAAAACACCTTTATTTTTTGGTGTTCATAACGTTCTGGCTGATATGTTGAATAAACGTCCTGAAGATTTTAATGAAAAAAAAGATTTAGAAAAAATAGTTAAAAAAGCTCAACTCTACACAAAAGGTTCAAATGTTTTTGCATTAAATAGATCTAAATCTGCGGATAATAAAGTTCGTCTTGCAATAAATTCACATCAACCTTGGGATGGTCAATATGCTTGGTATGAAGCTCACCTTCATAGTAATGAAGGTTGGAATATGACAGGTGGGCTTTTCCCTGGTTCTCCAGTTGTTTTGGTTGGACATAATGATAGTTTAGGATGGGCTCATACAGTTAATGATCCTGATTTAGTAGATGTTTACAAACTAGAGATTCATCCAGAAAATCCATATTTATATAGATTTGATAACGAATGGAAAAAGTTTAAGGTAAAAGAAATACCAATTGAAATAAAATTGTTTAATTTGTTTAATTGGACTTTTAAAAAAGAGGCTTTGTGGTCTATACATGGTCCTGTTTTAAAAGGTAAGTATGCAACATATGCAATAAGAATAGCTAATTATAATAATATCCAAATGCTTGAGCAATGGTACAGAATGAATAAAGCAAAAAATTTTAGTGAATGGAAATCTGCAATTGAAATGATTGCTGTACCCATGTTTAATTCAGGTTATGCAGATAAAGAAGACAATATATATTTTATCTATTCAGCAAAGTTTCCAAAACGCTCTGAAAATTATGATTGGTCAAAAGTCTTGCCAGGTGATACTTCTAGTGTTTTATGGAATGAATATCTACCTTTTGATAATCTACCTCAAGTTATGAATCCTAAATCAGGGTTTATTCAAAATTGTAACAATACTCCATATGTAACAACAATTGGAAAAGAAAATCCTGATAGTTCAAGTTTTTCAAAAACCTTGGGTATTGAGACAAGAATGTCAAATCGTGCCTTAAGATCAATGGAGCTATTTGGTAATGATGAACTTATTACAAAACAGGAATTTCGTGATTATAAATATGATTTGAAATACTCTGAAAGTTCCTACATGGTTCATTTTATCAATCGTCTAAGGTTTAATGCATCAATTTTTAAAGATGATAAATATAAAGAAGGGCTAAGTTTTTTAGAGTCATGGGATATGAGTACAGATGAACAGAATATACATGCTGCATTAGCAATTCTCTCTTTCGGTTGGTTCGTTGAAATAAACCCTAATGATATTTCAGATCAAATTTTAATAGAAAGCTTTAAAGATGCAGTTGATTATCTATATAGACATTATGGAACATTATCAGTTAAATGGGATAAAGTAAATAGATTAATAAGAGGTAATATTAATGTGGGTTTAGCTGGTGGACCTGATATATCTCATGCAGTGTATGGCTATCCAAATGAGAGTGGGCAAATCAAAGGCTTTGCTGGTGATGCATATCTTATGTTGGTAGAATGGGATATAGATGGTAATGTTAGTTCAGAGTCAATTCATCAATATGGATCGAATACTCAAGATGAAAATTCTAAACATTTTTCTGACCAAGTTGATTTGTTCGTGAAGCGTGATTTAAAGCCTACCTGGCGTAGTTTAGAGGAGATTAAGTTAAATTTAGAAAGATCATATCGACCAAACTTACTAAACGAAAATTATTAGACATGAAATTTATATTTTTAATTATCTTTAATTCACTTTTATTAAGTCAATTACCAATTACTCTAGAGCGTGATGATTCAACTGAACCATTCATTTTCTTCGCTGAAAACTCTAATGAATATTTACTCTCCATTAATGCTAAAACTAATACAGATTGGTCTGTCACTGATGCCGAGTCATCAACAATTACTGTTGTAGTTGATGGTGAAATTACAAATTATAATCAAGATTTAGTATTGTATGCTGGCGATACATTGCATGTTTATAATTGTAGTTTAGGGTTTTTAGATAGTGGTAATCATTCCATCCAATTTATATTTGATTATAATAAATCAAGTGAAGGTTCCGAATGGGTTTATATTGAGTCCATAGAGATAATAAATATTGATTCATTAAATGTTGACCCTGATGTTTTTGCTCATTCTCCAATTTTGTATGGCAGAGATTTGTTATCATGGAATGAAAGCACCCATACTGATATACCTTTATTAATGTGGCATGAAATTGCGTATGAGGGATTAAATAAAACAATAACATATTCAGTTATTTTTTCAAATGAGGATAGTAGAGTTGGTGTAGGTTTAGCAGAATTAATGTATTCTTACGGAAGAACCACTGATATTGAGTGGCTTTATAAGGTGACCTTAGATTCTGACGGCGAGATAATTAATGAAATGTATCAAGGTCCAAGTCATGTACCAACTGTCTTTTCTGGTTCAAAAAATGGTTTACATCCAATACTTAAAAATGCTACGTTAAACTGTAATTTTTCAGATTCTGGCTTTTCACAATATAAATTTTTTCTATCTCCAACATTAACAATAGATATTAATGATAATCGTGAAATCCTTATGGATGAAAATCCTTGGACATATAAAATAATGGCTCAAGAATTAATTAATGAACAACGTTATGAATCAATTGCAAACCCTGAGACAGTTGAAATAAGTGATGTTCGTAATTATATTTATATTGAATATGATGGTTTAATAGAAGGAACTAACCCTGAATTTGAACTATCTATTTCAATGATAGGGGATTGTAAAAAATATACCCACCATCATAATTATAATGGGTTTAATAAATATTTTTATGGAGGAAGGCATAGAACAAGTATTGAGCTTCCCAATGGTTTCAATCCAGATTATATTAATCAAATTGGTTTTTTAGTTAATGGAGATAATTTTGAGATAACTATTACAGATATATCTCGATTATTTTATTTGGATGAAAACTTTAATCCAATAAACATAAATATAAATTTTTCAACTATTCTCTTATCAGATACTAGTAATAGTAATTGGTTAACTATCAATCATAATATAACTAATATTGATTGTTTAGGTATACCAGGAGGCTTTAGTCAATGTGATGACTGTGATATCTGTGATGGTGGTAATATAGATATGGATGACTGTGGTATCTGTTTTGGGAATAATATTGATATTGATTGCAATGGTTTATGCTTTGGAACATCATATTTTGATGAATGTGGTATCTGTGATGCATCACCTGAAAATGATAATAGCTTATGCTCAGGTTGTACGGATGTGAATGCGGAAAATTATGATTTAAATGCTATTTTTGATGATGGAAGTTGTATTTACTCAAATAATATTTTTTATGTACCTGAAGATTATATAACAATTCAAGATGCAATAGATTTTTCTAATAATGGAGATACAATAGTTGTTTCTCCTGGAATTTATCATGAAAATATAAATTTTTTAAGTAAATCTATTTTTGTTCGCTCTACGTATATGGATGATACAGAACTAAATCAATTTGTAATCTCTGGTGTTGATTCAGTATCTGTTGTAACAATTGAAAACATTGCTAATGGAGGTTCAGCACTAGAAGGATTTACAATTACTCAGGGTTATGGAAAAGGTGTTTCTTTTGACGATTTTATAAGTTTAGCATCAGATGAAATTTTATTTGATAGTTTAATTACCAATACTATAAGAGGTGGGGGTATATCTGTTATTAACTCTTCCCCAAATCTGAAAGATTTACATATTTATAATAATGTTTCTAGAAATGTTGGTGGAGGTATTGCATTAGTAAATTCAAATTCAGTGATAGAATCAGTGATTGTTGCAAATAATAGTATTCCAGATGGAGATGCATTGGGTGGTGGTGGAATTGCAATTAATGGAGGAAATCCTCACTTGATTGACATTATAATTTCTTCAAATACAGTTGGATCAAATATGTATTATTTAAATGGAGGTGGAGGAATATTTTGTGGATTTTCATTTGGTCAAAATAACATTGAGGTCAATATTGAAAACAGTATAATTATGAATAATTCAGCCAATATTGGTGCAGGTTTAGGAGTATTATCAGGTTCAATCAATATACTTCGATCTCTATTTATACAAAATACAGGAAATTTTGGTTCATCAATTTCTATGGGTGAACCTCTCGGTTTAGTAGTAGGTGATATTAATCTAAATATGATAAATTCAACAGTATCATCGAATAATGGTAATATGAGTATAGCTATGACAAATAGCGCAAATTTTCAAGCAGTTAATTCAATCTTTTGGAACAACTCAGATATTGAATTTTCACCTTTACCTAATAATAATGAATTAAATATAGATATAAGTTATTCAATTGTTTCTGAGCAGTTTTCAGGTCAAAGTAATTTTTATACTGATCCTTTGTTTACAGATATATCCAATAATGATTATTCACTAAGAGAACTATCACCATGTATTGATGCGGGAACAGCTGATATAGATAATGATGGTGTTGATGATATAGAAAATTATTTTGGATTAGCACCAGATTTAGGCTGGTATGAGTTTGAAGTTGAAGATCAAATTATTCCTGGTGATGTAAATTTTGATGGATTAATTGATATAATAGATGTTGTTATTGGAATAAATATTATTTTAGGTAATATAGAAGCATCAAATACTGAACTAGAAATTTTAGATGTAAATCAAGATTCAAATATCAATGTAATTGATATTGTTGAAATTATAAATCAAATACTTATATTTTAATTTGCATAATATCTAACTTAAATGTAATTTTAAAACGTGCATATCGTGCAAATTATTTAATTTAAAAATGGAGTTGCTTTATGGTGAAATTTTCAAAACAGTTTATATTTTTAGTTAGTATTTTTTCATTTCTCTTATCTCAAGTCAGTTATTCTTTAGAAGATTTAAACACCTCATCACCTACTTATGGCGTCGAGGTAGGTCCCACCTTTTATACTAATCAAGTAACTATTCATTATTTTGGACATTATAACTGAGGACTTTGTACTGCTCGGTTCGATCAGTTAAATGATATGTTTATTGAGTTAATTAATTCTGGATATACTGATATTCAATTACTTGGTGTTGGAAAGTCGACTCATCTTAGTTCTTTAAATAATTGGACAAATAGTTTTGATGTACCAGTTTGCGCAGATTCATCTCCATTTAGTACTTGGCAAGACTGGGGTGCATCACAGCGTGATTTATTTATTTTAGACAGTCAAGGACAAATTGTTTTTCAAGAAAATATTTCTGGTGGATTTAATGAACTTGAAGTGTCAAACCTTATTATTAGTCTAATACCACAACCATTGACATGTGATGAGGCTGAAAATCCTCAAGGATGCTTCCAATCGGGTTGTGAAGATGGTTACGAATGTATTGATGATTCAAATAATGGAGGTAATTGCGTTCCATCTTCATGTTTTTGCGATGAGACATATGGTGAGTGGTTTTGCACGGAAGATTGTAATGGAGGTTCTTGTTATCCAATTCAGCAACTTGGTGATATAAATAATGATAATTTACTAAATGTTTTAGATGTTGTATTAATAGTTGGATTTATACTCGGTAATGATATCCCATCAGATTCTCAACTATTAAATTCAGATTTAAATAGCGATGGTAGTTTGAATGTTTTAGATGTAGTTTCGTTAGTTTCATTAATTTTAGGAAACTAAATAAAACTTTTAAATATCTACCCTATCTATATGTATTATAGTTATAATTTGATTTATATTAAATTTACAAGTTCAATTAGCATATTGAAATTTTATTAAATCATTTGAAGAAATTAATGTTTTACAAAGAAATTATATCATTACTTATGTTTTTATCAATTGCTGCTTCAGATACAATTAAAAAACCTCAATTTAATTTAATTCAAAAAGATGATATCATTGAAATTAGAGAATATCCAGAATACGTAATTGCAAAAACCTCAATCTCTAGTTCAAAAAATCAATTAAACAATAATATGTTTAGGGTACTAGCTAGTTATATTTTTGGAGGTAATTCTGAAAACAAGTCAATTCCAATGACATCACCTGTCATTACAACCGAGAATGATAAGCACTATGAAATGATATTTTTTATGTTAGATGTAGAAAGTCCTAATGAGTTACCTAAGCCAAATAATACGGATGTAAAAATTGAATCTTTAAATATTGGTAAAACTATTTCAATAACTTTTGGAATGTGGGCTACACAAGAAAGAATTAAATATTTCAAAGATATATTAGATTCTTATGTTGAAAAAAATAACATTATTAAAAAATCACCTTTAATGATTGCCCAGTATAATTCTCCGTGGGCATTACCTCCATTTAGAAAAAATGAACTACTATATACAATTAAGTAAATACTTTATTTTTGCAACTTAGGTGTTTTTGAAGTTATTTTTTTGATTGATAAGATGGTAAAATTTGTTTTTTGTCCTCTTATATCTAGATTAAACACATCATTAACTTTTTTCCCAACCATTGCTTGTCCAAATGGAGTGTGATAAGTTACTATCATTGGATAAATATCAAGTTCAAGCTCAATTGGTCCTAGAAGATAGTACTCTTCATTTTTATTTTTACCTTCTTCACTAACTGTTACAATAGTACCAAAGCCAACCTCTTGATCATCTATTTCACTATATTCAATGAACCTAAAAGGGGCGTGGGATTGTAGAAGCTGCTTTTTATAAATTATTAAACTCATTTCTTCTTTGGCCGCTTTGTATTCATAGTTTTCTTTAAGATCACCTAGCGCAGCAGCATCTTTAATTTTTATAGATGTTTCAGTTCTTAATTTATCTATTGATTTAATTTTTTCTTCTAGCTCTTGATATGTATCTCTTAAGATTAATGTTGCCATTACAATTCCCCTATTTACTTAAGTATACTTTTTACTTATTTAAATAACTTAAAATTATTGTTTGAAAATTTACAGAAAACTATTCAAAACTAAAAATAATCATATAATCGTGAAAATTTTATTTTTCATTTTTATGCAATAATTATGTTACAAATAGTAACTCAAATTTTTATTAAAATTTATCATTCAAGGTAATAAATTTGGTGTTAATAACTCATAAAATTTTTCACATTTCACGAATTTTTATAATATTTTGACTCAAGAAAATAAAAACTTTCTATATTTATTTACACTAGCTTTCTTTATATCAGGTTGCAGTGTTGTTAGTAACAATATTGAAACAGAAGAAGTATCGATTCAAGTACCTGAATATTGGCAGACTCCTATTGTCACTGATCATGATTTAACAGGACAATGGTGGGAAGATTTTAACGATCCTCAATTTGAAAAATTTTTAAAAAATTTTAAAGATAATAGTTTAGATTTAAAAACATTAATTGATGAAAGACAAATCTCATACTATGCTAACCTAATCAGTAAACCGAGTTTTTTACCATCCTTAAATGTAAATGCTAGGATTGATTCAAATATTCAAAATTTATCAGGTTTTGGTGCGGCTGCTAGTTTTTTAAACGATAACAATGATTCAGGAAACTCTACCCATACTGACGTGATAAACTTTGGATCTACTAATGTCAATTTTGGTTTACAAATGCAATGGGAAATTGATGTTTGGGGTAGATTGTTGAATTCTAAAAAATCACATGAAAAAGATTATGAATCAATTTTATATAATTTAAACTATTTAGGCTTTTCCTTACTTGTCAGAGCATCGCAGTTATATTATTCAGTTTTAGAATCAGCATTACAGGTTGATATTGCAGAGAAATCTTATTTAAGATACGTTGAAATTCAAGATTATGTTAGATTGAAATATGAAAAAGGTCTTGTTAGTAGTTTGGATTTACGCTTATCTCAATCATCAGTTTCAACATCAAAAATTTTATTAGAAAATAAAAAAAATATATATAAATCTTTGAGTCGTCAAATTCAAATAATGTTGGGCGAATATCCTTCGGGTTATTTTTTGGATTCATATAGTTTACCATCACAAATACCCAATATTAATAGTGGAGTACCTGCAGATTTGTTAATTAGAAGACCAGATATCAAAGCTTTGTTTTCTAAGGTCGAATCAGCTGGTTTTAAGTTACAGGAAGCTAGAAGAGACCGTTTCCCTAAACTTTCTCTAGTGGGTAATATTGGTACAAGTAGTAATAGTATTGAAAATATATTAAATGTTGATTACGGGGTATGGAATTTAGGTACTAACATTTTTGCTCCTATTTTTAATAACTCTAAAATCAGAAACAATATAAATTTAAAAAAAGAACTGAAAGAAAAATCAAAGAGGGAATTAACAAAAGGTTTGTTGAAAGCCTTTGCAGAGGTTGAAAATATTTTAGATTTTGATAGATCACTTGATATTCAATTAAAAACTATTAAATCAGCTCTATACGAAGCTGAAAACATTGTAGATCTTACAAGGCAAAGATACGATAAAGGTTTAATTGGTATTGAAGTAGTTCTTCAAAATGAAGCAATTTATAATACATTACTATCCCAACATTTAGTTTTATTAAATAAAAATATTGATAATAGATTATCTTTGATTCTTGCTTTGGGTGGTGAAATAATTTTAGAATAGGATTACTGATTTGGACAAAACAATTTTCAAAAAAAACGTAGGCTTAATTATTTTATTATTTTCAGTATTAATAACATTTCTGTTGATTAATTTTAGATCTGTAACAGTTGTCAGCTCAGAAAATAAAAAAATACCATTTATAGAATCGAGAAAACTCATACCTCAAATGCATCAGTCAATAATTAAATCTCAGGGATTTATTTCATCTGACGCTAATTTAACTCTTGTAAGTGAACTACAATCTCAAGTTCAATGGGTTTCTGATAAACTTAAAAAAGGTATGAGTTTTAGTAAGAATGATACTTTGTTAATCTTAAATATAAAAGATTTTGAATTGGCACTTGTATCAGCAGAAACAAAATTTTTGAATGCAAAAATAAATTTAGATAGAGAAAAAGCTGAATTTGAAATTGCAAATAATGAGTGGGAAAAAATTGGTTCTGGATCTGCTACTGAACTTGCTCTAAGAAAACCACAGCTTGAACAAGCCGTTTTAAATTATTCAATTGCCCAAGCAAATTTAGACAAAGCAAAAAGAGATTTAAGTAAAACTATCTTTATTGCTCCTTTTAATGGTAGGGTTGTAGATAAATACATTGATAGTAAATCAATTGTTTTTCCAGGTACACCAATAGCAGATATTTATTCCACTGATTTTTTCGAAGTTAATCTTCCTATAGCAGATCGTGATATACTCTTTACCGGTTTAAATTTTGATGGCAAGGAGGTAAGTACAGATAACCAATTAAAAGTAAAGCTTACAGCAAATGAAAAAGAATGGTTTGGATCGATAGTTAGAACAGAAGCCGAGCTCGATATAAAATCAAGGATGAAGTCTTGTGTCGCACGAATTAAAAATGAAAATTCTAATTTTATTCTTACAAAAGGTGAATATGTTGAAGCACAGATTTATGGATCTATTATACCAAATTCATATAAAATACCCAGAAATAAAGTCCGCAATGAAAAAGTTTGGGTAATAGATGAAAACAGTTTTTTGAGACAACGTAAAGTAGAAATTATTAGATATGAAGAAGATGATGTAATAACAAGAAATGGATTCATTGATTTGGATCACTTACTTGTTTCGAGAATGTCAAGTCCTTTGGATGGTTTACAAGTTAGTATGAAAGTTATTGATTAATGGAAAAAATAATTCGTTGGTTTGTAAATAATTCAGTTGCTACCAACTTGATAATGTTTTTTGTTATTATTACTGGAGCTTTGACAATTCCATTAATAAAAATGGAAGTATTTCCAGAGATTGAGGTTGATATAATTAATATCTCAGCAGTTTATCCAGGTGCATCTCCAACAGATGTTGAAAGTGCGATATGTATCAAAATTGAAGAAAAACTTCAGGGATTAGAAGGTATAAAAAACATTTCCTCAGTCGCGGTTGAAAATGTAGGTAACATCAGTGTAGAATTACTACCCAATCAAGATATTAACAAGATTTTAGATAGGATAAAAGTAATAGTTGATGGAATTAAAACCTTTCCCACTGATGTTGAAAAACCAGTTGTTACCCAGATATTAACCTCTCAGCCAACAATTACTGTTGCAGTTAGTGGCAAAATGGATGATTTAGCTTTATCAGATTTTACGGCTGAGATAAAAGATGAAATTGATAATTTGCCAGGAATAACTTATACATCAATTGTAGCTAAAAGAGAAAAAGAAATAACTGTTGAGGTTTCAAAATCTGCGCTTCAGAAATATGATCTTACATTACAGATGATTTCTGATGCAATTAACTCATGGTCGATAGATGTACCAAGTGGTAGTATTTTAAATGATACTGGTGAAATTTTAATCAAGACAAGAGGTCAAAACTACACGATAGATGATTTCGAAGAAATTCCTATAATTATTAATAAATCTGGTCAATTAGTTCCTCTAAAAGATTTAGCAAAGATAAATGATGGTTTTGCTCTATCGTATGATCTAGAATTTGATTTTAATGGTAATCCAGCTAATTTGATAACTGTGTATAGAGTTGGAAATCAAAATGCTATTGAAGTAGCAGATATAATTAAAGATTTCGTTTTTCAAAAGCAAAATGAGTTACCTGAAACTGTTTCTATTACGGCATGGGATGATGAAGCAAGAGTTTTAGAAGGTAGAATTGATTTGATGGTTGAAAATGCTAAATATGGTTTAATATTAGTTATTATTGTCTTAGCTTTATTTCTCAAACCTAAACTAGCTTTTTGGGTTTCATTAGGAATACCCATATCGTTCATGGGTGGTTTTATGTTAATGCCTTTTCTTGGTTTATCAATAAATATGTTATCCTTATTTACCTTTATACTTGTATTAGGAATAGTTGTTGATGACGCAGTTATTGTAGGTGAAAACTTTGCTTTATTTAAAGAAAGAGGAATGGAATCTAAAAAGGCAGCTATAGCTGCAACAAAACAAGTTGCAAAGCCTGTTTTTTTTGCAGTTTTAACTACTATGGTAACGTTCTCACCTATGTTATTCGTCAAAGGTGATATTGGAAGTATATGGCGAATTTTTCCTTTGATTACTATAGCTGTCTTATTTTGGTCATTATTTGAAAGTTTAACTATCCTACCATCACATTTAGCACACAGTAAAGAAAAAGAATACGACAATACTTATATTTCTACTTTATCTAGAAAATGGGAAAAATTCCAGAAAAAGATAAAGAATTTACTTTATTTATTGATTAATCACTTTTATAAACCAGTTTTAAAAAAAGCAGTAAATAATCCTATTTCATTTTTATGTATTTGCGCTTCAATTTTTATTTTAACAGTTGGAGTAATTGCTGGCGGATTAATTAAGTTTTCTTTTTTCCCTCCAATTGAAGCAGATTTAGCAATAGCATCAATCGAGTATCCAAAAGGCACATCAATTGAACTAACTCGTAAAGGTTATAATCAACTTGAATTAGCCACTGAAAAATTAGAAAGTGAACTTAAAAAAGAGTTCCCTGAAGAAGTTATTATTAAAAATAGACTTTCTACTATAGGGTATCAGCCAATGAGGACTAAAACTTCCAGAGGTCCTGGAAATTTAACCGGTTCTTATGGTGGTTCCAATATGGCTGAAGTTGCTATTGAATTAGTGCCAGGTGAAAATAGAAATATAGGTAGTGAAGAGGTAGTTAGAAGATGGCGTGAAATTATGCCTAAAGTTATAGGTGTTGAAAGTATTTCTTTTTTTTCAAGTTTATTTTCTGCTGGTGATCCAATAAACATTCAGTTATCAAGTAATTATTTAGATGATTTGATTAGTGCAAAAGATAAGTTGAAATTAGAATTAGCTCAGTATCCTGGTGTTTTTGATATTACAGATAATTTTACAAAAGGTAAGGAAGAATTAGTTATTTCACTTTTACCTGTTGCAAAAAACTATGGTATAAATATGATCGTTTTGGGTAATCAAATCCGACAAGCCTTTTATGGTTATGATGTTCAAACCATTCAAAGGGGTAGGGATGAGGTAAAGGTTGTGTTGAGA
>MDTA01043638.1_pt1 | contig 17016 bp, 3 predicted proteins | sample 811151 | NCBI WGS metagenome assembly MDTA01 (sample SAMN05326648, study PRJNA326480) | marine metagenome | isolation source: seawater | place: Indian Ocean: South | collected 2010
AAGCGTGAATATCACTCAGGAGTTTTGGGATGGTCTTTCCGAAGAAGAGCAGCAAGAGTATCTGGATCAGGGGTTCTCAGCGCCCGCTGACGCCCCAGAACCCGTCGAAGAACCCGTAGACGACTCAGAACCCGAGGAGGAGGTCCCCACACCCGCTCAGGAATACTGGGACTCTCTCGATGAAGAAGAACAACAAGACCTCAGAAGCCAAGGGCTCGGGTTTATTGACCCTGAGAGTGGAGAGTCAGTCAACATCACTCAGGAGTTCTGGGACTCTCTCACCGAAGAGCAAAAAGAAGCTCTTATCGAAGCCGGGTTCAGCCCTCCGACACCGCCACCAGAGCAGCCCCAAGCCCTGAATATCACACAGGAGTACTGGGATAGTCTTTCCGAAGAAGAACAACAAGAGCTGATTGAGCAGGGTTTTGTGCCGCCGAGCGCAGGCCCGACCGCAGTAGAGGAAACGGTCAATGTGATTGCAGCGCGGGCAGCAGCCCCTAAAGGCGAACCGCTTGGGCCTGAGAAAAAGATGCGTCACCAGCCCGCCGAGGTCTTCGGTCAGTTGTCCTCTGATGGCAATATCAAGACAGAGTACCTGCCTCAGCCCGGTGTTCCTGTTCATGGCGAAAAGAAGTCGTTGAACCACTACTCTCCGTTCACCATCAATATCGAGATGCCAGATGAGATCGAGCCCCTGCTGACTTGGTCAGCAGGGGATGGTGACAAAAGGTATAAGGGTACGAGGGGGCTGGTGGAGTCTATTGGGCCGGGTCAGACCTCTACACAGATTGATGCTAAGGTGTCGTCCTACAAGTCGTTCGCCTCAACTAAGCGGTATGCCCAAGCCTTGAGGCCTTACAATCCAGCCCTGTTTACGGTCAACCAGTACGCGGACATTTTTGAGCAGATATTGGACATCTCTCGGACACCGCCCTTGATTCTGTTGATCAACCCCACAGACATGACGGTCAACTACAACCAGTTGTTGAACTACTCGGAGAGAACCCGTCATGGATACGTTTACCAAGCGTGGGGCGAAGAGAACGTCCAACTAAACTTCTCCGGCAGGATCGGAGCCTTCTATGCTGGCGAAGCCAAGCGTCCGTTTGCGTTTGGCGACTTCACCAAGACGGAGAACCCTACGGGCAACCAAGAAGCCTCCCGTAAGTACTCTGCGTCGTACCAGAATCTCATGAACCTCCAAGCCATCTACTTCAACAACGGCTACATTCGGGACAGAGCCAATAGCTCTCACATGAGACCGAGCTTGGCACACCACATGATTGGCCACGTTTGTATCCGCTATGACGGAAAAGCCTATCACGGACACTTCGACAAGTTCCAGTACAGCTTCGATGACACGAAAAACAGGGGCGGTTTGCAGTTCAGCTTCGACTTCACTGCGTTCAGGATTGAGGACTTCTACGAGGCCAAGACGCAACTCAAGCCTCTCGATAAGCCGGACATGGGCGGATGGGCTGGTGCCGTGTCTTCTCCAACTCCAAGACCTGAGACATGGGGGGACGGTGCGGGCAATACCATGTGGGGTGAGGATTCAACGCTGTCGGTGGACATTGAAGACTTGCTGGGCTGGGATAAGGATGCGCGAAACGCTGCTTGGTGGGAACTCTTCAAGCCTGACACAACAGACAATCCCGGACATCGCGGCATTATCTCTCAGTATCAAGACAGGCCCGAGTCGCCGGGTAACTGGGAACCTGAAGATGAGACTCAGGAATACGCAGACCCCGAGGGTCCAAGTGAGGGGGGCGGCACCACGGGTTCCTCTGGTGGCGGTTCGGACGGTACGGGAGATGGTACAGAACCCATACCGAACCCACCGACAGATCCGAGTCTTCCCAGCGATGTAGATGACCCAGCAGCCACTGAAGAAGATGGGCCGGGGTAGAATGGTGTGTAAACGTCTCTTGATTGCCGCGAGGGTGATGCATGTCTGTTGAGAAAAGGCCTTATGCAGGCACGTTCAAGGCCAACACCAAAGCGCGTGTTCGGTACACGCCTGACGCACTGGTGTTCCTGAACGGGGACACCGCGTTGAACAGCACGACGTTTGCCCGACGTAAGATTGACATCCAGCCCTTCGTTACACAGGTTTCCTGTGACCACGGCACTCAGCCCGGAACGGCTTCTGCATCCGTCACCTTGAGTATCCCAAGGAAACTCGGCTCCGAGATCTTCCGAGAAGGGAACACAATGCTCACGACAGGGCTGGAAGTCCATATCTACCTACGTGGATACCATCCTGTACTCGGGGTGCAAGCCGTTGACAGTGCTTCTCCTGACTACGAAGACATCATGAAGACCATCCCGAATAACGAACTTGACCCGGATCAGACTCGAATCGATGACGGGACTTTTGCTGTTCGACCCTACTACCATGCTTTCCATGGCGTGGTGACTCAGGTTTCTCATGAGTATTCAGGCGGGTTCTACAGTGCGGGTCTTGAGTGTACTGGTATGCTCCACTTCTGGCAGTACATGGACATGTCAACAAACGCATCCCTCTTCGGACCTAAGCCTACGGGGTCTGGGTTGAAGATGAGCTTGGTCGGACACAACTACACCAACAAGACGCCGTTCTCGATTATCTACAGCCTTTACAGGAACACGGCAGGTGCTGCCGGTGCCGTGGCTTTCGCATTGAGCAGTTCAGGAAACATCCAGAACCCAAGCCCTCAAGGTGATGTTTCTCTGTTCACTCAGACTCAGCGGTATTGGCAACGCCGTTTCAGTCAGGGCATGTATCGTCTGCGCATGTATGGTGTTGATGGGGAGATGTTCAACACGGCAACTCAAGCGATGATTGGGACCATGACGAGCGCTCAACTCTCAGCAGCGGCATCAGAAGATCTTTACGAGTATCGGGCCGTTCCAGACAGTTCGAGAGACCCCTTCCGGTTTTTCGATGGTCAAATGAACCGTCAAACCCGTAAGCGATTGATCGATCAGGACATCAGAGAGATGGTTGGTGGTCGTCGGATGGGTGATGTGGTCGTCGAATCGAGCAACTTGATGTACCAGAGGATTGCGTCTGAGAACTCGTCAATCGGTATCGCGGTTCAACAGTTGAAGGCGTATGTCACCGACATCTCGGCTTATGGCTCAGTGAACTTGTTCCAGTCGTCCTACGAGTCAAAGCTGGACCTCGCCATCGCTGCTGCAAATGCCTGCGGGTATGAGTTCTACCAAGACGTTGATGGCGATCTGGTGTTCAAGCCGCCCCTTTACAACATGGATACAAGCGGACTCACAGGGTATACGATCAATCCCGTTGATGTCATTTCCATCTCGTATGCAGAGAACGAGCCTGAGGCGACGTTCATGACGGTCAAGTCAGAGGCCTTCCAAAACACCAACGGCATGAGCTTGTCTGAAGAGTGGGGTGTCCGGGGTCAGTTCATCGACTACCAACTGGTTGCAAAGTACGGCTGGAGACCGGGCGACTTTCAAGCGTCCTTCTATAGCAGCGGCAGGGCTGCATTTTGGGCCGCTGTTGCGCGCATGGCTCTTATCAACAAGAGTATGAACACCGCGTCGCTAACCATTCCTCTGCGTCCTGAACTGCGCTGTGGCCACCCGGTATACATCAAGCATATCGACACGTATTACTACATCGACAGTATGAGCCATCAGTTCAGTTACGGTGGTGCCTGCCAGACGACCTTGCAGCTTGTCGCTCGGCGGCGCAAGTTCTACCCACCTGGGCGGGTGGAGAATCAGAAAACTGGTATTGATGCTGTACGGCTTGATCGTCCAGACTACGAGCCTATTCCAGTAACCAAGTACGATGAGTTGAACCGCACCTTGACTACCACGGGCTTCCCGAATGTTGTCATGGCACTTGACCCGAGCAACATCAACCCGCTGGCCTATCTTCTGGGTACGTCAGCACTTGACATCACGAACAAGTATCAAATCAACAGTGTTCTCATCACTCTTTTCAACAGTGGGATGATTGAGCTTGATGCCGGACCAGAGATCGATCTATCTCAGCCTTCTACATGGGGAACAATCCGTTTCAAGTATGGGGCTACTGAAGCGTTTATCAAAGGGACGAGGACCAAGTATCCTATTGCTTGGAGCAATAAAAACCCAACGGGGGGCTATGTCTCTACCTCTTCACCGGTAGATGATTCAATAGCTACTGCGAATGTCAGTGACTTTTATACGCAGGCGGGTTTGCTGGAGGACCGTGTTTCTAAGCTGGATGCCCGTCTACGCCGATTCTACACCAACCAGACTTCTCACTCAGGGTCTGCTACTGACCAGAGGTGGAAAGACCTGCAAAAAGCAGTGGCTGAACACGAGGAGCAGTTGATGAAAGAGTGGACCAAAAACACAGGGAGAAGATCATCCCACGGCCACTTGGCCAATAGCGTGGGTGACTTGACTATCTTGGATTTGAAGCGGATTGCTGTCGGTGAGATGGGCAAGCCTAAGAAGCCAAGTGCCGGTGGCACCAAAGATCCTACAAATCTGTCCTCTGCTGAGATCTTGAACATCCTTGGGGACCGCAAGGCGTCGTTTTCAAACCACGAGACCCCCGGATTTTATCGGTACTACTCGACTTCTCACCCTGACACTGCTCACCATGCACCGTTGGCTTACAAGTACCAGCCCTACGACCCGAACGATAGTAGTAGCCAAATACTACCGTCAGAGGACCCGTCCAAAGATACTTTCGTCGGCCCGACTTGGAAGAAGCGAACCGTCTTCAAGGAAAGTCTTGATGGCATTGATCTCAGCCATCTTTCCTCGAATGACGAGCAGTTGAATCGATTGAAAAGTAAGATGCTTGTCCCTGAGAACCCAGATTCCATGACAGGCAAGGATTGCCGTGGTTTTCGATTGGTCTCTGGGGGGCGGGCTTCAACAGAGGTCATGCCAAGTCACCGCATCCATCGCTTGGAGTTTGCGTCCTCGCCCTTGGCTTGGAACCACCTCGTTCCGAATGGGACCCGCTATTACCCGGAGTTGAATGCGGGTAATAGTCGTCAGGGGTTCAGGGACCTCATGATGCAGATCTTTCTCGGCGCTCGACCAACGGACAATCTCAATGAGTTGTTGAAACCATTGCTGGAACAGCTACACGAGATCATTCTCCCCTCAGTCGAGCCTTACCCCGGAGACACCACGGCGAAAATCAAGAAGGGTAAACGTCAAGACGGTGATAAGTACTTTTTCGGGCGACGTTTCACAGACCCGCTCCAAACCATATACGCCCGCACGAAGACCTATCCAAGGCTTCTAAACAAAAGGGGTGGCCCATCACGAAACGGCTGGGCCGATGTCACAACCGATGGGGTGTTCGAGGGCTCGATACCCGAGATTGCTCCTTGGGGAATGGAGCTGTTTATGGATGCCGGTAGTATCCCAGATTCAGGGTGGGTTGGCTCCCAAAGCGTTGCGTTGAATCACCGCGACCCAATGAATCCCAAAATAACAATCCAGCATTTCGGCATGAGTACAACGCATGGCCATGCGAGTCTGTTGATGGACCGGGTGTTTGTACCCAGCATTGATGTCAAGGGCCGCTTAGAGGTAGATTCCTCGGGGCCAGTGGAAGAAGGGATACGGTATAGTTTCGACGCCACCGAGACATTTGACGAGGCCTTCGAGCGCAGCATCAAAGGCGGTAAAGCCAACTGGGTCACGGATGAATACCCTTGGCTCAAACACGCCTTCGAGGCTCATGGGGCGATTGGTCAGGTCCCGCTCAACTGTCTGCCATTAGTATGTAAGGCTTTTCTGGGCTGTTATCCGGCGAAGCCCTCGCGTGTTCCGGGAAAAGTCGGAGCTACAGGAGGCTACAGGCCTGACAAAGCCAACATGACGAAGATCTATAATAAGCTCGCAGAACTTATGTCAGACGACTTCTACAGACGTTGTTGGACGATTGCTGGTCAGTACCGTAATGTATTCGAGGAATACATTCCCAAGCCTAAGGGGGGTGTAGACCCCAGAGCTTCGAGCATGGCGCGAATTGCGTATGGCAAATACTTGCAGTTCTGGGAGAACGTCAATGCTGTGGCGAATACGAGTTGGGCGCAGAAGACTGCTAATAATAGGGCTTACTATGTCCAATCTTCAGGAACGAGTAAGACAACCTACATCAAGTCTCCTATCTTCCCCGTCTCCGATGCCAAGGGCTATGAACACTATGGGTGCTATGCTTATGGTCGTGGGCTTGACCCTGAAGATGGGGATTTTCAAGGTCTCATGGACCAAGACCCCGTTCAGTTGCTGAGTAATATGGAGGTTGATGGTGTTCCTCTGATTGATGCCATTGAACAAGCTGCTGCTGCAATGGTTGACACGTCTGTCAATCGTGAGGCGCGCTTATATGCACTGGGGAAGATTTCAAAGGCAGTGATGGCCAGCGGTGACGAATCTTCGATTCGACAGTTCTTGTCACACGACGATGTGAAGGTGAGCAAAACGAACGATATGCGCAAGGATGTGAACTGGCAGAAGTTCAAATCGCTGGACGCTCAGGCACCAGCGGGCGGCGGATCCCCGCAATCGGGATTAGTCAAAATCAGAGATGGAGAGGGTACTGCGAAGAGCGAGATTGAACTCGACGCAAGAGAGCAGATCATTATGCTCGGCCTACTCAATGCTTTTGCTTCACCGACATCCAACCAATCCGCTCAAAACACCGCGTACTCACTCGCTGACCTGACACCCTTGAACCAAACAGGTGACGAGTCGTCGTCAGCTTACTTCGTTGCATCGGACAGCGTCTTGAGTGACTCATTCGTTGAGATGGATGCCTATGATGCAGGCAACTTCGTCTATGTCTCTTCTGGCGGCAGCGGAGAGGCCACGCACTGGTCACCGCTGGTTGACCATGCAGCCAATCTCATGGTGGAGAAGTCCATCGATTGGGCATTGCACCAGCAGGCACTTCGCGGCAGAACCGAGGTTCCCTATCAGGTTCCTGAGTTGGGCAACCTGTATGACAAGTTCGTTGAGCCTTACGCAAACCTCGGCGATGGTGATTACTGGGCTGACTTGGCCTCGCCTATCTACGAAGAAGGCAACGACGATACCCTGTGGGCGCAGGTTGAGACCCTCTACGGTGCCGGTAAAGAGAACTTGGAGAACTCTGCGATTGGAGGCGGTGCTGGAGCCGCTCTTGGGGCTCTCGCTCTCGGTCTCACAACTGGCGGTGCTGGGATTCTTGCAGGTGCGGTTGTTGGTGGTATTATCGGGGGCGGCATCCAGCAAGAAGCTACAGATGACGAGGGCGAAGAAGGGTAGCTCCGGTCTTGGCCCACTGGGTAGAATGAACAGGTCTACTCGGAGGGTTCGTCATGAAGAACAAAGCAGGAGAAGGTCGAGGGAGTTCTTCAGTAGGCTCGAAGATCTCAACCGCCAAAATCAAAAGCGACATCCAGAACTTCCACAAGTCCGGCGAAATGTCCATGGACAGCGGTCTCGCCTCGATGTCCTTGAAGACCGCCGAGATTGTAGCGGTGGACTACGAAACCCTCCGCGTTCGACTTCGTGTCAAGACAGGCACTCGCGAAGAGCCTGTCTATCATGGGGTGCCTCTGATGTTCCCCGGAGGAGGGCGGCGTAGTTTCTTCGGGTCCATGCCTTGCGTGGGTGACTTCTGCGTTGTGGGTTGGCGGACCGCCAACTCAGATGGGGTTGCATTCGAGAAGACGCCCATTATTTTGGGCTATTTCCCAGCACCTTGGTGGCTCGGTCGCGACTGGGTTCCTGCTCAGAGCTATGCGCCTGATGAGATTCCGGGCGCTGGCAGTGACTTGAACACCAAGTTCCAGTTGGAGGGTGTTACTGACCGGACTCGATTCATTGCTCGGGGCTTGGAACCCGGACATATCGTTGCGTCGTCATCACAAGGGTCCGATTTGGTTTTGGACGAGAGCGTTCTCCTTGCGAACAGGCGGGGGAATGAGATCCGTTTGAGAGAACAGGACCAATCGGTTGTGGTTCGGTCGCTCAACCAGTTCCATGCGATGTCCGGCGCGCGTGTCTATGCCGGTCAAGTCCAACGTGACGCGCGCCATCTCCCTCCTGAGATGTTCAGCGACGGTGTGTATTGGGATGTTCCCAACCTTCAAGATGTGGACGAGTACACCCTCAGGGGGACAACCGCACCGAATGTATTGACGCCCGGCGCGCCTTTTCAACGGAGCAATGGCACCTACAAGAGTGATTTCTCTCAAGATGCAGAAGAAAACACCGAGTTCAGCACGAGAATCGACCCTTTCCACTTCTTGCGTTTCGGCTCTTTTCTCAGCCCTGATGGAGAGCGCGGTCAAGTCTCGTCCTTGAATGACATGGCTGTGGCAGGCGGAAAGGCCTATTACCGAGTCTCTTTAGAGCCCTCGGACTTCACCAATCCCACCTCGGGGGTGAAGAATGCGGCGATGGACAAGGATGACGCCGCCCTGTCCGAATATCGAATCGAAGTGACCCACACCAGCGATGGAACGCTTCCGGTAACGGAGCAAACTGACGGTTTCGACGTGGACCGTCTCCCGGTTCGTGATGGTGGAGGTACGCGGAACGCGCCTCTCGTGGAGGTCGTCTACGGGTCCGTCATTGGTAACGACCCCTTCTCAGGTCAGGCCATGTACGGTCAGCCTGTCGCTCCTCAAATCAAGCCTACCCCAACCCTCGACACCGGTATCGGCAAGTCGATACTCGAACATGCGGCTACACTCTTCAAGGTAACACCGCTCAACAACACCGAAGCCACTTGGTTTTCAGTGAACAAGTCAGGCAAGGTATTTGCCAACATGCCCTACGGCCTCGACTTGAACATCGGGGGGTCGAGCTACAACTTCGGTGGTGGAGGTGGCGGGGTTGGTATTTCAACTGCGGGAACCCTCAACCTCTCAGGAGAAGGTCAGGCGGGGAAAGACGAGGCATTCGCTGTAAACGTGCAGTCGAACTCCGGTGCTGTTCGTATTTACGGTGGAGAGAAGGCCGTTCTTGGAGCCTCTGCCGGTGAAGACCCTCCCAGTGGGGAAGATGCGCCGAACGTCCTTATCGAAGGTCGCGACAACATCTTCATCAAGGCGTCTTCCAAGATCAAGATGAACGCACGGGTTCTCGACCTCTCGAACATCCAGCAAGTGGAACTCGCGAGTCAGAGCGCGATTGCCATGCAAGCTGGAGAGGTCATCGAGCAGACCGCCAACAACGTCCGTATGGGTTCTCAGGAGAGCATGCGGCTCTCTACTGTCGGACGGTCACCGCTTTCGGACCCGGCGTATATCCATACCCTGACCTGCAATCCAACCACGCTCTACGTCCCGTTCACGAAGTCTTATGTGGTCGAGCAGCCAACAGGCGGGTCCTATGACTTCATGACTTCCCTTGGTAACTGGATGACCAATGTGTTGGTGGGCAACCAGACTTACAACTGCCTCGCAGGGAACATCACGCACACGACCATGGCGGGGTCGAACACTTCTGTTCTTGGCCCTGCTGGACACGTCACCAATATCGGTCTGGGCGCTTTCACAGCAAACGCAGTTGCAGGACCGGCGACCATGGTTGGGTCTGTCAGTGCCAACCTTATTTCGACAGTTGGGCCTACAACGGTCCGGTCTTCTTCTGCTGTGTTCATCGGCTCTCCGACTCCAGTGCCGGGTCCGTTGATGACGGGCGCGGTTCTCGACCCGTTGTTTGGCCTACCCTATATGATGCTGACGCTGTGCGACACCGGAGCCATCAGAACGGTATAGGAGGTTGATATGCCCTTGGTTCCAAGTCAAATGGCCATGAACATTCGGATTTGCGCGCCCTTGACGCCACCAGTCTCTCCCGGTTGGGTTCGGCTTACCGAGGCGATTGGGTTGGGGGTGACTGCGTGGGCGACCGCCAATCCCATCAACCTTGTCATGGTGGGTGCCACTGCCGGGACATTGGGTGCGGGTGCAGTCACAGGTAAGATAATCGTCCCTCCAGCGCCTCCACTGGTGATTGGGGCCTTCGTTGGGGCGGGTATTGTAGGCATCAAGTCGGCGGAGGTTGCAACAGCCATCTCCCTCGGTGTCAGTCAGACGTTTACACAATCGGGAATGTACATGGGTCCAGCAGCAGGAACGTCATCGGGAGTGGATGTCAGCAAGGTCATCGCAGCGAATGCCCCGACGTTGATTGGGTTTCTTCAAGCCTCTATGGCTGGTCTGGGCATGTTCGGCGTGACAACGCCGACCTTGGCGACCGCGATTGGTAATGGCGTTGCTCTAAACTTGATGCTGGGTTTTGGTACAGGTGTTGTCGCACCGATTGCGACCGCCCCCTTGCCCGGCGTAGGCGTTAGCCCTCTCAACGTGGTGGTTTGATGGAGATATTCAAGGGTCATACTCTCAGGGGGCCACGAGTTGCTCCCGGTAACAGCAACACGACTGCTGCTCCTACGGGCGGCGTCTACGCAGACTGTAAGCCTGTGCCAGATTCCTATTCGGAAGCCTACCGGTCGTTCTGGGGGGACTCTCTCGTCAGGCCTTATGTAGATCAGTACCGGGCAGCTATCCTCGATGGGCGCGATGGGCAGCTTGAGGAGTACCTAATCTTTGCGGCAAACTCATCGAGCTTGTCGGTCATTGAGGATGCAGCTTATCCGATAACCAACGGCACCGTACTGATTCCGCAAGGCGAGCAGCAGGTATCCACTCGCGATTCCAGTGGGTACACCTTTCCACTCCAAGGCGCGGTGCAGTTCACAGAGGGGTCTACGACTGCCACGGGTGTCGGGACCAGCTTCGCAAATCAGTTGGTTGAGGGCTCTACGCTTGTCTCTGGGTTCTTGGTGGTTCGCGTTGCATCCATTGAGTCCGACACCTCTATTACGCTCGAAGAAGCCGCAAACACAGACTTCTACGGGCCTGCCACTGTTATCAGTCCCATCTCCGATGGCACGACGCGCCTTGTCTTGACAGACAATGGTGGGCGGACCCTCGCTGGCGTTGTCTACCTCAAGGTCATCCTCGGGGACGACGAGGGCAAGACTGAACACACCTTGGGCGTCGCGTCTGGGGATTTGACGTGCAACGACCCAGAAAGCGGTCTCATCCACATCAACGACACGCCCAGAACCCGTGGCCTCTTTCGACCCTTCCAAGGCAGTGCGCCCGCCATTAGTCAAATGCGAGGGGACCGGATTATTGAGGTTGGCTACTTCTTGGCCGCTTCTCGCTTTTGGTGGACACGCAACGACCCTGAGATGGAGCGTTTCCAGTGGGTCGGAGGCAAGCAGCGGTGGGAACCGATTCGTGGTGGGACCGTCATCGACCTTGGGCGACTCCTCCCGGACACCCCCTGCCAACTCAAACCGCGACCAACCAATCTGTCTATCGGCAGTTACTTGCCGGGTTCAGTTGGGCCTCACTCTCCGAACCTCGACCAGTACACCATGATCCGCTTGGGGTCTTCGCCCAGTGCCAACAGTATCCCACTCGGCAATGACATCGGCGGGGACTTCGCTGGTATCGAAGTTGTACCCGATGATGTTGCCGAATCGGGCGACTACGACTTTGGCTCTCGCGACCCATCTCCCGCAGGCGTTGTGGGTGTCACAAGTGGCAAGGTCGTTTGGAATCCAGCACTTGTAAATGAGTATGCAGGTCAGACCATCTGGTATAGCCCTCGAACACTGGATAAGAAATCCGTCGGTGTTGTGGGCGACCTCGCTGATGCAGCGTTGCGCCCTCTGTTTATTGCGCCTATTCCGGGTCCAACTGACCACGCGCTTCTTCGTATCGGGGCTCGGCGTTGGATGAAGGTCATCTACGCAGAGAGTGATGGTACATTGCCTGCGCCAGAGACCATCGAGGAGGGGACGGTTGCAGTTTCCCTATCTACCGGGATGATTAGGCTCTCGGAGTTGGATGTCTCTAAGGCGGTCATGGGCGATGTTGATGCCCCGAACTCGTCTTTTGACCCGATGTACAGCACAAACAAGGTCTACTATGACGGGATTGTCCTGAATCGAGTGGCACAGCCTTGTCGGGCTCCTGTTCAAATCGGAACGATTGATTCTTCTCTGGGTGGTGTGGAGACCTTTACGGTGCCAGATGCCAACCCCTTTGGGTTGGGAACCTCTGGGATCGTCCATGTTGAAGACGGAACCGGTGCGGTCCCTGTTGCAGGGGAGAGTGTTTCTTACCGGCCCGCTGATTCTGGCTTGGTTCGAGAAGTCTCTGGTGTAGGGGATACTTTCTGCTTCGTCCCCAACCGACCCTTTGAGCATCTCTCGGTCAAGTCAACGACAGATGAACTGCCTGACTTCATCTTCAGCATTCGTCGGGGATTGGCGTATGTGTCTAAGGGCTCCGGTAGCGGAGGCGGACGCGCCAAGATTGGACTCAAGGACCGCATTCGATACGACGACAATCCGTTGTATTTCTTGCAGGCAGACTTCACCCCAGCGTCCTATGCGGAAGATGCCCGGATGGTGTGTCGGAAGGATGGCCCTTATGCGCTTCGTGGCGACGAGGTTCTGCATATCTTCATTGATGGCGTTCACTACCGATGGGAAGCAATCTCGCTTACTGGGGCGCTCACAAGAGACCCGGTAGAATACCAAGCTGGGGAGGTTGCGGACTCTATCCGAGAAGCCCTTGGTACAGGGAGTTGCGTAGAGCAGAGCAACCGCCTCGTTCTCTCTCCGAGTAACCCCACCGATGCCGATGCTTCGGTTGAGATTGGGTTTGGCGAGAACGGCATCAAGGACTTTTCTGGTGCCTCTGCACTCGGTTTCGGTCCGGGGTGGAGAACGGTGGGTGAAGTCGATGTCTCGGTGAAAGGGACAGCAGAAGACCCCAACTGGTTGCCGACCTCAGGAATCAGCTTCGGGATGCACCGAAGCCCTTTCAATGAAGACGGTGCGTCTTCTCAGTCGGATTACCAAGCAACGCAACGCATTGAGGGAGAGGTTCTCGGCGAGCTTGCTGCGTCTCCGTTTGTGTTCTTGCAGCAAATCCCGCTGGTGGACATTGCAGGTGCTGACGAGGGGGTCTTCTTCGAGATCATGAAGGGGCCTTTCCGCAAGAAGCTGGAACACATGGAGGGCATCAAGTTCCGGTTCCCGCAGAACCAGATTGGCTTTGTCGAGTCCACCGCTGTGAGTTGGGCCTCGGAGTCTAAGGTCTCCTATCTGAACCTTGGGAAGCAGAGCATTTTCAGCGAAAGCATGCACCCCGCACTGGGTGGCTACCTGCGCGCCTCTTTTGGAGGCGACCCCTTCAAGATGTTGCAGCCAGACGAGGAGTTCTTACTCCCTCAGGACGGAATGCTCGGACAGGCGGTCCTCATCGAAGAGATTGGTGGTTTGGCTCACTTCGGCTCCAAGGGCTCCTTTACAGCAAGTGGAAGCACCTTGACCGATACTGATGCGATGTTCGTTTCAGCGGGCATTGAAGTCGGGGACCGGCTCAAGATTGCGACTGGGGACTCAGCAGGTTCTTATCGAATCACTGCGGTCGAGGAATCTGACATCAGTGTCTATCCGTCATTCCCATCAGACTCTGGTTCTGCTCCGCTGTCTTGGGAAATCTACGACATGAAGACCGAAGATGTGGTGGATCCTCAAGTGGTCGTTGACCAAGTTTACCAGCAGTTCAACCACATGCCGGAGGAGCCATTCGTTGTCCGAATCGTCTCACAGCTTGGTCTCATTGCTCAAGATGAGATGTCGTTCAATGTCGGCGACGACCTGAAATCAGGCCGCAAGGTCAACATTCGCGTGGGTCTTGATTACGGTTCTCCTGAGCTGAAGGTGAGCTGGCTGGAGCTGGACGAACTCAAGACCATTAGCAACTCAGGTGTATTTATCCCGGATACAGGTTCTCAGAGGTTCTCAGAGGGCAGTTTCAAGCTGATGGTTGGAAACGCTGAGCTTGTCCCAGGTGACAACCTAATCTTCGTTGATGACGACACGGGTTTTTCGGAGACCGTCATCGACGCCGAGTACGCCTCTACTGGGGAGGTTCGTTTCAGTGAGGCCCTTCTTGACCAGTATGCCAATGCCAAGGTCATCTACGTTGAGATGCCGCGCGCTGGCTTGGAAGCTGGTTCCGTGGAAGTCGATCAGGAGACAGGGCGCATCTACTTCTCCAGCGAGGACGAAGAGGCCTACGGGAAGCAGACTGCCTATTGGGTGTCTCAGATGGTCACTGAGGACAGGCAAGATGTCCATCTCAACCCGGTGGCGGGTGCCTTCATGTTCCAGAAACCACTGGTTCGTGGTCAGATGGTTGAGTGTACCTACCGGGTTGCTAACTCAGGTGGTGGATTGGCAGTGGACGATGATGGCGTTGAGTTGCCTGAGATTACCGAGTTCCTGCCACTGTATGTTCGACGTGAGATTTGTGAACGTGTGAGCGCACAAGAGTATACGTTCAACCCGGACGGGAAGACTATCTTCAAACCTGTGACGCCGAGGGCTTACTTTGGCGCAGAGCAAGCCAACTGGGACTTTGAAAACGCCTTCATCGATACCGATAACGGCAAGGTCAACTTCTACTTCAGGCTGGAAGAGAGCACCACAGTCACCATCAACTACGCGGTCCTTGAGGCTTTCGGTGGGGAGGTTTCCTACACCGTCTCACAACCTCCAGTTTATCGTCCGCCATTCCGTCTCGAAGGCGGAGTGTCAGAGTTCATGCTTGATACAGACCGGACTGATGACCTCCTTGTAGGCGCGGTTATGCGTATCGGCTCTTCGTTGTTCTATGTGGCAGATACTGAGTACGACGAAGCCAACAACCAGACGCGCGTTCAGATTTTCCCTGAGGTCCCCGGCGCAGGGGCAGGCTCCAGCGCACCCGGCAACGACGGGCTGACACTTATTACGGCAGAGCCGGTCGCATTGTCTGTGAATGGTGTCGAGGCAGATGGTCCCAAGGGGTTCCTTGTACCGCTGCAAGACTTCTTGGATCAAGATTCCCATCCCCAGTACGAACCCATCGCCAAGGGGCGTACTGAGGTCGTTATCGTTGCCAACTGTTCCAAGCTGGCTGCCGGGCATCTCATTGAGGTTGGTGGATACCCGTTGACCATCGTGGGCGTTCAGCTTTCAGATGATGGTCGAAGAACCACTCTCAGCGTCACGCCTAACTTCCCCAAGAGCTTCGTCTTCGGTCAGGACGACATCTTCGTTTCGATGCGCCCAGTGTACCCACCGGGGATGTTGACTTACATCGGCTCTGGTGCCTTCTTGCCTGACGAGCCTTACGAAGTTGTACTGTGGGGCGAGAAGAACTCAGATGGCTCTGAGAAGCCGGGGCGTACCCTTGCAGAGGGCGTACACTTCGCCCTCGACCCACAGACGGGCGACATCACGTTTCAACAGCCTCTGCAAAAGGCGATGTCCGCCACGCAGAAGCTGTACTTTGCGCGTACTCGCATCACGTCCGTAGAGCCAGAGCTTCATCGTGGGCAGATGGTCTACCCACGCTTTGCTGCGAAGTTCAAGAGCCTCACGACGCCCAGCCAAGAGAATGGTCTGGAAGGGGCAACGCTGCTGGGGACGTATACCTACCGGTCTCCTGATAGCTTCTATTGCCGAGCAGTCCCTATGCTGGACTTCATGGGAGAAACCGCCATTGAGATGGTCCGTGAAGCGGCCTCTAAGAGCCCTTCGTTTGGTTCGTCTACGGGAGGCTTTGGCGGCTCCAAGAACCACGAGCAAGGTCGCGTGGGTTTGGAGGTCCAAGAGACACACCTTCAAGACAAGGACCGTTCGGGTCGGAAGTTCTTGAGCTTCTACAACCAAGTCGTTGTTGGCTTCGAGCAGATTACTGAGTCGATTACAGGCCGGATTGTTGGCGATAAGGATGGCAAGTTCCGCTTCTGGGTGGGCGAGGGTTTGGAGTTCACGCCGCCGGGCTGGGAAAACCCCGTCACTGGCGAACTGGTCACGCGCAACATCTGGACTGAGGTGTTCAATGCACAGCGCGGCTCTTCTTCGGTGTATGTCGATAAGGGCGATTTCATCGTTGTGCCGAACACCGCCAGCTATGACGCTGATGGTCAAGTCGATGGCGATTGGCTTGAGGGAGACGACTTTGAGGACTTGCTCCAATATCAGCGACGCTTGATTCGCAACGACATTGATGACGTGGTGATTGTCGGTCGGAAGCGACCTCAAATCTTCTTCAAACTCTCCCCGTTGCCGCACTTCATCTTGAAGGTGCGCGGGCGGTTTGAGCGCATGAATCAACCCAACGAGTTCTCACGTCTTTATCCCGAACAGGTCAGCGCGTTCACGACGATCTATCCCGGCGTGGCTTCAAATGTTGAGCAGGCCGACTATGGCGAGCATTTGTTCGCTGGGATTCGCAAGGAGAAGTTCCGCTCCTCTTTCATGAAGACCATTGGGCGTTTGTCCAACCCGGTCATCGGCGAGATTCAGAACATCTCTTCGGTGGATACTTTTCCAAGAACAGCGCGCGCCAGAGTGTTCAAGTACAGCCCGATTGGGTTCCCGGAGCTTGACGGGGTTCTTGGCTCCGACTTCACCAGCAGCCCACGTCCTGCGCTCATTGCAACCCCCGGTCTTCTGGTGGACTTTCCACTTGATGACAACGGTAAGCCAGATGTCTCCATGTTCGCCTCCTACACAGATGGCGGGGTTCCTGACTTGAATACAGGTGACTGGGAAATCAGCACTCCACCATTCAAGGAGGGTATGCGGCTCCAGTTCGGTCGTCCAGATGGGCGGTTGTTCTCTGCGGGGCATACTGGAGGTGCCAACGACATCTTCGGCAACACTCGTATCAAGCCTGTCTTCGTAGACACCATTTACAAGGGCTGTGTAGTGACCTTCCAAGATGGAGAAGACCCGATCTTGAGTGGCGCGCTGTTGGTCGAGATGGACTCCAATGATGGTGGACCCATGTTGGAGCTTACACTTGGTGATACCGTCTGCGAGGCACTTGGCGGTGGGGTCGAGAAGGAGATTAGCGACCCGCCTACAGCGGAAGACATGGAACTCATTGCCAGTGC
>MDTA01094093.1_pt1 | contig 17014 bp, 8 predicted proteins | sample 811151 | NCBI WGS metagenome assembly MDTA01 (sample SAMN05326648, study PRJNA326480) | marine metagenome | isolation source: seawater | place: Indian Ocean: South | collected 2010
GGCTTTTATTACAAGTTAAAATGATTATATCAATCCTCACATGAAATGTCAAGAGTTATTTTTTAGTGGTTATATGAAATCTGGGCCGGAGTACCATTGAACTAAAGAGTATCTAACTCCTTTTGTTACTGGAAACACTCTATGTTTTAAAGAAGAACCAAAAATTATTATTGTACCCTGTACTTTTCCTCTAGGGTGCCAACTAAAAATTTCATTTTCATCCCAGTAATCTCTAATATGTAGCTCCCCTCCTTCATAAGATGAAGGATCAGAAAGCTGCACTGTTACAGATACTTTTCTTTGAAGATCTTGAGCTATATCACAGTCTCTATGCCAATCGTAATGTTCTCCTTCTTCATAGACAGTAAATTGTGGTTTTTCTCTTGAAGTAAGACTAAAATTCCAATTATTATAGAGATTTGCTCGAGATACGTAGTTAAAAAGTAAGTTATCTACCCACCCATTTTCTGGAAGCCAGCAGAGTTTTGATTTTCGCATTTTTTCATCTACAAGCCCCTCCGCATCTATTGTACCCTTTATTATTGTCTGTGCGTGGCCTTCTTGTATAATTTTATTACAAATTTCAGAAGAAAGCTCCCCTTCCCATAAAGAGAAGGGAGTTTGTATTAGTTTTTTCATTAAGAAAGTCGTCCAAGTTTAACTCTAGTAGTACCGCTCGCATCATTTACTAAAATGCGCGGTCCGGCGCTGGTGCTTCCGTCCATAAATATTGAGCTGGTAGAATTCTGACTAGTAGAAGATATTTCTAGCGCTTCGGCACCGATTGCACCGGCTTTTATTATGTCTGCGGTTACCAAAACTTGAGGAACCCAAGAACTGCCACTTCGTCTAAATGCTGCTTGAGTTCCTGAAGCATTTTCAACAATTGCTACGGCCCCGTTGACATAAGTGCCTGCAGGAATACTGCCAGCCGATGGCGCGCTTGTATTCTGCTGATTTACATACAAGAAACCGCTTGAGCCATCAGAGCCGTTAGTTCCAACAAATCTTACATAAGTTTCACTTAAAGCAGCAGAAGGGGGAGTGTTTCCTAATGCACTTGTATGCTCATAAAAAGTAACAAACTCTTTTCCAGTGGGATTAAAACTTAGCTGGCTTGTGCTAGTTGGATTTTGTACACTAGAATAAATCGCAGTAATTGAAGATCCGTTGGTACCGTCAGTTCCAATAAATCTTACAAAACCGCTGCTGCTTGTAGTAGTAGGTTTAGTTCCTGTATACTCTACATATTTTATAAATTCTCTGGAGCCTTGCGTAGTAGAAACACTTCCTCCGCTTGCCGCAGTAGAGTAGAAAATTACTACGCCCTGACCAGCGGCACCATCATCACCATCGTCTATAGTTATTGAATTACCGTCACTAAAATTAACAGTAGTACTATTTCCACTAGAGCTAGTACTGGTAATTGTTACTGAACTTCCAGGAGGCCCCGGCGTTGTAGAAGCGGCTCCAGGAGGTCCGGGCGGCCCTCCTCCCCCTGGAGGTCCGGGCGGCCCCCTAAGTTGAATGTTTGGGGCTACTAATTCTATCGAGCTGGGCGAGCCTGCAGTAAATTTAAAATAATTAGTATTATCTCCGATATAAACATTGCCAACGCCGTCCATGTAAAAACCTGCATCAGTATCACTAAAGCTTGTTTTATTAGCACTGTAAATTCTACCAACTGAATTAGTGCTGTTTCCAAGTTTTAAATTGTCGGCTACATTAAGGCTATTTGATATTGTTGTATTTGCTGCGAGCGTATCTGCAGAAAGAGTCCCACTTACAATTGCACTTCCATCAATAAATTCAGTTACTTTTGAAGTAAAGCTAGAAGCACTTACAGGCCCATTAGAGCCACTATTATTTGTTCTAGTGCCTGTATAGACTCGTGTCGCCGCATATGCAGGAGTACTACCTGTAGCTGCTTGAGTCAATGTAACCCTATCATTAGGAGAGATGAAGCCATCTGTAGAAGCTCCCATTACTAGTCCTGCGGCTGTTCGAGCTGCTGTATCAGTTAAACTACCTGCCCATGCCGCTCCAGTTGTTGTCCCTACTGAACTAAAGGTAAAGGTTGCTCCATCTCGTACTGTTTGTTTAACTTTTGCAAACCTTAAAATGTGAGTTTGAATTAATGCATTACTATCGCCTAAATCTCTAATTTCCACTGTTAGGGACGCTGTAGTTATAGAAGCCGTAGTAAGAATTGCAGAATTACTACTACTAATAGTAACTACTCCCGTACTGCTAACAGATCCTACACAGTTTACTGCTCCTCCGGAAGGAAAAGTTACGGAAAACTTTTTGTCTCCTGCTGATCCATTTGCAGCAAAATTTGAAACAGTATCAAAAGTATAAGACTGTCCTCCCTTGCTTACGGTAAAACTAGTTGCAAAATCATTAGCACTACCACTAACAATTCCATTTTCATCTGAAATAAATAAATGAGAGGAATTTGTGCCTGCTGAATTATAAGCATCTTCTCCATCAGCTCCAGGAGTTGCAGGAGCAGCATCTTGACCAGCAAGAGATTTAAATATTGTTTGAGTTATTGACTTCTCTTGAATATCTCCTAAAATATCTCTGCCTTTTATAGTCCAAGTAATACTTTCATTTTGCCCAGATAATTCATTCAGTCTTGAGGCGTCTGCAATACTAATAATTTGATTTCCGCCTGCTCCTCCATTATAGGTTATATTTCCTGCTGCTAAATTAGCATCTGTATCAGTTACAGATTCAATGTACCATTCTCCGTTTTCAATATCTGCATCGTTTGCAGGCCCTCCGCCTGAATTTGCAGTTCCATTGTTTGTTCCTATGTATTTTCCTACTGTACTTCCAAAGAAAACCTCCATCTGCGCTGCGGTTCCGGGAATTGTAGTTCCTGAAGTTGCGCCATCCGAAGCTGCTGCTACTGCTACCGTATTATTAGGTAGAGAAATTGACATAGCAGGAGATCCCGGTCCTAACTTTAATATTGGAGTGCTATCAGTTGCAGAAACAACTTCAGGGCTTACATTTAAAGAAACTTCAACTTCTATAGAGCTTATACTTTTTTGGGTATTTGTACCTGCTATATTTACAGTAAAATTACCCGCTACAGAATTAGGAGGTGTTATTACTAAGGTATTTGAAGTAGACCAATCTTTAAGAACATCTCCTGCTTGATTTTTGAATCTATATTTTGCATCGCTTGGGAAATTAAATGCTTGTGCTGTAAGAGTTATCGCTGATGCATTATTAGTCAAAGAGAAACCAGTATTAGAAGAATTATATACTACTGTATTATCATTTGCAGTGAGTGCAACAGTTCTTCCCTCTGTTCCAGAGGCTCCATCTTTTACTCTTACTATATTAAAATCTTTTGTTAATGTTTTAGATGTATTAGAAGGATCAAACTTCTCTCTAACAGTTACAGTAAATTCTAAAGGACTACCGTCTCCATATGAAAAAAGTTCTGCTGCATCCGTAGATGCTCCTGCAAGTTGTTTTGTAAATCTTTTGGAAACTACATCTACATCTACAAAATCTGAGTCAGCTACAAAAGTAGTGCCCGTTGTTGCATTGAATCCTGTTCCTGTTACTTTTGCTTGAGGAGTTTCGAACCCAATAGCCTCTCCTGTTAAAGTTATATTAGCATAAGTTGTTTGAAGAGGGTACTGTGCTGGATTAGTGTTAGGTATTGCAGTGCCGTCATAATTAAGAGTAGCAACATTAGAATCTAGTACCAAGCTTCTAGGTAGTACTAAATCTGCGTTTAGTGTGCAGAAGTTATCAAAAGATCCGCCCGCAGTAAGTTTTCCTATAAGAAAATCAACACTAAAATCTGGGTTAAGCTCATCTCTATAGTGATCGGACTCTACAAAAACCCCGTCATAAAATCCTCCAATTGAAGTTGTTGCAGAAGTGGTTCTACCGCTGGCAGCGCTTCCTGCGGTGCCAACATTGGCAATGGTAAACCCACTAGGTGCAAGAGTCTCAAAATACTCGCCAAAAGCAGATGTTCTAACGACCTCTGTAATTACTCTTTTAGAGTGCCCCGAAGAAGGAGTATTAAAATTAGAGTTTGAAAATCCTTGAATTGATACATCGTCACCTACTTCAAAGGGGCTATTTGCAGGAGTAAAGTATCGTATTTTTATAACACCATTATCATCTATGACTGTTGCAGAATTAATATTATGAGTTTTATATTCAAAAACTCTATCAATGAACATTACAGTATCACTTTCTATATAAGAAACTTTTGCTGCAAGTTTTTCAGAAAATTTTATTACGCTTGTAGCAGAGTAGTCCCCAAGAAAATTTGTTCCTACTCCTACTACTTTTGCAGATCCTTGATCAACTTTTACTTTTCCTTGTTTAGACGTCCAAATATCAAGATTACCAAAAGAGTAGTTTCCTGAATCGGTTGGATCATTTGTATTATATTGTTTAGTTGTAGATTTTATTTGGTCATACCAATAATCCACATTGAGAACCGGATCTGCAATATGATTAATTAGTCTTATTGAAGAACTACCATTGTAATCTTTTAAAAATACAAAAGCGCTATTTTTATTTAAAAGACTAGAGCTCCACCAAGACTCTGATGTAAATTGTCCTAGAAGCGAATAATCTACTTCACCTGTAGCGATATTTACATTTGTAGACCCTGAGTTAGACCTATCTCTAAAGGAACGAAATGTTACAGGATTTTTCTCATATGAGAAAGTTTTAGCCCCTACCGCAGTGCCAATTACTCTGGTCGAATTAACTATTCCTCCAACTAATAAACCTTTATCTCTATCGTTATTTCCACCAAAAGTGTCAAAAATTTCTACAACTGTTACCGCAGGTCTAGAAACTCTTCCTAAATCACTAAAAGAAGAAACAGTAAAAGTCCATTTTCCTTCAGGAATATTATCATATTCCATAGAAGTTGTTCCAGTGGTTCGACTTTCTTCGAATCCTGGAATAGTTGTGGTAACTTCATAGCCTCTTATATTTGAAGTATTAGCAGGGGGATCCCATGTCAATACTATTTCTTCCCCCGGACTTTCAAACTTAGGGGCACGAAGTATTCGCAGCCCCGTAGGAGGCGGCAATGAAGTGTTAGGATCGGGATCTGGAAAAAGAGGATCTGGTAGTGCAGTAGTAAAGTTTGTTTCAATAATATCAAACTTAGTATTGTAGTGCTCTACAGCACTAATAGCGATTACGCCTTTTGCTTCTTCTACAATTTTTAATATTTTATATTCTTTATAAGATGCTTCTGTTTCTAATTCATCCTTTAGTGCCCAAATTTTGCCAATATTTGCCGCTGCTACGTCAGAGGCAGAAAGCTCAGTAGTAGTTAGAGTATCTCCTAAACTATTTCCAGAAGCTCCTGATTGTTGAAAAGTAACTTCTTTTGTATGAGTTTCTGAGGCATATTCTAAGAGTAGGGGTGTTCCCTCCATATCCAAACAAGCATTTGAAGTAAATTTCTCAAAATCCTCCTCTGTCCATGCACCTCCTGCTCCGCTCCCTCCTTGGTCAACAGTTACTGCAGCTCCTGGAGCATTTCCAATTGGGGGTGCAAACCATGAAGTTATAGGAGTTCCCGGCGAATAAACTGTTTGAACACCAGCAGTTTCAATAGTAGCTTGTCTCTTTACCAGAACTTTACGAGTTGCTAAAAGCAAAGCGATAGTATAAGCTCCTGCTCCTCCAACCGCTGTAGTAGTTCCGTCTAAATCTTCTGCTAAATTTCTATCAAAAACTACAGTTGTTACGCCATTGCTGTCTCGTACTGCACTTTTTATTCTTCCGCCATAAGAATACCCAAAATCATGATTATCTTGAACATTTATTAGATCTCCGGGGGCTAGAAAAGCACCATTAATACTTGTGCTAAAAGTTACAACTTCTACTTGATTTAAAGCTGTCCAAAGTTTCCATCTTCCATAACGAATTGCTTGCCCTTCTGAAGTGCACCCAAAAGCCACAGACTCAGATTTTATTACTTGGCCCGTTTTAACAATATTGTCTCGATCCTCTACAAATAAAGGCTCGATTTTATATTCATTATTTGGATTGTTCCACTTTACTACTACTTGATTTGTTCGTGTTTTTGTACCTGTAAATTCATATTGAAAATTGCCATTAATTACATTTGATCTATTAAAGTTATAAACTGCTACTCTTGGTTCATCTATAATCGGCGTTATTTGGCCATCCATCCAGTATAGCATACCACGAAATATAGTTGCCATATCTTTAAGAACTTTATAAACATCAACAGCTTTTTGTAAATATAAATTAGCAGTAAACCTAGGCTCTACTCCTCCTTTTCCATCAGATACTAACTCGTCACAGTAACGAGCAATTTTATACAAAGAAAATACATCAATATCGGCGTCACGAACATACTCTCCGACCCCATATCTATTATTTGTTAATATGTCATGAAAAATCCAAGCAGGATTATTTGTGTATTCTTTATGATCTGTTAGTTCTCCATTAAATAGTCCAGTATATAATCTTCCTGCATCAGGCAAAGATCCTAAACTTTCTTTCCCGATCAATCCTCCTGTAACATGATCCGCTGTAATCATTCCAAACTTTTCACGAGGAGTATAATTTTTAGGAATACGAACTTTTAATCCATAGCACTCATAACTTCTTTTTGGTAAATTTGTAAACTGTCTCGTATTGAACGAAACATGAGCCATAGAAGTATAAGGATAATTTAGTCTTTCTTTTATAACTGCAAAAGCATTAGGAATTTGAGAACCTTGAACTGCTTGTATTTTAGGCACTCCAGGACTATCATCTTTTTGACGATAGTCTATTGATAGCCCTGCTCCTCCGGCATAAGTAGACCATGAATGTGCTCTTGCAGAAGGAGTATCATTATTATTTTCGCTTTCTGTTATTCTAACTATTGTCAGCTTAAACCCAGAAAAAGGTTGATACTGTTCTAAATTTATTGTATGAGTAAAAGCAATTCCTGCAACAGATTTTGCTCCGTGTGCAAAAATGGGAAGACCTTGGGCAGTAACATCTCTATTTGTTCCATTAATATTTACAAAACCTAAACCACTTGGATTAGTTGCTGTAACGCCTCCACTCACAAAGGCTGTAACACCTCCGCTTATGCTAGTTTGACTACCTGTCTTTTTTAGGGTTGTACTTAAAGCTTGACTTATTTCACCCGTGCCCTCTAAAAATCCTACGTCTGTATAATTACCTGTTACTCCATTTTTTATTGCTAAATGAATAACATAGGCAGCTCCTGCCTGTTGTTTTTTTGCATCATCCATATTCATGGCGTACAAACCGCCAGGATATTTAAAAAGCAAATGTACAGTATCTACGCTTCCTGCTGCTGCGCCATCATAGGTAATAGTTTGAGGTATTCCAGTTTTTAACTCTCGAATAGGTGTAAGGCCAATAGAAGTGTGCCCCACAGTCCCGCTTATACTTGTTAAAGCATTCTGATCTTTTGTTCCGGGCACAAACTGATACCCTGAAGATCTAATTTTATTTGTCTTAGGGTTTGAATGAGAAGAATCATTATACACTACAGGAGTTATAGAAAATGTTTTATTACTAAAAGAGTATACAGGACCTGCTGTAGTTATTTCAGTTCCTGAAATACTTGAAATTTTTATAAATTGAGAGAATTTTAATTTTAGATTGCTTCTTCCATTACTATCCGTCTCTTTTATCCACTCATATCCATTATCTAACGTTCCAATTTTAAGTTTAATAGTAATTTGAGTAGCAGTAAATGCTGAAATTGTACCTGTTATTTTTCGATCTTCATCTTTTGAAAATACAGTTACGAGGCCATCTCCACTACTAAGATTATCTAGGCGAGACACCTCTCCAACTGTGTAATTTGTAACCATGTTACTTTTAGTATTTGAACTAATAACAGAGTCAGCAAAATCTCCTGTGAGTACCAGAGTATAAGTTGTTGCTTGCTGAGCGTAAGGATTAGGACTAGCGTCAGAAGAGCTACTCGCACTAAATTGTATAGGGGCTTCTCCTGGCACAGCAGGAGATGCTTGAGCTTGATCTTCAAACTCAAATACATTGTGAAGAAGTATGTATCTTTTTCCTGTTGTTTCTCCTTCTGTACTGACATCGTAGTCAAAGAGTTCATCAGCATACTCGTTTATGTGTATTAATTGAGTATTAGTAGAGTCTCTTGATACTGTTTCTCCTTCAACGGAACTATAGCCTATTTCACTATCATCATGTATACTATCATTATTGAGAAAAATACTTTTTCCGCCATGAACAAGACCCGCAATGGGACCTTCAGAAATTATATCTGTAATTCCTACTGCTTGTTCTGTGTGGCCTTGTAGAGCTGTACTATAGCCATCAATAATATTTCGTGGAATGTTAACTGGACCCGTTGCCATTTTTTATTTTCTCCTATACTTCTTTAAATGAAAATAAAGAGGTATTATAAATTGTGGATATACCTGCACCTACAGGCATGTCTCCATCCGCCCCATGTAATCCTCGACCAAAAGTATCATAGCTTATTGTCTCTCCCATTATTTCAAAACCACAAGGCTGCCCCGGAACTCTTAATCTACCATACAATATCGGGACAGGATCTCCTGATTTAATACTTTGAACATTACCATTAAATAAATAACTTTCTTCTCCTGGCTCCGTTTTATCTACGGCAGGGTCTGGTGCCATTAGTTCCATGAGTCCTGTAGTTACTAGCATTGTTCCCGCTACAAGCATGGTTGTTGTAGCCCAAGCCGCCCAGCCCATAGGATTTGTTACTGCCAGAACAACAAGTACGGCACCAGTAATTATTTTTAAAGCACTTTTTGACCCAGCAGGAAGAGGAGTAATTATAATATCTCCTTCATTTATTTCCATAAGTAGTTCTTCTGGATATTCTAATTCAGATCCTGCTGCATCTATATGTAAAAACGTTCCTTCTTCATGTTTCTTCTGAAAGTATGGACGAAACTCAGAAAAATTTGCATCTAAGCATTTGAAAACATCTGCAGTAGTATTGCAATCTATTTGTAAGTGAGGAGTAAAAACTTCACCGAGTTCCCCTTCTAAATATACATTACGCAACATATCTATATACTCTATTTATAAACTTGGCCCAAAAAGGGTACAGATTTTCTCTGCACGATAAGCGATGTACTGCATGGTGATAAAAAATATCATTTCCTAAATAAACACCACAATGATTAGCTACATTAGAGTGCACACAAAAAGTAATCACATCATTTTTTTGAATATTTTCTATTGGAACTTCTTGACCTCCCCACTCCTTTACTATTTCAGGAGAAAAATAATCTAGATCTTTGTTGAACCAATTATCTTCAAAAGGTATTCTGGGAGGAAGCTCAATATTCTGACTTTTTAAATAGTCTCTCATTGCTTCAAAACAGTCTTTTATACCAAACTCGTATTCTCTGCCATATAGTTCTGTTCTATCTTTTACGGGCTTTAGTATATTTAAATCCATTTCAGGATATGAAAAAATGAAAAAAGGAATACCTAATGTGTTACAGTTATTAATATCTGTTTCACTTGCTTCAGAAGTTGCATCAGGATGACTGTGAACTATTCCGACTATGTCTGAAGTTCTACTTATTTTTAGATACTCTTTTGAGTCAAAGATAAAAGTTTCTTCGGGATTTTCTGCAACGTTTTTACAAGGAATCCAATATTCTTTTCCTTGTTTTACAGCTATAACTCCGCAGGCTTCTTTTGGGTATTCTCTAAAAAAATGAGGTTCAATTTCATGTAAAAAATCTAATATCATCTAAAGCCTTTGGTTCCTGGGAACCCTCCAAATGGAAGTGAAATCTGATTGTTGAATATAGCACTAGGAACTGCATGTTTAACGCCATTTGCGTCTGTTTTAATAGCAGTGACTCCTGTTTGACTAATTGCTGTTCTAATATCTGACTGATAACGAGCTTTGCAGGAAGCTATAAGTTTTCCGCATACATCTCCTCTAACCCAAGATGCCGGATTTGTTTCAGGGTCGTTTGTTTGTCCGGTCGCCCCTGATGGATTTTGAGGAACTACTGCTTTATAGACTTCTCCATTTTTAAAAGCATAAGTAGCTCTTCTTGCATCTCCATCAAAAATAGTAACAGGGAGTGAGTTTGTCCAAAGTTCATAAGTTCTTACAATTCTCCAATGTCCACTTTTTTCTGCTGGAGTATTGCCCACAGTTTCTGAAGTTGCTTGATAGAGCAAAGGAGCAAAATAAACAATATCATTGATATTGTAGGTTGTTGAAGAACTATACCCTAAATCACCTAGGTTAGTTGGCAAACACTCTCTAAATATTAAAGGTTCATCGTCTATTGTAAAAAATTGAAAAGGTCTGTCACCATTATGGTCTCTCATTTTAGAGTCCCAGTGACACGCACTTTTAACATCTGTCTTGTCCAGCCTCCAACCCTTATAAGACCAAGGACAATATTTTCCCACTACAACTCTATTAGGTACTTTTACTCCTGTTAATTCAAAAGGGCTTGCTAGTTCTAATTCAACTGAGATGGACGTTTTTCCTGAAATTCTATCGATAACATACTCACTTCTTGGAAATTGAAAAGAGTTAGAAGGAGTAGCACTTTCGCTTGATAACTTTACATATTTTTTAAGAGTTCTTCTATATACTAGTCTTTTTCCTAATAAATCATCAAGTACAAAATCAGAAACATTAAGAGGAGCAGCAGCTAACTGAGTTCTTAAAGGATTATTATTTCTAAAAAGAGTTTCAACATTTGGTATTGTTAATCTCGGTCTAGCAGATGCTCCGTCGCTGTGCCTTTCTATTCCTTCTATAGCGATTGGCATTGGTTCATATTCTTCGCCGTCAAAAGTTATTGTTTCGTCCGTATCATAAGAATGAAAATTTAAATAAATTGACGAAGTTCCTGTAGTTGTATCTCCAGGAACCCACTCCAGCTGATATAGTAAAATATAAGCTTCTGTAGCATCAAGCTCTAATGCTTGAATTTCTTGTGAGATATTATCTGTCATACAGTATAAACTCTTCTTAGTTGTGCTGAAATAGATTGAACATCATCATGCCCAATATTTACAGAGTAAGACTGAACGGCAACTCGTACCGATTCTCTTTCTAATCGTATAATAAAACTGGCAGGTTGAACTACATCAAAAAATAAAGAAATAAGTGTAATTTCTTGCCATAATCTATTTGAAAGATTCATGGTATATGTTTCTCTTTTTGTATTTATTCCATCTCTTACTCTTTGCTCGTATCCGTCTCCAAATGCAGCAAGTAAAACTTTTTGTTGAGTTTGCCTAGCAAATCCTCTATCAAATTTTATTTCTCTGTTATTAAACCCTGTGGGATATAATTTGTCTATAATTTTATTATAAAGTTCCTCGTCAGGAACTCCAGATTCAGTAGGATAGCGATTAAGTAATTCTGCATGAAGTCGTCTTTGTAAAGACGAACCTCCATTTGCATCTGAATCAGTAAGAGGCTTTGGAATGTCAAAACTAAATGCTCTAGATGCCATTATGATACTCCATGCGGGCTAAGTATCCCGCCCGGCCTTTTCTGATTTACAAGTTCTTTTTGAACTGCTGCAGATATTGCTACTCCAAGCTGTCGAGCTTCTTCAGAGTCTGCATCTTGGTTTCTTTCGGTTCTTCCACCTTCAATACTTAGATTTACAGTTACATTGTTTTGCTGAGAAGATTCCCCCATTTGTCCTCTATTTGGAATATTTAAATCTACGGGGATTTTCTTTCCGTCAGGCAAAGGTACGACAGCTTCATCGCCATGAAGAATTGCGGGATACCCTGCTTTTGGACCTCTAGCAATTCCTCCATCTCCGTATCCAAGAGGCGGATATAGTCCTTTTGCAGCAGGTTTTGCTATCATTACTTTTGTCAAAGTCGCTACTGCTGCTGTGTTTGCTTTTTCTGTTACAGTGTTTGCTATTTCTGACTTTGTTTGCAGCTTTGTAATCAGTCTTTGTATCATCATTGCTAAATGAAGAACTGCCATGGCTTTTTGTAGTTTTTGAGCTGCAGAAGAATTTCCCATTAAAGCAGCAATAGACCCTCCAATCGCAAATACATTTTCTCCAAGTACTTCTTGCATTTCTCCCAACTTACTTGTATTTTCTTCGGTAGCTGTAACTTTTGGATCCTTTGCTCCTCCTGCCATTCCCTCCGGAGGCGCACCTGACTCATAAGTTATTCCATCTATAGTTCCTGTTGGGCCAAACGGATCTTGTCCCATTCCAGCACTCCCTACTGCGCCGCCCGGAGCCTTTAGTGTTGCAAGTGTTGTTGGACCTAATTCTACTGTAGGCCCCGCTGCTCCTAACGGGGGAGGTGCCATTCCTACAGGACCTGGGAGTGCGGCTGCAGGAGCAGTTGGAGCCAAAGGAGGCAGGACAGTATCAGGAGTAGTATACGGATCAAGGATTGAAGGCTGAGAAGTCGCAGGGGGTACAGCAACAGGTCCCGGAACAGTATCAGGTTTTGGTTGCAAAGCAGCCGTCGAGTCACAGCAATCAACTTTAATTCTAAGCTCAATATCACGTATAGCTTCTTGTATTTTTAATGCAACATGATTTCCACCAGTTTCTATCTTTGTTTGAATATCAGTTGCAACATCGGCGCCTGTTTGCTTAGTTGCTTCATTCGCAGTATTTTGTGCCTCTTGTCTTCTTTTCGCTAGTTCTGTTTCGGCATCAATTATTGCTTGTTTCATTGCTTCTGCTTGATTTTCTTGAAGCCCTAGCTTTTCTAGCAGAGGATCTACAATTATGTTTTTAACAATAGATTCTTGAATAGTTCGAAGAACTCCACGTGCTACGTCTTTTAGTGCATCACTAAGTTTCATACTTTCATCATATAAACTCTGAAACACTGCATTTATTCCGTCATTCAAACCTTTGCCGAAAGCATCTGCAGCATCATTAAGTACTAAATTTAAAGGCTCCAGTTCTTCAACTGCAAGTCGTAATTCATCTCTAAATCGTGTTAAATCAGCTTTAGAAGCTTTTTCTAATTGGTTTGCTAATGCCGTGGCTAGTTTTGCGCTTTCTCTATACTGAGGTATGAAAGACAGTTGTAAATTTGCTATAGAGTCATAATGAGCAGCTAGTGCTTCAGTTTCTGCATCCTGTCTTGATCTTGCACGAATTTCTTTAGCTTTTGCCTGCGCTTCTTTTGCTGCAACTTGAGCTTTTAGCACTAAGAGATTATTTTCTTGCACGATCATATCTCTTCTTAGTTTAAACTCTTGTTCTATTAAGAGTCTCTTTTGCTCTATTGTTCTATTTTCTAACTCTAATCGGAACTTAGCGGAGGCCCTCTCTTCATTAAAGAAAGGATTTCTAACGCCTGCTTCTTTTATTTTAAACGCAAGATCTTTATCTGCTTGGTCAAGAATACTATCTTGTATATCTTTTTGTAGTCTTACTTGCTTTTGTATCTCTTTAGTAAAACTTTGCTGTAGACGAAGTTTTCTATCGTCTCTTTGTAATAGTTCAATTTCTTTTACTAAAGGAAGAAGTAGTTTTTGTATTCTCTCTTCTTCTTGTTTTTGTTTATTTATTGCTTCCGCTACACCTTCTTGTAGCTTTAATTGTCGGTAAGTTTCATCCGCAAGTGTTAGACCTAATTCATCTGCTAGAGCTATATCTGCTTTAATTTTTCTTAAATTAAGATTTGCATCTTCTGCTGCTTGGGTTGCAGAAAGACTCGCTTTTTCAAAGTTCAAAGCATTTTCCATTACTCCAACTCTTTTTTTCTGGTTTTGAAATCCCTCTTCTTCTAATGTTTTATATTTTTCTTCAATTGCTGTGCGTCTTTCTGCCAAAGCAGCTCGTAGCTCTTCTACGGTTAAATCTTCGAATTTTTTCTCGACTGTATCTTCAATTAGTGAATAAGCGTCTCTCAGAGCAGCAGTTTGACCTTTATTAATATCATCGCCCATAAGCTCCCCAATAGTAATTGTTCTTCCAGAACTAAAGGGGCCCTTTCCTACTTGTTGGCTTAACTGAGGTAGCTTATCCAATAAGTTTCCTAAGTTATTATCCATCTCATCTAAAGCTGTAAATATTCCTGTAAATTGTGAGCCGTCTGGCATAAACTTACCTGATGCTTCACCAAAAGCTTGAACAGCTTTACTTATTGCTCCATAAGATTGTGCAAGCCTTGCTATTTCTTCTTGACTAGTTTGAATGTCTCCTGTTGCCTCTGAAAATGCGTCTCCTAAGGCTCGAGTTCTATCAATAGCGTCTTGTGGATCTAACCCATCAAAAGCAGCTCGAGCTTGATTAACTTGCTCTTGTAAAGCATCTAAATCTTCCAATGAGGTTTCACTTACTAATGAAGTTTCGCTTATGGCTTGAATTGCTTCTCTCATTAAAGGGAGAGATGCCTCTAAGCCGTTTAACCTTTCTAAAGCAACTAAAGCCTCTGGGCTATCTTTTACAAAACTTAACTGATTATTGTCTGCTACTCGTATAAGATCTTCTAAATTATCTTTTGCTTGTAAAATTTTGAATCTTAAAGGATCTAAAGTTCTATCCCTTGCTTTCTCCAAAGGATTCATGCCTCGAGTAAGTTCAGCAAATTCTGTATTTAGGTCTGCTACTGCTTTTCCTGCTTGAACTATTTCATTGTTTAATTCTGCTACCGTATTTGCTGAAGTTTGAGGGCCTTTAACGCCCAATGCGACTCCTGCAGACTCCAAAGGTGATAATAAACTTCTATCCTGGAGCGTTGCTGTCATATCGTTAGGATTTGTAGCTGATGGGCCAGAGAAACGCTTTTGCTCTGCCAAAGCTAATTTTTCTACAGCGATTCTTAAAGAGTTTATTTGGTTTATTACAGGAGAAAAATTAAAGTTTCCTACTAAGTTTAAACTTCTTCCTAGTTGAAGTAATTTATTATCTGTTTTTTCAAAATCGTTTCTTACTTCTTGAATTGCTTTGGATTGCTTTTCAAAAGCTGAAGATAAATTTTCTGTTGCTCTCTCTGCATCTGCCAAATCTTTTGAAATAAGAAAAGCTCGACGAAATTCTTTTCCAAGTTCCACTGCCATTACTACTAACCCAGCAAGAGTGGCGGCACCAATCAATTTATTAACAGCAGCACCAACAGCAGCAGTCATTAATTTTAAAGTTCCCATCACTTTGCCATATTGAAATTGAAAATCAATAAGATTAATTTTCCAGCTAGCAAACATTTTCCCCATTAAGCCTTTTCCTTCCGCACTCATTCTAACATTTTGTGCTCGAATAATTGCTATATCTCTTTCTATTTCGGCTCTTTCCATATGAGAAAGGTTTATGACTTCACTAGTTTTTGCTCGAACAGACCTTTCTATTTGTTTTAGTTGTCTCTCCGTAAATTGTCCTTTTCTAATTTCTCCTGCTATAACAGACTTAGTTTCTGTTTGTGCAGCTGCCATAAGTCTCTTTCGCGCACCAATACCTGCTGCCGCTGTAGTCTGTATCATAGGACCTACAGGTGCAAAAGATTTTATAATATTGACTCCTAAGATCCCTATTACGGCTGCAACTGCAAATATACTATCCTTTAATGCTCCTGCAATAAAGTTTGCAATATCTGCAATTGGTTTTGCTAAGTCTTTAAATGTATCTTGAAATGCAGCGCCAAACTGAGTCACTGCATTTACAGAGTCTCCAACGTCTTGAAACTTTTGTTCGCCCTGTTCAAGTACAGCATTTACAACCGCTTGAGTCTTTTCAAACTGAGTTAAATCTTTTACATTTTTATTAATTGCAGCAGCGTAGTCTCGAGAAGCTCTATCAAGACGAATGATAATACCAAGTTCATCAAGTAGTTCTGGTTCTGCTTTGATTGCACCTCGTGTCAAACGATTAAATGCATCAGTAACATCTCTACCTAAAATTGTTCCTGCATTTTTTGCAACTTTACCTAATCGTTCCATTTGGTCAGCAGTCAGTCCTGCAGCTTGTCCGATTGCTACAGCCTGGGCAGCTTCTTTGAATGCTACTAGGCCTCCGGTTGCTGCTTGAACATTACTACTTAATAATTTTAAAGATACGCCTGTTCTGGCTGCAAACATCTCTTGCCCTGCAGTAAGAGCAGAAAGATCAGCCGCTTGCTTAAAAAATTGAAATGCAGCAGAAAGAGCAAATACACTGGCAGCAACAGTTGCATAAGCACCAACCAAGCCACCCATGCCCTGTGCCATTTTAGAAAATTCTTTTGTAGTATTTGAAGTAGTCTTAGCCGCACCTTTTAGATTTCTATCAAGAGTACGAGTCCCAGTACTTGTACGATCAGTAGCGTTATCCACTCCATCTAAAGCAGAGCGAAGTTTTTTTGCAGACACAGTTGCTTTCTGCATTTTGCCATTGACTTCAATATCAATAGTAATTTTCTTTGCCATTAACCTTTCACATTATGGGTGTAGTTTTTTCCACCGCTTTTAGCTTTTCGCTCTTGTGCTTTTCGTTTTTGCTCTGCTTTTTCTGCTCTATAATTTACTATTTTTATTTCGTACATTTTCATAAGATATATAATAGTTTTTCTATCGTCTACATCATATAATTTGAAAAAGTACTCTATCCCGTCCCAGTATTTTCCCATATATGTGCCACTCATTCCTTCATAGTGATCCGGGAGTAAGTTAAACATAAAAAATGCCACTTGAACTTCTTCGGGAAAATCCGAAGGCTCGAGCGGCATTTTGGCGGGATCTGGGTCTTGTCCTAATTGTTCACAGACAAGCAAATACTTATCGATATCTAAATTCGAGTCTGCTTCCCGAACATATCTCTCAAGTAGAGAGTCTATTCGGGCGATTTGGTCCCAGTAAAATTTTCAAGGTCACCTACTGCTTCTGTTACCCAAGTATCAAACGTATTTGAGTTTTTCATCAGAAGTTCGGCATTGTCTTGTGTATAAGGAAGCGTGTCCTCGGGGTCAAGGTCTCCTACATCTACCAAAAGAAGCTCTTCTAGGTAACGATATTTCAAGCCCGACC
>MDTA01000533.1_pt1 | contig 17011 bp, 18 predicted proteins | sample 811151 | NCBI WGS metagenome assembly MDTA01 (sample SAMN05326648, study PRJNA326480) | marine metagenome | isolation source: seawater | place: Indian Ocean: South | collected 2010
AGGTGATTTCTATCAATTTTTATCTGCTACTGCCTCTTTGACGGGAACGAGTGAATACGGCACGGTCCCCACCATGCGCACGATAGCTTGGATAGCCCTTGTGACCTGCCTTGCAGGAGCCTGCCCTGCCCAGAGGAAGAGCCCCATGGCTCCGATCGAGGATGTGCCCGGCCTGCCCCGGGTGCTCCTGATCGGAGACTCCATTTCGATCGGCTACACCTTGTCTGCGCGCGAGGCGCTTAAGGGAGTGGCCAACGTGCATCGTATTCCGACCAACGGGGGGCCAACGAGCAAGGGTCTCGAGAATATTGACTCCTGGCTTGGCTCCTCAAAGTGGGACGTGATTCACTTCAACTGGGGACTGCATGATTTATGCTACCGTCACCCCGACTCAAAGACTCAGGGAAACAGGGACAAGGTGAATGGATCGGTGACTCATTCCGTTGAGGAATACTCTAGAAACCTCGAGAAGCTTGTTGTCCGAATGAAGAAAACCGGATCACGGTTGATCTTCGCCACTACAACACCAGTGCCCCAGGGTGAGGCGGGCCGAAAAGTCGGAGATGATATCCTGTACAATAAGGCGGCCCTCACTGTCATGCGAAAGCACAAGGTCAGCATTAACGACCTTCATGGCCTTATGGCCAATCGCATGTCACAATTTGGGATCCGGCCTGGAAACGTCCACTTTACCCCGGAGGGATCAATGCTGCTGGCTGAGAAAGTCGCAAAAGCGCTAAAGAAAGCTCTCCCAGCCGAAAGGAATTAACGGAGCTCTCCTCAGCATAGCGCGCTACTCAACTGGATAGCCACGGCGCAAGGCGTCAGCCTTTTCCGATAAGTAACTGGTCGATCAAGGCCGAGGTGTCCTCTATGTTTTTGTCCCGTCCTTCGCGAGTGGCCCATCCGGAAAATCCAACTTCCTTCAAGGCGCTTCTGACCTTGTCCCAATCGACATCTCCCTCTCCGAGGCGACAGAACCCATTCTTTTTTCCCCAGTCCTTAATGTCCAGTTTCACCGTACGATTTCCAAGCGTACGAATCCATTCCTCTGCGGGAGCGAATTTCTGCATGTTCCCAATGTCGAAGTAGGCCCCGACCCAAGGACTGTCGAAGGCATCAATATAGTCACGAAACACGTCTGGTGATTCGCAGAACCCATTCCAGACGGTTTCAATAAGGACTCTCACGCCTAGACGGCTGGCAAGGGGCAGGATTTTCTTTACCTCGGCAATGGAACGATCCCAAACCTGCTCGTGGGTCTCGTTCTGGCCGCCCACCTTACCCGGCACAAGCAGGACCGAAGAGCCTCCAAGCCGATAGGTGTTGCGAATATCAATCTCCATATTTGCAAGGCCCTTGGCACGGGCTTCGGGATCGGGGCTGCTCAGGCGGTTCCCTCCCCAGTGCCAACCACAGACAAGGCCATGAAACATCACTCCCGTTTTTTCCGTCGCTTCGGCATAGGCTGCTGCTTGCTTCGCATTGCCACTTTCCACACCGTCAAAGCCGAGTTTCTTCAGCCGCTCAAAGAACTGGAGAGGGCTCTCTCCACCCTGCTTTCCTCCCTTCACGGCCTTGAAGATTCGCCCCTCCAGAGACGGCGCCCCTCCAGCGGCGGTATCCTGAGCGACAAGACGCTGAGATGAGGCCGCGCCGGCGGCGGCCAATGCTGTGGTGGCTAAGAATCGGCGGCGAGAGGTATCTTTGTTCATGGAGCTTTGAATACAAGGGGGGAAAGGTCCCACAAGAGCAAGGCCAAACCCCGAAGGAGCATGAGACTAGCGGGCGGGGTCTCAACTTGCCATCCGGCCCCTCTTTCCCTACACCCGGGAGAACATGAACCGGACTCGACGCAAATTCATCAAAACCGCTACAGCGGCAGCCTTAGCGGCACCCGCAGCCACCCGGGCTGCTGACCTGAATAGCAGGGGGCAGCATGCCTGTATAGGAGTTGGAGGAATGGGATGGAACGATTTCAACAAATTCAAGTCTCACGGGAAAACAGAGGTAGTGGCGATTTGCGACGTGGACAGCCAACGCCTGGCCCGGGCCGCGAAAGAAGTGCCAGATGCCCGAACCTACACAGATTGGCGGGAGTTGCTCGCAAAGGAGGGCAAGAGGGTGGACTCAATAAACGTAACCGTGCCGGATCACATGCATTTCCCGATTGCCATGAGCGCCGTGGAGAGCGGCAAACATGTCTACTGCCAGAAGCCATTGTGTCACGATGTTGCCGAAGTGCGGCTGTTAACGAATGCGACCCGGAAGGCCGGCGTAAAGACTCAGCTAGGAACCCAGGCAGCCGCCGGGAATGGAGACCGTACATTTGTACAATGGATCAAGAACGGCTTGATCGGAAAGGTGAAACGAGTCGTTCTATGCTCTAACCGGCCAGGTGCCATCAAGAGTTACCGTTTCGTGGGTCCGCGCCCGGAGGCCCCCCAGAAGGCCCCCGAGCACCTGAACTGGGACTTATGGACCGGCACGGCTCCCGTTCGTCCTTATGCAGACAACATTTACCACCCCGGGAAGTGGCGTTCATGGATCGATTTTGGAACCGGTTGGTCAGGGGACATCGGCTGCCATGTCTTTGATGCGACTTGGAAAGTCCTTGGCCTTACCGCACCCAAGACCATAAGCGCCCGGGTCCAGGAATCGTGGAAGCAGTCCAAAATCCGGCAAGGCGACACCTGGCCGCAAAGCGATCATATTACTTGGGTTTTCCCCGGTACCAGCATGACGGAAAAAGAAGAGATCACAGTCGAATGGTTCGACGGACTCTTCTATCCACCGGAAGAGGTCCAAGCTCTTGTTCCCACCAAGCCTTATCCACATGAATCTGCGATGGTGATAGGCACCGAGGGAGCCATCATTCTCCCCAACGGGAAGATGCCTACCCTGCTTCCTCCGGAGAAATTCAAGAGCGTCAAAGCCCCCAAGCTCGAGCCTCGTGACCATTATCACCACTTCTGTGATGCCATTCACGGGCTAGCCAAGAATGAGTCCTACTTTGAACAGACCGGCCCGATGACCGAAGCGATCCTGCTGGGAACAGTCGCAATCAGAACGCCGGACACTCTGCTGAATTGGGACGCGGGAAAGATGGCGATCACGAATAATAGCACCGCCAATAGCCTTCTCAGGCGACAGTATCGCGAAGGGTGGAGGCTCGCGGGATTTTAAATTGCTCCACGCTCCTCACACTTAAGGCGATCAATCCTCAAGTCTTCCGCGGGAAGGCTAAATTACCTTGCTGACTCTAACAGGGCGAGGTATCGTGTGGAGGGTCTCTTCCCTCTTTCGAAAGTAATCGGGGGGGACCACCTTCTCCCCCTCAGAACCTCCATGCTTGAGCGCCTCGCTCAGTTTGTTTTCATTCCAAAACCGGGAGCTAGTGCCCTCGCCGCATGGATTGCTCGCGTTTTGTTCCCTCCGGGGAAAAGTAGCAGGAGTAACAAGGGCGACGATGCTGCTCGGAACTTCTGACTGGATCTCGCCTGCCTCAAAGGCCATGCCCGAGACTTCTGCTGAATCAGAGAAACGCTACTTTCTTGCGATCCAGATATTGCGAAAAGCAACCGGGTTGCCATGTCCCTGAAAAATGATCGGCCCTCTTGCAACCTCGGGACGAGTCCCGCCAACCCCAGTACCCTTTGGTAACTTCACTGCATCATGGATTTTCACTCCGTTATGCACCACGGTAATAACGGCGTCTGCCGTCTTTGTCCCTGTTGCATCGAACCGGGCAGCAGTGAATTCAATATCGTATGTCTGCCACGTCAGTGGCGGGAGGCACATGGGGATGTCCGCGGTTTTAAAGCGGTAGAAGCAGCCACACCACTGCTTCGGGTCCGATCGGATCTTCACTTTGACATGGGCAGGGTCATACACCAGTCCGAAGCTATCGAGAACCTGAACCTCATAGCGGTTGTGGAGGTAGACCCCACTGTTCCCACGATCCTGACTGCTCAGAGGTGACTTGGGCTTATAGGGCAGTTGAAACTCGAGGTGCATGGTGAAATCCCCATATTCATTTGCCGTCTGAGCTGGTGGAAACAACACCCCTCCCTCTACCTTTCCCTCGAGAAGATCGGGATCTGCATTATCACCCACCAGAATATCGGCCCCTTCCGGCGGACTCTTCCCAAGGGTCGGGCTCTTGCGATGAATCTTTTTATAGCCCTTTGTTGCAAGGCTGACGCCAGCCTTGTTGGTCAGTTCTACAGATGGTCCGGATTCGTCCCACCCCGCTCCGGGCAGTCCCCCATTGAACTTACTCAGATAGAATTCCCCTTCACCAAGAGCCGCAACCTGAATTCCCGAGGCCTTGCCTGCATATTCACCCTGAATCGTAAAATCCGAGTCCTCCTTCTCAGCCGTGGCTGGGTCTGTCCAGAGAGGTCCACGCGGTTTGGCCCCGAAGGTGAGGGCGGGCACGAGGATCACGAGAGAGATTCCGAGAATAACGAACAGGCAGCCGAATTTCATCGTATTGAAAGAGTGAACGAATTGTCCGCGCCGGCAAGCCGGGAACTTCATCATCGGTCAGGCATTTTTGAACCTTGGTCACTCATCCGGAAGCTTGAACTTGAAAACAGGGCCTTCAGGAGCAACTCTCCCTGTGAACAGAATCAGTTAAAAGATGGGAAAATCATTTGAGATCGAGGGCAGGTTGAAGGTTGTTAACGACGTACAGACCTTCAACAGCGGATTTACCAAGCGCGAATTCGTCGTGGAGGTGGAAGATGGAAACTACCCTCAGATGATTAAGTTCGAATGCGTCAAGGAGAAGACCTCTCTAACCGACGGAATGCAGATTAATGATCCAGTTAAAGTAACCTTCGATATTCGCGGCAACGAATACAAGGAGCGCTTCTACGTGAATCTGAATGCCTGGAAGCTCGAGAGCCTCGGAGGCGGACCCACCTCAAATCAGACTCCTGACTACGGTGACGAAGATGCTCCTCCCGGGCTGGGAGACCCTCCGGGCATGAGCTCCCCAGATGCGGACGATGATATCCCCTTTTGATTCTCGCCTTCTCCGGCCCGGTTCAGCTTGATCAAGAGACCTTCACGGCACGAAACAAAAAGGGGAACAGCCAAAGCTGTTCCCCTGCATGAAAGATACCTTTCCCTTTTCAGCTCCGCGGAGCGATGTGAATCTCAACTCGTCGATTGCGCGCCTTCCCTGCAGCCGAGTCATTTGATGCGATGGGCTGGGATTCTCCAAACCCGCGAGTGACCAGCCGCGCAGGCAGCACTCCCTGACTCGCCAGAGCATTCGACACTGCACTTGCACGGTCACGGGAGAGACCCATGTTGTAGAAGGCACTCCCATCCGAATCAGTGTGGCCGTTGACCAGAACGGTGGTCTGGTTAAACTTTCGCAGAACGACTCCCACCGCGCTCAATGTTCGCGAGAAACTGCCTTTGATCTGAGCACTCCCGGTATTGAATGTGATGTCGTGAGGCATATTGAGGATAATGTTGTTGCCCTGCCTCGTAACGCTCACTCCACTGGCCCGCAATTCCTGCCGCAACATGGATTCCTGCTGGTCCATGTAGTTGCCAATGCTGCCTCCAGCAATTCCGCCGATGGCGGCGCCGATGAGCGCACCTCGTCCTGCGTCTCCATCTCCCACATTATTACCAATGATCGCGCCCAGAATTGCGCCCCCAGCAGCGCCAAGGCCTGCTCCTGTCGCAGTGTTGGAGACCTGCTGTTCCCCCGTGTAAGGGTTCTCGGTAACACAACTGGAGAGCGCGGAGGCGGCCAAAAGAGCCACCGCGAAACACTGTGGACGGGAACGGGTGAATAATTTCATAATGCTGGAATTCTAGCGGTTCAGTAAGGATTTTCAATCATGGATGCAGCAAAATGCGTTTAGACGACTTCTGCTTGCTGGGATTTAGACCTCAGGAAGGGGCGGGCTATTCATCAAATATTCGATTCGCCCATTCCAAGCTCGGTTCCTCTCCAATCAAAGCGTCCATCCCTTTCTGTATTCTCGCTTGAGGAATTGTTCCGCCGCCGGGGCATTGGGGAATTTCATGTTCTTCGCATCCCACTCAAGCTTCTGCCCAGCACGGTAGGCGACGTTGCCGAGGTGGTTGGCCTCAGTCAGTGGCCCAGCATAGTCGAAATGACAGGTTGTTGGTTCCCCGGTCTTGCATGCCCGAACCCACTCCTGGTGGTGCCCGATCGATTCTGGAATAGTTTTTTCGGGACGCTTGAAGTCCTTGAAGCGCCCCTCCGGCAAAAGCAGATGCTTCCCGTAATCCGAAAGAAGCATCCCTTCATCACCAACGAAGAGAACGCCGCTGCCCCACTTCGGGATTCCTCCTCGCTTCCATATTTCCGGTTTTTCCGCCCCCTGATACCATGTCAGGCTGAGGGGAGCCCGCTCACCTCTGGCAGGATATTCATAACGAGCCCACATCGAGGCAGGCGCGATCTCGGGGTGCGGCGTTGGTCCTCCCGCATCGATAGTCGTGGGAGCATCAAGATTCAACGCCCAGAAAGGCAGATCGTTCCAATGGCTGCCCAGATCTGACATCGTTCCGTTTCCAAAGTCCCACCACCGGTACCACTTCGGTCCAGGGAAGTAGACCGAGTTATAGGGCCGCATAGGGGACGGTCCGATCCAGAGGTCCCAGTTGAGATCTTTGGGGACAGGCTGGGCCTCCTGCGGGCGCTCCTGAACATTGACGATATCACGATTCTTCTTGGCGTCCTCGGGGCTTTGCCAGCCCCAGGCCCGCCCCACCCAGACATGAACCTCGTTCACTTTTCCAATGGCTCCTCCCTGGATGAGCTCCACCACCCGCCGATAGTTTCCGCCAGCATGAATCTGAGTGCCCTGCTGGGTAGCAACTCCGGCTTTGCGAGCAATTTCGGTCACAAGGCGCGCTTCATAAACATCGCGAGTGAGCGGCTTCTCACAATAAACATGCTTGCCGGCTCGGAGAGCCGGAAGAGTGGCAAAGGCGTGAGTATGCTCAGTGGTGCTGACGATAACAGCGTCGTAGTTACCTGGCCTCTCGTAGAACTCACGGAAGTCGTGAAAGGTTTTTGCCTGGTTGAAACGGGAAGCTGCCCCTCGCAGGTTGCGGTCATTGACATCTACCAACGCCACAATGTTCTCGGTATTGCCGACCGTGCGCATGTTGTGTCCGCCACGCCCTCCACAGCCGATCACCGCAACATCCAATTTCGCGTTTGGAGACTTGGCGCTCACGATGGCGGGAAACCCCAGGGCGCCGGCCGCAGTAGCACCCTGCAGAAAATGACGTCTCGACGAACTGGTAGATTGAATTTTGAGGCTCATGATTCCAGCAGTCAGGCGGCATGAAGACTTGATTTCAAGGGGAAACTGCTGGAGAAGGAAAAGGGTCCTACACTAGGAGTTGGCATTGCGAAGGAATCCTGCGCAACTAAAAGAAACCTCGACCGTTTATTCCCCCATGAAAGCAGCGCACGTATTCTGGATCTCCATTTTTTCGGGAGGACTCGCTCTCGCTCAGGGCCCTCGTCCCGATGACCTCGGAGCAAGCCCACAACCTGTCGGAGAGGCGGGAGTCGCCTGGTATACCACCTGGGAGACCGCCCGCGCGGAAGCGGAGCGGTCAAACCGCCCCATCTTTTTTATGGCGGCGGCGGCAACCTGCAGCGGCATCTCAGGGGTCTTCTGACCAGGCTACACCAACACGCAGAACAGTTTGTTCTCACAGAAAGAATTCATAGAAGCATCTCGCTCATTCGTGTGCGTTCGTCTGGAGTCCTATGAAAGTGAAGAGCACCAGAAGATGGTGCGATCCTTCCTCGATGGCCGCTTTGAAAATACCGCCTTCTGCCTACTTGCTCCAGATGGGGAGACCAGGCTGTCGGGAACGGGGCGCAGCCCCTCCCAAGGTTTACGCCAGAGACGAGGGCCGGGAAGAGGTCGGGGAGACAACGGCGTGGTCGAGGCGATGGAGAAGGTCGCCAAGAAATTCCGTGCCAAGGGGACCAAAGAGGGCGCGATCTTGCAAGATTTTCACAGTTTCCGACAAGGGCTCAACGTGGCCTCGGGAGACCAGCGACTTCTGATCTTTGTGGTCGCAACTGAAAATGATCGTAAGACGCTGGGGACAGACCTTCGAGACTTGATGAGCGACAAGGAGATCATAGGGAAGTTCCACATGGACTTTGCAGATGAGGAGCCCGATTCCCAATGGCGGGACGCCGTGAAAGGAGAGCGGGGGAACACTGGGATTTTTGTGATCCGGGCAAACGCCTTCGGACAGACCGGAAGCGTTATGGAGCAGCTCCCTGTTGACGCGACGCCGGAGGAACTCAAGAATGCCCTGCTCGAGGCCAATACGTCCTTCGCCAAAACAGAAAAGCGCAAGGTTTACAGTGAACACGTCGCTGCGGGGCGTCGAGCAAGGGTCCACTTTGAAAACGGAATGCCCTACGGTGAGGATCGTGATGGAGATGGCGTGATCGACCACCGCGCGGGCCGGGGGGGGCGCGGAGCAGGACCAGAGGCCGGTGAGCGTCGTGGGCCTCCAGCTGGACGGCGCGGGGGACCTCCAAGGGGAAACCGGCGGCCCGGGCAGCCCCCACAGCGACCCCGAATCAGGCCCGGGGGCACCGAGTGACCGCAGAGTGTGGGTCCAAGACTTCCTCAGACTCCCGGCCATGTGTCCGAGAGTCTGTAACCTTCGGGCCACGGATCGTCTGCCTGAAGGGTGTGAGTTGTTGTTCCGGTAATCCATGCCCGGCCCGAAACCTTTGGCAGAATCGCGGCGGTATCGCCCACCGCTGTAACAGCATCTATGGTGCAAAGGAACTCTGACCCGATCAGGGAGCGCGCACGATAGGTATCCGTAAGACTCATAAGCCCCCTTTGATGGAGGACTGCCATACGGGCTGAACAGCCTGTGCCTGTGGGGCAACGGTCAATCTTACCAGGGCGAATTGCCACAGCATTAGGTCCCGTTATTATATCACCTTCCCGACGAAGCGGTCCGGCAAACTGACAAAACGACAGATGCTGCCAGCTCGGGTTGCTGGGATGATGGAACCCAAGCTGCTCGTTTGCCGCGCTGACGACTTTCATTCCTAATTCCGTGAGTTCTCTCGCCTCGTCAGGCACAAGCTTGAACCCAAGGCTCTCTGAATCAACGATCACGAAGCTATCTCCACCATAGGCCGTATCCACCTCCAGAGTCCCCAGACCCGGGACCTCAAGGGGAGCCTGCAAGTGGGCTGCAAAGGAGGGAACATTGGTAATGGTGATTCGCTCAGCCCGACCATCCCGACAACGGGCATGAACCCTGACGAGACCTCCCGGAGCCTCGAGAACGAGCTGTGTCTCCGGCTCGTGCATGGGAACAATTCCCCGCTCCAGAAGAACCGTTGCAACACAGATAGAATTGGAGCCAGACATCGGAGGAGTATCGGCTGGCTCCATGATGAGAAACCCCATGTCGGCGTCAGGGTGTTGCGCAGGGACGAGAAGATTGACATGGCGGAATACCCCTCCCCTCGGCTCATTGAGAACGAAGTTGCGCAGGACCTGATCCTCGGCCAGGAAGTCGCGCTGTTCCCAGAGGCTCTTACCGGGAGGGGGAGCAACCCCGCCCACGATAACATCACCCACTTCTCCCTCCGCGTGGCAGTTGATGATCTCGATGGTTTCCGGGACAGGCATCTTCCAACAGGGAGCAGCAAGAAATTTCGAATTGCTAGGCTCCGGGCCGGGATCTGGTTTCTGGAGCCGGGGGAGCCTTTCCCGTGGTTTCCCTGAAATCTCCGATTGGCCAGAGTTCAAGGCGGCGGATAAAGCATTCGGCCCATTCATTCTGAATACCGATGAACCCGGCGGCCGGGCTCGCGTCCCGGCCTTCGTTCACGAGAATTCCATTGAGCAGGATCTGATAGGACGCGCCCTTGCAGATCACTTCCATGCGATTCCATTCTCCCACCGGCTTGTCGACATCACGGCTCCCCCGAAACCCCTTTACGTCTTTCCATGCCGGATCTCGATCCTTCCACCGGATGCTGGAAGCCGACTTGCCCGCAGGAGGAAAGGTCATAGACGTACCTCCTTTCTTCCAGCGATGCCCCTTGGGCGTTTTCTCGACCTCACAAGTCAGACTGGTCGGAATCAGTTTCCCTTCTTTCGTCTTCCCCTGAAGAACATTGATGTCCCCCATTGAGCCTTCGAGCATCTGGGCCTGAATACAGGAAATCCACGCTCCACCAAAGGACCCATCCGGGCCGTGGCTGTGGAGAAGCAGTCCACAATCACGCGCCCGGTCGACGCGCTTGGACCAAGTCTTTTCGCCCCATTTATATTCCAGGACGAGATGGTAATCCCGGTAAGCTTCTCTGGTGCGAAAGTAGCCAAATCCTTTTCCTGTTACCTGAAGAACCCCTTTATTCATCACAGCAACCTCTTCTTTCTTGGTGCTGACCGAGTTCTTCTCACTGAGATGAAAAACCCAGTTCTTAAATGACGGGTCGGCCAGAAGATCTATTTTGCGCTCGGGCACTGTGGCGGCTTTCAATGATAATGCTGTGACGACTAACGTGGTGATTGGCAGGAAAATACGCATGGTAGTGAAAAGTTTTGGCAAACCTCGGGCAGAGGGTGTCCAATGTCTAATGGGGGAACGGGAGCAGAGCAAGCGCGCGGCCTGACAGCTGGAAGATTCACCCTGACAACGGCGAGGCCATCCTTTAGCAAAGGGCCATGAACCTACCAAAAACTTTCGCTATTGTGGCCATCGGTCTGGCCTCATCCTTGGCCATGGCGGAAGAGCGCCATCTCTTTATTCTCTCGGGTCAGAGCAATATGCAGGGCTTGAAGGAGAAGACTTCCGTCCTCCCGGAACTGAAAAGGCTGCTGCCTGGCGCAGATATCCAACACGTCAAATACGCCCGAGGGGGGCAGCCCATCCGCAAATGGGTGAAGACGTGGGACCTGATTGCCAGAAAGCACAAGCTTACTCAGCAATTCAACGACCCCTCGGAGTTTTATGATATCGTGCTTAAACAGGCCAAGGCCAAGATTGCCGAAGGACCATTTGATAGCATCACTTTTCTCTGGATGCAGGGAGAGAGGGACGCCAAGACGGGGCTTGCCGCAGCGTATCAGGAAAGCATGGAGACCTTGATTGCCAGCCTTCGCAAGGACCTGAAAACCCCCACGATGAATTTCGTCATCGGTCGCCTCTGTGACCATCTCACCCACGACCAGTGGAACACTGTGAGGGAGGCTCAGGTCAAGGTAGCCAACGATGATTCCCGGGGCGCCTGGGCCGATACGGATGATACCAACGATAAGGAGCGAAATGGTAAAAAGTGGAATGACCTCCACTACACCACAGCGGGATATGAGCTTTTCGGCAAACGCCTCGCCCGTCAGGCCGTGAAGCTGATTCAGCGAGAAAGGCCTGATCCGGAGGGCCGGCCTCAATAGCCTAAATATCCCAAATCAAAAGAGGAGGCAGGCTGCCTGATTAAAATCGGGGAGATTCTCCGTCTGCAGCTTGATCCACAATTCTGGTTCGCGTCCATATTCATAAAGAGTATGCTCCTGCCGCGATGAGTGCTGAAGCCAGATTCAAAGAACTCGGGTTAATCCTTCCTCCTGCACCCAAGCCGGTTGGTGTTTACAAGCCCATCGTAATCGCGGGAAATATGGCCTACCTCTCAGGGCACGGCCCTCTCAGGGAAGATGGCACGCTTACCCTCGGCCGCCTCGGGGAAACCATGGAGATTGAAGAGGGATACCAAGCCGCGAAGCAAACTGCTTTAGCCATGATCGCAACGATCCGTAGAGCCCTTGGGAGCTTGGATCAGGTAGTCCGAGTGGTGAAGACTCTGGGATTTGTCAATTCAACTGGAGATTTTGTCGGACAGCCCGCAGTGATCAACGGTTGTAGTGAGCTCTTCGCAGAGCTCTACGGAGCCGAAGCCGGTGTCGGCGCACGAAGTGCTCTTCCCTCCAATACTCTTCCCGGAGGTATGGCGGTTGAGATTGAGATGATCCTCGAAGTCAACCCATTGTAGGCCGTCATGTATGAACGATGGGCAATCCAAGGTCTTGACCGGGTTGCTTCACCTGCCCTGTTGGTCCGGCCCTGTGTCGTCGAACAGAACGTGGAACGCATGATTGATTTATGTCGAGGCCCAAAACGTCTCCGGCCCCACGTCAAGACCCATAAGATGGATGAGGTTATGCGAATCCAGTTATCGGCTGGGATCGATAAATTCAAGGCCTCTACGATCGCGGAGGTTGAGATGTGCCTGGCCGCAGGAGCACAGGATGTGCTCCTGGCCTATTCTCCGGTCGGGCCATCCAAGGATCGTCTTATCCAGTTAGCTGAGGCTTATCCGGACGCGAGGTTATCCTTTCTCGCGGACGACGAGGCAGCCCTCTTGGCGATCATTAAGAGGTGCGTGAAAACAGAAGTTTCTCTCGGTGTTTTTGTCGATCTTGACTGTGGCATGGGCCGAACCGGAACCTCCTCTTTGGAAGATGTTGTCCGGATTACCAAATTGGTCTGTTCTTCTGCTGGTCTGAGTTTTGAGGGAGTTCATGCCTACGATGGACATGTGAGAGAGTCCAACCTAGCGGCCCGCAGGGAGATGTGGTCTCAGGCAATGGGCACCGTTGAGCGGGCCCTCGCAGAGCTAGCGGAAGCGGGCCACCTTGTGCCAGCTGTAGTTGGAGGAGGGTCGCCGACCTTCGGCTTTCATGCTCGTCTGCGAGAATGGCAATGCAGCCCCGGAACTTCCCTCTTCTGGGATCATGGTTACAAAAGCGCCTATCCTGAACTCCCTTTTGGGAACGCCGCGGCTGTTCTCACCCGGGTCATCAGTAAGCCAGGAACAAATCGGCTCTGCCTGGACCTCGGGCATAAAGCTGTTGCGTCAGAAGGCCCACTCAACAAACGCATTCATCTGATCGGCCTCGAACATGCACATTTCGTCAGCCACAGTGAAGAGCACTTGGTGCTGGAAGCCGAGGACGCAGATCAGTTTCAGGTAGGAGACCACCTGCTCGGAATACCATTCCATATTTGTCCCACCGTTGCCCTATACAGGGAAGCAACCCTGATCCGAAATGCGGAGGTTGCCGGGGAAACATGGGAGGTCACCGCCCGTAATCGAAGCCTGACAATCTAGAGGCATGTCAGGCTTCGCAGCTCCTAGGCGTTTACCAGGATAGTTTTCCGGGGAGATACTCTTCGATAAGTTCCTCGTAAAATGGCCTGAGCCCATCGACATCAACACGCTCGCTGCTTTTGGTGTAGAGATCATAAACGTTGAAAGCATCTACCCACCTAAACATCGCTCGGTCATGGTCACTCATGAGAGCCTGATATGCTCCCTCTTTGTGAATGGGGTAGCAGGAATGGTAACGAATCATGTAAAGGGCTTCCTCAGGAAGGCGGTCTTTAACCACTTGATAAAGATACTCATCGTGACCCCAGGACATGGTGACTTTATCGAGACCGCATCCCTCCTCATAGATCCCAAGGGGTGTCGCATACTCTGAACGTCGCGAGTCAGGATTCTCCGAAAAATATTCGTGGTAGATGATCTTCTCTGAAAAACGGCACCCGAGGGGAAAGGTGTCCCCGACGACAGCCCATTGAGGTTCGCCAAAGAGACAGAGGATCTTCCCCAGATCGTGGATAAGGCCGGTCAGAATGAACCAGCGAGGATGGCCATCATGCCGGATCGCTTCGGCCGTCTGCATGAGGTGCTCGATTTGAGGCAGGTCGATATCAGGATCGCTATCGTCGACAAGGGTATTCAGATATTCCAGAGCCTCCCAGACTGTCATCCTGCGTTTCTTCAGAGGAAGATATTCGGCGCGCTTCTGCAGGACAAAATCCATCGTCTGATGCTGATGGTTGAGGCGGTAGAATTCCCTGACCCCGGGCCGCGCTTCAGCTTCGTAAGCACGAAATTTCCGGTCGCTCTCAGGATGCTCGGGATACCTTCTAAGAAGGTCGTCCTCCCACTCATCGAGGTCCTGAAGGGCACCTGTTTCTCGTTCTTGGGCGGGGTCCATGCTTTCAGTCAATATAGGCCCCAGCTCTCAAATGGCGAGTATTCGGGGAGGAAAGAACCCTTTTGAAGATAGTTTGCAGAAAAGTGAAAACAGGCAGTCGGTTTTTGCGGTCCTAAGGACACAACCCTAATCGTGCTCTCCAGACGAACAACCCAGCTCTCCTCATGAAAACGGCCCTTTTTTTACCACCCTAGCGATCCTGGCCTTTCTTTCCTCATGCTCCAGTTCGACCCACCGCACTTCGCTCATAGAGGCCAATATAGTCAAAGAAGGGGGATTCTCCTCAGTGAAACAACGTGGTCATTACTCCTACTGGTCAGATAGGGTCTCTAGCGCCGCCCTACGGATCACCATTAATCTCAGTGATCAGACCGCCTATTTCTATCGCGGTGGGGAGAAGGTGGGGCAGTCCCGGGTCGCAACCGGGAAAGAGGGGCATTCCACCCCCCTGGGATCGTTTACGATTTCTGAGAAAGTAGTGAATAAACGCTCCACACTCTACGGACGTATTTATGATGCGGAAGGTTATCTCAAGATAGCCCATGCGGACACCCGCCGGCATACTGTGCCGGAGGGAGGGAAATTCATCGGATGCCCCATGCCTTACTGGATGCGACTGACCGGGTCGGGTATCGGAATGCACGTTGGGCCGATACCAAAACCCGGCTCCCCAGCCTCTCACGGCTGTATCCGGCTGCCGCGTGGGATGGCCCGGAGTCTCTTCGAAAAAGCCCCTGTTGGAACAAAAGTCACCATCGTTCACTGAAGCCAGCAGAACACAGGGCTTATTCCCATGTATCCCCTAGGGTATCACTGGCCACGCGAGGTGCCCGGGGTCCTTGACCGGAATACTCCAGAGCTTGTGCCCAGCAGTGACGTAGAGAGTCCGAAGATCCGCTCCTCCGAAGGCACAATTGGTTATCATATCCGCCGGGACCGGAATATTCTGTAGAAGTGTTCCCTCCGGAGAGAAGACATACACGCCCGCCCTGTATTTGAGGTTGGTCTCCACCGGAGGTTTGGGAAAATTAAAACCGGCGGTGGCAAAAATACGTCCCTTCGAGTCCAGCGCCATCCCATCAGGTCCACGATCGCTACCCCAGTCGAAGAGAAGTTTTCGGCTGGAGGCAACCACCGAGCCATCTGCTTGGAGAGTGAAACGCCACAGTTTACGGTTTCCCCCGAGTCCCTGTGCAGGGCCATCGTTCACATTATCCGCTACGAAAAGGAACTTGTCATCTGCAGAGACCAGAATGCCGTTAGGGCGATGCACCTCATGGGTGATGATACGGGAGATCTTCCCGGGGCCATCAATCCGGTAGACCCCTTCAATCTCCCGGCCTTTCTCATCACGCTGTTCCACGTTATCCCGGTTCCCGTAGCGAGGATCACTGAAGTAGATCCGACCCCGGGAATCCACCGCGAGGTCATTGGGTGAATTGAATCTTTTCCCCTGATAGTGACTAGCAAGCACCGTAATTGCTCCATCCTTTTCAGTCCGGGTCACCCGACGGTTCCCGCCCTCACAAGCCATCAGGTTTCCCTCGTGATCAAAAAGAAGCCCATTCGCTCGCCCGGAGGGAGTGCGGAAGACATGCATGACCCCGGAAGGGTCACGGCGCATGATCCGATTATTGGCAATATCGGTGAAATACACATCGCCGGAAGGATGCCATGCGGGGCCTTCGGTGAAAGCAACAGCGCCCTCGAGTTTGAGCTGCGCCCTATCCGCAATCTGGGCATCCACGCTCGGCGCACATACGAAAAGAAGGGCGGTCAGGAAGCCGTTGAATTTCATATTCAGACTCTATTGAGATGGCAGAGATGCGGCAAGCAGGACTGGCGAAAGGCGTTTCAAGCTTAGAGAGGGAGCTGACAGACATGAAGCCTCTGGAAAATATTACTCACGGATTAACCCGATCGATACGCATGGCCTTGCGGCGGAGCTCGGGGGGATAGCTCCCCCTCTGAGACGGAAAGCAGCCCTTCTCTCTATCTCATATTCTGCCATTGCGGCCGGAGCCGTGATTCGCAAAAGTCGGCCTGAATGGAAGTAGTTCCCAGCCAGTGCCTCTCAGAGGCAATCGCAGTCACACGCTCCTACGAAGATGGCAGGATCCAAGCCCTCCGTGGAGTCAATCTGAAGGTGGAGGAGGGAGATTTCATCGCAATCACGGGCTCGAGCGGAAGCGGCAAGACGACTCTCCTCCAGATGCTCGGTGGACTGGACAGTCCTGATTCCGGCGAGATCTTCTTCCGCGGGCAGGCTCTCTCCGGGATGGGCGACCTGTCCTCTTTCCGAGCCCGCAAGGTAGGCTTCGTTTTTCAGTCCTTTCACCTCCTTCCTACCCTGACGGCCTCAGAAAACGTTCAGGTGCCCATGGTTGAAAGTTCGATTTCAAGAAAAGAGCGAGCTCCGCGAGCAACGAGGCTCCTCTCTGAGGTTGGACTTGCGGATCGCACTCAGAGCCGGCCACCAGAACTATCTGGCGGGGAGCGCCAACGAGTGGCCATCGCAAGAAGCCTCGCCAACCAACCAGAACTACTCCTCGCCGATGAGCCGACGGGCAATCTGGACAGAGCCTCCGCCACAATGGTGATGGAGTTGCTCTCCCGCATCCATCGGGAAAATGGAATGACCCTCGTGCTCGTAACACACGATCCGGCCACTGCTGCATATGCTTCGCGCCAGATTCATATGAGCGACGGCATGGTTAAGCACCCCACTTCCGAACCTCCTCTTTCCCGATGAACCTTCTGCCGATGGTCGCCCGAAATTTCAAGGCGAGGCGTATGCGCACAGCCCTCACCTTATTTGGGATTGCTGTAGGCATGATGGCTATCGTGGCCCTGATGGGCCTCTCCCGCGGGTTCGAGAGAGGCTGGGATCAGACGATGAATGCCCGTGGCACGGATGCCGTGATCAACCG
>MDTA01005172.1_pt1 | contig 17009 bp, 17 predicted proteins | sample 811151 | NCBI WGS metagenome assembly MDTA01 (sample SAMN05326648, study PRJNA326480) | marine metagenome | isolation source: seawater | place: Indian Ocean: South | collected 2010
TAATGTTGGTCAATTGAATAAAATAGTCCACACCAAAACATGTGCAGTCATGGTATATCATGGGATTGGTCTGAAACAATCTTATTACAATGATATTGATCCTCGAATTAACCTTAGATCTGTTGAAGCAGAAGAACGTTTTAGAAGGTTGGAAAAGGATGGACACTCTAATCTTGTTCTCACTGGATTTACTAAACTAGACCGATTACATGATCTGGAGGTGATTAACATATTGAAAATGAAAGAGGAGATGGAGTTAGATAAAACAAAAAAAAATATTTTATATGCGCCTAGTTTTTATCCTTCTTCATTGGAAAAACTTGCACCTGAATTAGGACTTTTATCTAAAGATTATAATATTATCATTAAACTGCACGGGTTCAGCTGGGAGCAGAAAAGATATATGTATCAGAGTAAAATTTGTACTGATCTTGATAAAAAATTTAGTTGTATTAAGTTATTATCAAATACTAAGTATGATATTATCCCATATTACCGAATTGCAGACCTTTTAATCAGTGATATCTCTTCAACTTTATTTGAGTTTCTGCCATTGAACAGACCCATTATCCAAGCAAATTGTTTCACCCTTAGGCTAAAACATAAAATTTTTCAAAGTAGGTTCTGGAAAAAAATGGATGTAGATAGAATGTTAGATTTAGATTTCGCTTATACTATTTCAGATTCTTCAGAACTGTATAGCAGAGTCCAATTTGCTTTAGACTACCCTGATGAAATGTGCTCAATAAGAGAAGAAGCGATGAGAAGTTACCTATATAAATTTGATGGGAAGGCATCGTTTCGTCTTGTTAATGCTATTGAACAAAAAATAGAATGAATATTTTCATTTATAGTCCGAACTGGATAGGTGATGCTGTCATGGCAATACCATTTATGGAAGAATTAAAAAATGTTTATCCTGATAATAGAACACATGTCTTTTGTAGAAAATGGGTTGCAGGCATTTATGAAAACAATCCTTATATAGATGAAATAATTCCTTTCTCAGATGAGGAAGTGAAAGGACTGAGAAATATGTTAGCAATTGGTTCTTTCCTAAGAAAAAGAAAATTCGAATTAGCATATACATTGACAGAGTCTTTGAGGAGTGCATTTCTTCTGTGGTTATCAGGGTCTCCCATTCGGTATGGTTATAAATCACAAATGAGGTCGATATTTTTAACAGAGGCAGTTCCAAAGCCAAATTCTAACATACATAGGTCTTTGAAATATATAAATTTAATAAAGCAAGAAACTGATGAACGTTTAACTCCAAGATTGTACCTTACAAAAACTGAAGAAGAATGGGCTGAAAAAGAGTTAGAAACAATTGGTTATGCAAATCCGGTAGCAATTTTCCCATTCAGTGTAGCAAAATCTAGAACAATCCCACATAAAACTTTAAAGGAATGGTTAGGTCCTAAAAAAGAAAATTATTTGATTTTTGGCTCGAAAAATGATGTTGTTGATTCTCAAAAACTTGTTTCTTCATTCCTTAGAAATTCTATTAAATCTCTTTGTGGTAAGTATTCGTTTAGAAAATCTATTGCACTGATTTCAAAATGTAAATATGCCCTAGCAGCAGATAGTGGACTGGGTCATGTATCTGCCGCTTTATCTGTTCCAACAATTTCCATTTTTGGTGCAGGTCTGAGTTCCATGACTGCTCCAGTTGGTCAAAAGATAAACATAATTAATAAAAATGTTTTGTGTAGCCCTTGCAGAAAGAATATATGCTACAATTACGAAGATCCATTGATTTGTATCAGAGAGATTTCGAGCGAAGATATAGAAATTGCTATCAATAGTATAATAAATCCGTAACTTTATGAACTTATGAAGGCATTTATTTTAGCGGCGGGAGTTTCAAGAAGATTATATCCGCATACTTATAATATTCCAAAGTGCCTTTTAAAAGTTAATGGAAAACCAATTATTAATTATCAATTAGAGGCCTTAGAAGAGCTTAATATAAAAGAAGTCACTATGATTCTGGGTTACCACCGTGAAATGATAAAGGATCATGTAAGAACAGAATTTCCTGGATTAAATTTCAAATTTCTAGTCAATCATCATTATTTTGAGACAAACACCGCATATTCTGTCTTTGTAGGAAAAGAAAGTTTTAATTCTGATCAAATATTGATGAATGCTGATGTTGTTTACCCAAAAAAATTGTTAGATATAGTTCTAAATTCGAAATTTGATACAGTTCTTGCGGTAGATATTAAACCATGTGGGCGTGAAGAGGTAAAAGTCATAGATGGAGGGCTCAATAAAATTGTTGCTATCGGCAAAGACTTAATTGAAAATCATTGTTTGGGTGAGTTTATTGGAGTAGCAAAAATTTCAGAAGAATTTTCAACACATTTTTCGGATTCTATATCAAAATTAATCCACGCTGGCGGGAAAAATGATTATTTTGAGGCTGGAATTCAACCTTTATTAGATAAAATTGATGTTCATTATGTTGATATTTCAAAATTTCCGTGTATGGAGATTGATTTTATTGAAGACCTGGAATTGGCTCAAAAAATTTTCATAGAGAAAATATAAAAAATGATAAATATAAAACCTTTTAAAGGATTTGTAGTGTCACCAAGTTTTGTCAGGTTAGTCTCATCACCCCCCTATGATACATTATCATCTAGGGAGGCTAGGGCAATAGTTAAAAATAACAGTAAGTCTTTCCTTAGAGTAATTAAGCCAGAGGCAGATTATAAGTCGGACCAAGTTCCCGATAAAAAACAACTACATAAAAAGGCCAGAGAAAATTTAGAAAATCTAATTAGAAAAAGAATTTTAATCCAAGATCAAAAACCTAATTTTTATATCTACCAAATATACATTGGGGAGCATCATCAAACTGGTTTATTTGCTGCAGTTTCTATTGATGACTATAAAAATGGTTTAATAAAAAAACATGAGCACACTCGACCCCATAAGGAAGAAGACAGGGTAAACAATATTTATGAAACGAATGCAAATACTGGTCCAGTATTTTTAACTTTCAAAAATAATAATGAATTTAGAAATAATTTATTAAATAGTATGAAATTAGACCCAGAAATTGAATTTAAGTCAGAGAACAGCACCATTCACAGACTTTGGAAAATTTCATCTAATAATTTAATTAATAGACTCATTAAATATTTTCATAATGTCCCAGCGTTGTATATTGCAGATGGTCATCATCGTGCTGCGTCTGCGGCAAAAGTACAACGCATTCATAAGGAAAATAATCATTTGCATAACGGGGATGAGGCATATAACTATTTTATGGCTGTTATTTTTCCAGATGATGAACTACGCATACTTGGTTACAATAGAGTCATTAAAGACTTGGCTGGTTTAAAACATTCACAATTTTTAGAGCTAATAGAGCGTAACTTTAAAATTAAAAAATTAGATAAAAGGAAACTACCTCAAAAAGAACATTTTTTTACTATGTTTTTAAAAAATAGATGGTATCAATTGAAGGCGAGGAAAAAAATCATTTCTGATAATGCAATTTTTAGTTTGGATGTATCGATTTTGCAAGAGTACTTATTAAAACCAATATTAAAAATTAATGACCCGCGGACTGATGATAGGATTGATTTTGTTGGAGGAATTAGGGGGCTAAAAGAATTAGAAAATCGTTGTGGAAATGGTCTCTCAGTTGCTTTTGCACTTTACCCTGTTACTATCCAACAACTTTTTAGGGTTTCTGATCAAAATGAGGTAATGCCACCTAAATCAACTTGGTTTGAGCCAAAACTTCAATCTGGTCTTGTTGTTCGCTCCTTAAATTAAAAGGATTGAAAAATTCTATGTATGTAAATTCACAAATTAAATAAACTAAAGTTACATACTCAAAATATGAGCAAATTAAAAGAAGTATTAAAAAGTCAAATCCCAGCAGCTCGATCTGAAATTCGTGATTTAATTAATAAAAATGGGAACAAGAAAATAAGTGATGTTACAATCTCTCAGGCATTTTCAGGGATGAGAGGAGTTAAAGCATTTGTTTGTGATACGTCTTCAGTTTCCGCGGACAAAGGATTGGTGATAAGAGGTATTCCTTTATTGGATATTACTCACATTCTTCCAGAGGAAGTTTTTTTCTTGCTCCTTACCGGAAGACTTCCCAGATCAGACGAATTAGAAGACTTACAAAATGATTTTTCAGCTAATTTTATTGTTCCAGATTATGTCTGGGATATAATTCGCCAAATGCCAACTAACACTCATCCAATGACTTTGTTCAATACTGCGATATTGTCGATGCAAAATGAAAGTATTTTTAGCAAAAAATATGATCAAGGTATGAAGAAAAAAGATTATTGGGAAGCGATCCTAGATGATGGGATTTCGTTGTTAGGAAAGCTTCCTGCATTAGGTGCCGGAATCTACAGGGTGCATCTCAAAAACAAAAATATAATACTACCTGACTCAACAAAAGATTGGGCTGGAAACTTTGTTCATATGACTGGGATTAATGATGATAAGGGAGATTTTCACAAATTAATGAAACTCTATTTTATGCTTCATTGTGATCATGAGGGCGGTAACGTAAGTGCTTTTGCCTCCCATACAGTTGCCTCCGCATTATCAGATCCCTATTATGCGGTATCTGCTGGATTGAATGGTCTTGCTGGTCCACTCCATGGTTTGGCAAACCAGGAGTGTTTAAAATTTGTATTGAAAATTAGAAACAATTTTGATGGAGTACCTACATTGGAAGAATTACACCAATTTTGTTGGGAAAGATTGGAAAGTGGTCGCGTTATTCCTGGATATGGACATGCAGTATTGCGCTGTCCAGATCCTAGATTTTCAGCATTCGTAGAATTTGGTAAAAAACATATCATTAATGATGAGGTATTCACTATTGTCTCAAGGCTGTTTGATGTTGTACCTAATATCCTACAAAAACAAGGGAAAGCAAAAAACCCATGGCCAAATGTAGATGCAGCATCAGGATCGTTATTATATTACTATGGCCTTAAGGAATTTAATTTTTACACTGTTCTCTTTAGTATTTCAAGGACAATGGGAATGATCTCACAGATGGTATGGGAGAGGGCTCTTGGTATTCCAATTACTAGACCCAAATCGGTAACTACAGAATGGATCAAAAGAAATATTTAAATACCAAATTAAAATTAATTTGATCAGAATAATACACATTTTTAAGGCGGTATATGCAATTTTTATTTTTTATTTTTCTTATTTCTTCAATATCTCATGCTGAATTAACAGAACAATTAATGATTGCTGGTAAAAGATCTAATCAATATCGAGCTTGGATTTATTTTAAAGACAAGAGTGATTCTGAACTGGGGAATATTTCTGATAAAGCTTATCGAAGAAGGTTGAAAAATAATGTTGATTTAAAGAACGACTGGTATGACAAATTAATTTCAAAAAAATATTTAGAAGTTCTTGAAAGCTATGGAATAAAAATTGATAATGAAAGTAGATGGTTAAATGCTGTATCTGTGACAAGCGATTTAGAAACCCTTAATAATATTCTATCATTAAAATTTATAAAAAAAATAGAACCAGTGCATGGATACAAGAAACATACTCAGCCAAATAATAAATTTAAATCAGATAATGAAGACAGAAGTTTTGAAATCCCGCAAAGGAATCTTGATTACGGTGACTCGTATGCGCAAATAGAGCAATTGAATTGCCACTTAGCTCATGAAGCAGGTTATTTTGGCCAGGGAGTTCGTATTTTAGTACTTGATACAGGCTATAAACTTTCACACTTATCGCTTCAACAAATTAATGTGGTTTCAGAATATGATTTCATTAATAATGATGAAATTACTGAGAATGAGGCGAGCAATAACGATGCACCAAGCCAGCATAATCATGGCACAAGTATTTTAAGTTTATTGGCTGGATATTTACCAGGAACAATTATTAGCCCAGCTTTTGAAAGTGAATACCTATTGGCTAAAACCGAGGATGTTTCAAGTGAAACACGTTTAGAGGAAGATAATTATGTTGCTGCCTTAGAGTGGGGGGAAAGCTACGGAGCAGATATAAGCACATCCTCTCTGGGTTATTTAGATTGGTACTCATATTGTGATATGGATGGTAATACTGCAGTGACGACTATTGCAGTTGATATCGCAGCCCGTCTTGGAGTTTTATGTGTGACCTCAGCTGGGAATTGGGGCGCTGATAACCCATCTGAGGATCCATGTCAAATTCCTATAAGGCATTATATTTCGGCTCCAGCAGATGCTGATACAGTTATAGCTGTTGGGGCAGTAAATAACTCAGGCAATATTGCTTATTTTTCTTCAAGGGGTCCAACCTATGATGGTAGAATTAAACCTGAGGTTTGTGCAATGGGATTAGGTGTTTGGTGTGCTTCGGCATATAATAATGATAATTTAGTGCTTCAAAGTAATGGGACGTCTACCGCAGCACCCTTAATATCAGGAGCAATAGCGGTAATAATGAGCGCACAGCCAAACTGGAATGCAATGGAAGTTAGAAATGCCCTCTTGCAAACATCATCAAAAAACAATAATCCTGATAATATATACGGTTACGGGATACCAGATGTAATTAATGCAATTAATTTTCAACAGCTTCATACACACAAAACTGAACTAATTCATCCTCATGAATTTTATATTTCTAAAGCATATCCAAACCCATTTAATCCATCGGTGAGTATTGATATTTTGATCAATCGAGAAAGTAATCTTTTAATTGAAATTTTTAATACTAAAGGTAAAAAAATGTTTGCTAAAAATTATAATATAGTGGCTCATGCTCCAAAAAAAATGACTTGGAATTTAGCTGACTATCCATCTGGAATTTATTTTTTTAAGACTAAATTAAACAGTGTAATTAAAATTCAAAAGGTTACACTTGTAAAATAACCCAATTTAACATAAGATAGGAAATGCTTGCCTAAACCTAGTATTTTCTCGAAATTGTATCTTACCACTTGGGTATACTCATGATGATTCCAAAAATAATTATAAATTTACTATCAGCCTTAATGGTTTTTGAATCTGGATTTGCAGAGCAGTCTGATTTAGGACTAGGAGATAATGCTGATGTAGAATTAAATATTTATAAAGGTCACAGATCATTCCTGCTGAATTGGTCATATAATGATACGATTGATATCAAATCAATACATGTCAAAACAAAAAAATCAATTGATAGTCACTTTGAAGACGTCAGGGTATTTAATGACCATCAAAATCGGTTCCTGTTAGATAATTGTGAAGAAGGGGTCAGATATTTTTTTATTATAGAAATTCATGATCACTTGGGTAAAATATTCTCAAGTGACAGATTAACTCCTTTATTTGAAACGTGTGTGAGTGTTAAAGATTCTCAAGAAAGGGAAGTGGATATTTTAACTGTAAAGGATCTAATTGGCTATGAAATTTTCTCTGGCTTTTCTAAATCGAATTCCTCATATGAAATTAAGCAGATTTTAGATTTGTTGATAAAATCAGATTCTATTGAAATCGCATGGTTAAAATCAGCTCCTTATGAGTTGGTATTAAAAGAAATCAATCAAGAGTTAATCCAAATTGACAAAATCATTAAGAGTTCTGAATTGTCTCAAAGATTAATGAAAAAAGAATTAGTATATAGAAATATTTTTCAATTATCAACCAATGAGTGGTCAGAAGTCGTTGATAAAGAATTAGCCAAATTAATTGGTGATTGGAATATTTTATTTAATAGATATTTAACCAGCCACAAATTAATATCAGAGCTACCTCCTGTTCGATTATTAGGAATTAAGCCTTTGTTAGATGGACATAAAGAAATTGCATTACATATCATACACAAAGAAAAAATAAATGTCGAACAATCATATCTTCTTTATCAAGATGAGTATTTAAATATCGGAGATTTTCTTATTGATAAGAAAGAAATAATTTCCGTGAAGGTCCCTACCAATTGGTCATATGCAGATATGATTTTAAATGATAATTTTTATAAAAAAATACCCCTGTGGATACCATTTCAAATTAGTAATTCTATCTACGGAGACTTGCTGCCCACAGATGATATTTCTTCAATCAAAATAAAGTTGGAAACTGTTTCAACCCAAATTAATGAGGTCGCATGGCTACCAAAATATCGAAAATTAGACGTCGAACTATTTGGATTGCTAGATTTTGACGAAAATTATTCTTTAGCTATCAATGAAAAACTTATTTGGAAATTAAATTGGGAACCAGGTTCTCCAGATGAGCATCAGGACTCAACCTTTTTTTTAGAGGAGTCATTGAGTTTTCCGGAATTATTATCTTGGAATATCTGGGATGATGATCGCTGGAGGCCTCTTGAATATATTATTCTAGACACCCTACCAATTACAATCTCAAGATTTCCTGATGGTGGAATTTGGGAGAATTCACAAAACACTACATTAGGTTTCACAAATAATCCAGAGTATCCAAAAATTAACGATGTCCTAATTCCTGAGTTATTTATTCTCTATCAAAACTATCCTAACCCTTTTAATGGATTAACCCGACTAACCTTTGATCTACTAGAAGATGCAATTGTTTCTCTATATGTAACTGATGCAAAAGGTAGGGTTTGGGATGTATTTATTGAAAACAAATCATTGAATTCTGGAACGTATAATTATGAATGGAGCGGGGAAAATAGGTCAACAGGTATATACTTTTTCACAATACAAGCTAAAATTGAAAATTTTCCGCCCGCAATCATGAGTAGGAAAATGATTTATCTTAAATAATTCTTTCATTTCTAATTCATTCTAAAGACCGATTACTGTATTTTTTAATTGACATGAATACAAAGAAAATAATCATTTTAACATCGTTGGCCAGTTCTTATTTTTTTGGATGTGCTTCCCATCCAGCCATTCAGCCACAAATTGCTAAAAAGGGCGAAACTGAAATGGGTTTTAGCATGTCCATTGAAAACGTTATACCAGTTGTTTGGTATAGGTATGGTGTGAATAAAAATACGGATATAGGCCTCAGAATTGGTATTCCTGCTTCTGGATCTGGTATAGATATTAATCGTGTTCTTTTTAGAGATAAAAGAAAATGGGATATGCTTAATCTTGCATGGAGCTATAACCCAAACTCAAATTACGATGTTACTTACATGAAATTTAGTAGAAGTAAGAAAGCCAAAAGGGGAATACTTCCAGTTTCATGGATAGGTTTTAGAATTATGATCATACCCAATGGTGTTTTAAGACAGCAGAATAAAAATTTATATTCTGCTAGCACCCGAGCAGGATTGTTATATGGTAAACAAATTGGGGAAAAATGGGGCATCGAAGTTGGTTATTATCATGATTTTCAATCCATGCCAATAAGCAAAATTTTCTCATTTGATTGGGATCCTCAATCGGATGAGACTTTAGAGGAATATGGAGATACCTACGTTAATTATCCACCAAAAAACAAATCATTACCATCTGAATTCTCTCGTCTCACGGGTTTATCTTTTCAAATATATTTATACCTAGGATCAAGATAAATCATGGTTACTTATGGCTGATCAATCTCTTCGATCTGCCCTGTTTAATAAGGATAAATTAAATAGTGAAAAGTTCATTAAATCAGAACTGGATAAGGGAAATTTAGTTCGAGCTTTAAATGATTTACTTTATGCAAGTGTTTCAATAAAAAACAACAATAAAAATCTTACTCATCCTGTCTGTGTAATTAATTCAATTAAAAATTTTATTGGCGATGACAGGAATAACCCCTCAAGTAAACTTCTCAATTTTGCGGTGGATTACATATTTCAATTTAAGTTTAGAAAAAATAACCAAAACCTAATCAAAGAAATAAGAGATCGAGGTGTTGCAAAAATAGTTTTTTTAAGTGACTTTGAAGATGCTTGTCAGGATGGTGATTGGATTGTTGCAAAAACCTTATTAACTGAACTATTTATTGCATCCGATCAGTCGCGAGCGGCATTCGATGTTCTTATTGGAATAGCTTTACAAAACATACCAAGAAATGGTTTGGTTTCTTATCACATTTTAAGAGCACTACAATTCCAAGATCTGAAAGAAGACTGTTGGACATATACAAAGTCTTTGTTTGAGTATTTGAAGCCTCAGAAATTACCTAAACCCCATTTATCCAAAGATTTAATGCCTGATTCTTTTATTGACGAAATAATAATGTCTGGGAATATATTACTTTTTTCAGCGATAAACAGAATTTGGATGGGAGACTATACAAGAAAAAAAGGTTATCAGCGAGAAATAAGTCACTGGCTGGGCGAACTCAGTTTTGATTCGAAATTAGAAATTGTTTCAGAAAGTAATAAACTGAAAAATATAGATTCAAGATTTTTTATTAAAAGTGCTGAAAAAATTATATTTGGAAAAGATAATCAATTTGCGAAAGCTGAGAAGTTGATCGAGCTCGAAGCCATTCGTTCAATAATTAGACATTTAAATGATTACCAAACGTCTTTAATTGCAAAAAGATATGAGAACTTGCTTTAATTAGTATTTTGAAAAGATTTTTAAATACATAAATCAGTTGATCAATCTATTTTTCGATTATTATCATAAAAATGAAAATCTATAAAAAAATTAAAAAGAATAGTCTATTGGTCTTAATTTAAAACCAATTAAGATAAATTATTTTGAATGACAATGAAAAAATAAAATTATTATACTCTAAAGGAATGAGATGTTACAAAAACGGTGACTATTTTAATGCTCATGAATATTGGGAAGAACTTTGGTCTGATTATTATCTCGAGGATAGAAAATTTATCCAAGGTCTGATTCAGTTAGCAGTGAGTTTCGTTCACCTTCAAAATGGTAATCTGAAAGGGGCAAAGAGTTTGTTGAAAAAATGTGAAGAAAAGTTTGAGAGATTTTCAGATGTTCATAGAGATATTGATGTTTCTGAGTTATTAGGACAAATTAGCTTAGTGCATAGTAACTATAACTCTTTAAAAAATTTAGCAGATTTTGATTGGGAATTAGTCCCAAATTTAGGTAACTAATGAAGAAAGTTTTACTATTCGTCAAAGATTTTGAACTAGGAGCAAAAATCTCCTCAACCCTCATTGATAGAGATTTCCAAGTGGAGTTTTCAGATGAACAGACAGATCCGTCAAAATTTACGGGAAATATAAAGATGGCTATTGTCGACATGGATGAAAAAGTATTTTTATCTGTTGGGTTGGTTTCTGAACTAAACCGAAGAGGACTGAAAGTTATAGGCACGATGGAGCAAGTTGAAAATAAAAATCAAATAAAGCTTAAGTCGGTCGGTTGCGATTTAGTTTTACCAAAGAAAAGCTTTGTGAGAAACTTACCTAACATAATTTCGGAATTAATTTTGTGAAAAAGATTTATTTTGGTCAGATCAATCGGTAGCCTTTTTTTGAGATAAGGAAACTTAATTTTATGTATAATTATTTTAATTAATTGAAGAAAAAAATGCCGAATCCTATTTTAACAAAAAAATATCACTTTTGTGCTTCACATAAATATGGAAATTCAAACTGGTCAGAAGAAAAAAATAAAAAGACTTTTGGCAAGGACTATAATAATCATGGTCACAATTATATACTCGAAATATCTATCACCGGTCCAATTGATAAAGGAACAGGCTGGCTTGTTGACCTACCTACATTAAACAAACTTATAAAATCAAAAATAGTTAATATTCTCGATCATTCTCAAATTGAGCAAGATATAGAATGGTTTAAAGATAACCAACCATCATCTGAGAATATATTAGTTTGGGCATGGGACCAGATTGTTGATGAAATAGGCGATGATCAACTTTATCGAATAAGATTGGTCGAGACACATTCCATTCATACTGATTACTATGGCCCAGATACAAATTGAAATTTAAAGAGCAGTTTTACCTAGTCCTCTCAGGAATTTTTATTGCGTCCCTTGTTACCTGCAATTTAATTGCAAATAAGTTTGTAACTGTTGACCTTGGTTTTAAGGTATTCATTGTGTCAGCAGGAATATTACCATATCCTCTTACTTTTTTAGTTACTGATTTGATATCAGAGCTGTATGGTCAAAAAAAAGCTAATCAGGTTGTTTTATCAGGGTTTATTGCGTCCTTATTTGTTTTGCTTTTTCTATGGTTAGGTTCTCAACCAAACGCTCTAAATAGATTGCAAGTTTCATCCTCAAAAGGGGGAAAATTAAATTATGAATTATTTGATACACTTTCTAAGAATAACTTTTTGGAACCTGTATATAAAAGTGATAACACAATCACCTTTGACATAAAAGAAGGTTTAGGTCCAAATAGTACAGCTATCCAAGAAATTGTTAAAAACCTGAAAGATCAAAGTTTACAGCTTGATTTTATACAATCACCTGTTAATGACCAAACTTACAACCTAGTTTTTCAAAATGCTTGGAGGGTAATCGCAGCTTCAATGATTGCTTACCTTTTTGCTCAGTTCATAGATGTCCGAATTTTTCATTTCTGGAAAAGATTAACTAAAGGTAAACATTTATGGTTAAGAAACAATGGTTCAACCTTATTATCACAGCTAGTAGATACAACCCTAGTAGTAAGTATATTATTTGTGGGTGTTTGGAGTACAGATCAAATTTTTGGAGCTATATTAGATGGTTGGTTATTTAAAATGATTATGGCACTTATTGATACCCCAATCATTTACGGAATTATTTATCTGCTCAAAGGAAAGATAGATATTGCTGAGATAAAAAGTTAGTACGATTTTTAGAATTCAGGAATACTTATGATTAAAGAAAACAAAAAAATAGAAAACATTACCCTTCAGTTACTTAAGGAAATTGGTGAAAATCCAGAGAGAGAAGGATTGCTTAAAACTCCAAAAAGAGTTGCGAAGGCTTGGGAATTTATTTCAAAAGGCTATAAGCAAGATATTGAAGATATCATAAATGGAGCAATTTTTAACGAAGAAGCAAAAGATATGGTGATAGTTCGAGATATTGAATTTTTCTCACTTTGTGAACACCATCTATTACCCTTCTTTGGAAAAGCTCATGTGGGTTATATACCTAATGGCAAAGTGATTGGTTTATCTAAGATACCTCGAATTATTGATATGTTTGCGAGAAGATTACAAGTACAAGAAAGATTAACTCATCAAATCGCAGATTCATTAAGGGGGGTAATTGACCCTAAGGGTGTAGCAGTAGTGATGGAAGGGCAACACATGTGTATGCAAATGAGAGGAGTTGAGAAGCAAAATAGTTTTGCTTCTACCAGTGCAATGTCAGGTCAATTTAAAAAGTCTGCAGAGACCCGATCAGAGTTTTTATCAATAATAAACCGTTAGATGGCATATTGAGTTGTATGGGCAATTTGTATAATGGTGATATTAAAATTTTAGACCTTGGGATTAAACCATTCGATGAGGTGTGGAGTTTGCAGAAAATCTTGCAATTAAAAAGAATAAAGAATCAAATTAGTGATACACTCATCCTTGTAGAGCATGAGCCCGTATATACATTTGGGAAAAATGTAAATCGTGATCACTTGCTTCCTAACATTAACAAACATATAAGGGTTTTCAATACTGAGAGAGGAGGGGATATCACTTTTCATGGTCCTGGACAGCTTGTTGTATACCCTATTATAAATCTAAAAAACTATAGGACCAGTATTTTTTGGTATATAAGAACTTTAGAAGAAGTAATAATTGAATGTCTGAAATGTTATGAAATATTTGCAACAAGAATAGATGGTCTAACAGGTGTCTGGGTTAAAAATAAAAAAATTGCAGCCTTGGGTGTTAAGATTAGTAGATGGGTCACTATGCATGGATTCTCATTAAATATTTACACAGATTTAAAATATTATGATGGAATCATACCTTGTGGAATAAAAGATTATGGGGTCACCTCAATAGAAAAACTATCTGGCAAGGTTCATGAGATGAGTTTAGTCAAAAGATTAGTAAGGAAAAAATTCGATCAATGCTTTTCGATAAATTCTATGGAAGTAAATTAAAACCTCTGATTTGGTCATAAATTCTAAATGATTACTATTTAGTAAATTGAAAATATTTTTTTTTGCAAATTTGAAATGCCAATAGATAACATTTTAAAATTATATTCAGAAACAATACGTTCATCTTATTTACACTACGGATTTTGGGACAAACCAGAATCGGTTGATCCTAAAAAATTAAACTTGGAAGAGCTTAAAGTTGCGCAAGGAAGATATATAGAGCACTTATCCTCATTCATACCCAAGGGAGTGCGTACAATTTTAGATGTTGGTTGTGGTATTGGAGGTAACGCGGAATATTTAATCAAAAAAGGATACAATCTAGATACATTATCGCCAGATGATTTCCAGAAAAAAATTATAATAAAAAAGTTTAAAAATGGAGTCAAATTTCATCATTGTAAATTTGAAAATTTTAAATCTGAAAAGGAATTTGATCTGGTGCTGGAAAGTGAAAGTGCTTGTTACATAAATATGGAAAAAGGTTTCAAGAAAGCCAAAGAAATTATTTGTGATGGAGGTTATCTATTAGTTTCAGATTATTTTGTTCACTTCAATGATGGCTCAAAAAGCTTGCACTTCAAATCTTCGCATGATATGGAGATGTATTTAAAGCTGGCAAAGTTAAATAGATTTGAACTAATTCAATCTTATGATCAAACAAATAATACAATGCCTACCCTTGAATATGGAAAATATATTTTTGATCGTTTTATTTACCCAACGTTAGATTATGGCTTTTATTCTGCTAGAAAAAATTATCCTATTGTGAGTAGGATAATTAAAGAACTTTTTGGTAAAAAATTTCGATCAAAAAAAAAGCAGTTGGATTTGCTGGATACTGATCTCTTTAGAAAATATCGGAAGTATATGATTTATCTTTTTAAGAAATTATGAAAAAACAATGATCATAAATAATAACAAACCAAGGATAAAATTAAAAAGTACAACCAAATTTGACTTTGTGAAGCATGTTATCAAAGAAAATAGTTTAAATACTGTTTGTGAAGAAGCTAATTGTCCAAATATTTATGAATGTTGGGATCGTAAAACTGCTACAATAATGATCCTCGGTGATATTTGTACCAGAGCTTGCGGATTTTGTTCCGTAGCGACAGGGAAGCCTACAACGGAGGATTTTCTCGAGCCATTTCGTACAGCCATGGCAGTACAAAAAATGAACCTTGAGCATGTTGTCATTACCTCTGTTGATAGGGATGATTTAAAGGGAGATTACGGGTCAACTATTTGGGCAGAGACAATCAAAAATATTCATAACTTAGTACCTCATTGTTCCGTAGAAGTCTTAACACCTGATTTCAAGGGCCATAAACCATCATTACTAAAAGTGTTCAAAGAAAAACCAGAGATTTTTAGTCACAATGTAGAATGTGTTAAGCGCATAAGTAAAAAAGTTCGTTCTCAATCAAATTGGGAAAGAAGTATTTCTGTTTTAAAATATTCTGTCGAAAATGGATTACTCACAAAATCTGGAATGATGGTCGGACTTGGAGAAAAGTTTGATGAAGTTATTTCAACCATGTATGAAGTTGCTAAAACTGGAGTCTCTATTTTTACAATTGGTCAATATTTGCAACCAACAAAAAATCATCTTGAAGTAGAAAGATACGTGTCTGATAAAGAATTTTATGATTACAAGATGATTGGCCTAGATATGGGATTTAAAATTATTGAGTCGGGTCCTTTAGTTAGAAGTTCATATCATGCCGACGAGCAAGCAAAAACAATAGTTGTTAAAAAATAGAATGCATCATAGGAATATTTTAGTATTTAGCTCGGGTGTGGTTGCTGCTTTATTTGGCTACTATATTAGTCTAAATGAGTCAGAACCACAACATTTAGACCCATTAACAAATAAAAGTACAGAACAGGTTCAGATCTTAAATCGGGGTGAGCCTAAAATTACAAAGAAACCGGGTTTTTCTCAGATAGGAAGATTCCAAGCGAAAATTCCTAATTCTTGGCTAAGGGAACAACCCTCAACTAACATGCGATTAGCACAGTTTAAAATACCAGGACCCCTAGGAACTGCTGAATTGGTTGTGTTCTCAGGAATCGGTGGAAGTATAGATGAAAATCTTAATCGTTGGTATGGGCAATTTAAAAACATTAATCAAACCAATATCAAAAAAGAAGTTGAACGCAGTACAGAAATTATCAAAGATATGTCTGTAACATTCGCCTATTTAGAAGGCACTTATTTAAAATCAAGTTTTGGAATGGGAGGGCCCGCCGAAGAAATGAACGATTATGCAATGTTAGCTGCAATAATGTCTTCAACATATGGGCCATATTATTTCAAGACTACTGGACCAAGAAAAACTGTCTTGGAACATAAACAAACAATAATTTCCTTCATTCGGTCTATTGATTATTTATAAATACGCCATTATTGCAGAAATATTAATTATTTAAAGCCGAATGATCATGAGTTTATTGATGGCATAAAAGTTGTATTTAATGGTTTTAAAGACTAAGGAAAATAAATGACAGATAAAATGACAGAAAAAGAAATTGAAAATTTCACAATAGATTCACTAGACCAATATCCGATAATGCCCCTGAGAAATACGGTTTTATTTCCCCAACAAGTAATCCCTATCTATATTGGGCGAGATCGTTCCCTAAAATTGATTGATGAATTGGATCCAAAAAAGAAATACATTGTAGTAGTGGCACAAGAAGACGGTGCTATTGAAGATCCTGAGCCGAAAGATTTATATGCATACGGAACCCTAGCTAATGTGCTAAAAGTTTTTGACATGCCCGACAACAGCAAATCAGCAATAGTTCAAGGTATCTCAAGAGTGAAAATCTTAGACTACACTAGTACAGAACCATACTACAAGGCAGCAATAAAAACTCTGGAAGACGAACCATTAGAAAATGAATTAGAATTAGAAGCTCTTTCAAATAACCTTAGGCAATCTTTCTCAGATTTGATGAATGTCGCTCCGAACTTAACTGAAGAACATACTGGAATGTTAAGCAACATACAGAAGCCTA
>MDTA01140639.1_pt1 | contig 17009 bp, 11 predicted proteins | sample 811151 | NCBI WGS metagenome assembly MDTA01 (sample SAMN05326648, study PRJNA326480) | marine metagenome | isolation source: seawater | place: Indian Ocean: South | collected 2010
GCACCGGACGAACGGTAGGTATCGATACGAAGGTCCTTCTCGTCGATTTCGATCTCCTCGGAGACCTCCTCGAAGAAGGGCGCCACCTGCACGGCAGAGAAGGCGGTCTGGCGCTTGCCCTCGTTGTTGAACGGCGAGATGCGCACAAGTCGGTGCACACCGTGCTCGGCTTGCATCAGCCCATAGGCGTGGCGGCCCTTGAGCACGAACTCGACATTGCTGAGGCCGGCCTCGGTGCCTTCGGAGACGGCGAGAATCTCGATGTCGAAGCCCCGCTTGTCGGCCCAGCGGTTGTACATCCGCATCAACATCTCGGCCCAGTCCTGCGCATCGGTGCCGCCCTCACCGGACTTGATCTGACAAACGGCATCGCGCTCGTCGAATTCCCCGGTGAACAGCGAGCGCATCTCAAGCTCGTCGAGCACCGCCTCGAGCGAGGCGGCCTGCTCAGCGATCTCGGGCTCAAGGGACTCGTCGTTTTCTTCGCGAGCCATCATGTGGAGCGTCTCGAGATCGTCGACCTCCCCCTGGAGACGGTCGTAGAGCTCAAGGTCCTCATTCACCGCCGAGAGCTCGGAGGTGACCTTCCGCGCCTTCTCTTGATCGTCCCAAAGGTCAGGGCGCGACGCCTCTGCCTCGAGCTGAGGTTGGCGCATCTTGAGCTCGTCGATTCGCAGATAGCCCGACGCTTCGTCGAGTCGCGCCGCAATCGCGCTGATCTGATCAGTGAAATCCTGCATGTGCCTTCAGCTCAGATGTCGGCGCTACAGCCGGGCTTGCCCCAGCAGTTCTTGTACTTCTTCCCGCTTCCACACGGGCACGGGTCGTTTCTTCCGACCTTCTCGAGCTCGGTCTTGACGATTGGCGTCTTGCTCCGCTGCTGGTTGGCCTCGACAACCTTCGGCGCGTTGGCATCGGCGATCTGTGCGGCTGAGGTGCCGGCACTCGCCTCCCGCTTCGTCTCGGTCATGTCCGCAATCGCCGGCTCCCCGGGCTGCGTGGCCACCTCGCCGGAGACCTGGACGTGCATGACGTACTTGACGAAGTCGTTGGCGATGCCCGTCATCATCATGCCGAACATCTCGAAGCCTTCACGTTGCCACTCGGTGGCGGGATCCTTCTGGCCCATCGCCCGAAGGTGAATGCCCTCGCGAAGCAAGTCCATTTCACGCAGGTGTTGACGCCAGCGCTGATCGATGATGCGCAGCATCACCTGACGTTCGACCTGACGCAGCACGGGCTCACCGAGCTCACGCTCGCGGGTCTCATAGAGCGCCAGCGCTTCGTCGTAGAGCATGTCGTGGAGTTCCTGCGTGCTCGAGGCTGCCTCGAACGCAGCGAGCTCGATCTGGGACGGCCACAGAGTTTTGGCCTCAGTGAGCAACGCCTCGAGATCCCACTCTTCGGCAATGTCGCTCACGCAGTAGGTGGCAACCGCAGCACCAACGGCGTCGTCGAGGTACTCGAGCGCTTCGTCGCGCAGGTCGGCGCCGTCGAGAATCTGCCCGCGACGCCGGTAGATCACCTTGCGCTGCTCGTTCATCACTTCGTCGTACTTCAGGACGTTCTTGCGGGTCTCGGCGTTGCGGCCCTCGACAGTGTTCTGGGCCCGTTCGATCGCCCGGGTGACCATCTTCGCCTCGAGCGGGACATCGTCGGGCAAGGCCCGACCCATCACCCAGTCCATGGCGCCGGTGGCGAACAAACGCATGAGTTCGTCTTCGAGCGACAGGTAGAAACGGCTCTCTCCGGGATCACCCTGCCGGCCGGAACGGCCGCGCAGCTGATTGTCGATACGGCGACTCTCGTGACGCTCCGTGCCGAGCACGTACAAACCGCCGAGATCGAGCACCTTGTCGCGTTCGATATCGGTGGTTGCCTTGTGTTTGGCGACGAGCGCCTCGAAGCGGGACCGACCTTCGGCGGAGTCGGGGTCGAGACCCTCAGCTCGCGTGTCGCGATCGGCGAGACCCTCCGGGTTGCCACCGAGGAGAATGTCGACACCGCGGCCCGCCATGTTGGTGGCGACCGTGACCGCACCGAGGCGGCCCGCCTGGGTGACGATGTCGGCCTCGCGGTGATGCTGCTTGGCGTTGAGCACCTCGTGCGCCACACCCTGCTTTTCCATCATGCGCGAGAGCTTCTCGGACTTCTCGACCGACACCGTGCCGACGAGCACCGGTTGACCGGCGGCGTTGCGCTCGATGATGTCGTCGATGCATGCCTGGAACTTGGCGTCCTCGGTCTTGTAGATCAGATCGCCTTGGTCGACTCGGGCAATCGGCTTGTGGGTCGGGATTGGCACCACGTGCAGGCCGTAGGTGGACACGAACTCCGAGGCTTCGGTCTCGGCGGTGCCGGTCATGCCGGCGAGTCGGTCGTAGAGGCGGTAGTAGTTCTGGAGGGTGATGGTGGCGAGCGTCTGGTTCTCTTCCTTGATCGCTACCCCTTCTTTTGCCTCCACCGCCTGGTGAAGGCCGTCGGACCAGCGGCGACCCTCCATCGTCCGGCCGGTGAACTCGTCGATGATCTTCACGGCGCCGTTGCCGTCGACGAGATAGTCCCGGTCCCGCTTGTACAGCTCCTTGGCCCGGATCGCAGCCTGGAGTTGATGGACCAGGTTGTTCGACACCTGGTCGTAGAGGTTGTCGATGCCGAGTGCCCGCTCGACCGCTCTCACACCCTCTTCGAGCGGAGCGACCGTGCGCTTCTCCTCGTCGACCTCGTAGTGGACATCGCGACGCAGGCCTCGGGCGATCGAGGCGAACTTCACGTACAGCTGGGCTGCGTCGGCAACCTTGCCGGAGATGATCAGCGGGGTGCGGGCTTCGTCGATGAGGATTGAGTCGATCTCGTCGACGATGCAGTAGTTGTGGCCGCGCTGCACCTGCTTCTCGCGCGACATGGCCATGTTGTCACGGAGGTAATCGAAGCCGAACTCGTTGTTGGTGCCGTAGGTGATGTGGGCGGCGTACTGAGCTCTCTTGTGGGCCGAGTCGCGGTTGCCCGGGAGCACGAGACCAACCTCAAGGCCCATCCAGCGATGAACCTGACCCATCCACTCGGCGTCGCGTGACGCGAGGTAGTCGTTCACCGTGACGACGTGCACACCCTTGCCGGTGACGCCGTTGAGATAGATCGGCAGCGTCGACGTCAGGGTCTTGCCTTCACCCGTCTTCATCTCAGCGACCCAGCCCAGGTGAAGGGCGGCACCACCGACGAGCTGGACGTCATAGTGACGCTGACCCAGCACCCGGGTGGCCGCCTCGCGGGTCACGGCGAACGACTCGATCAGAAGATCGTCGGGCTCCTCGCCATTGTCGAGGCGCTGGCGAAACTCGCCCGTCTTGGCCCGGAGCGCATCGTCAGACAGCGCCTGCAATTCGGGCTCGAGCGCGTTGATGTCGGGCACGAGCGCCTGCAGGGCCTTCAGCTTTCGGCCCTCACCGCTGCGCAGAACACGGGAGAAAATGCTCATCGTGCCGATCACTCTACCGACGGGTCACGCCGACCCTCGGCAGGGACCCGGGTCGCACCAGATCCGTCGAAACACCCCGATACCAGGGGTATCGGCCTCGGCGAGCTCAGCCGGCTTCGTCGATGAGTCCGATGTCGCCATCGTCTCGCTTGTAGATGACGGCGGACCGGTTGGTGTCCTTGTTGATGAAGAAGAAGAACCCATGGCCGAGGAGGTCCATTTTGAGGATGGCATCGTCGGGAGTCATCGGTGCCAGATAGAAGCGCTTCGACTTCACGACCTGAGGAAGGACGTCGTCATCGACCACGTCCTCCTCGACGATCGTCGCGACACCACCCGCAGGTTGACCCGAAAGATCCTGCATGATCGCCGCAGTGTCGAAGGTCCGAATCGAGCGGCCGTCGCCGTGGTGACGCTTCTGGAGCCTCGTGCGCAGCTTTCGGATCTGGCGTTCGAGTTTCAGCGTCGCCTGATCGACCGCCGAATACGGATCGCGGGCGTTGACCTTCGCTCGGAGATGATGTCCGTGTCCTTCGACGACGACCTCGAGGAACTCCTTGTCCTCGATCCGCGGATTCCGAGCCTCATCGAAGTGCACCTCCGCGTGTTGGAGCCCGTCGAGGAAGCGATCCAACGTGCCAATTTTTTCGCGGATCACCTCCTCCAGTCGCGGCGTGACGTTCACGTGCCGTGCGCTGATGGAGACGTCCATGAAAAACCTCCGTGGATCGGTTGTGCAACCGACCGTACACCTCCCGTTCACGTGGCGCCCGACGAACGCCGCCGAGCGCGCGTGACGACCGAGCCATGAACCGCCAGCGCACCGCCTGACCGAAGCAGCCGTGCGGCCGCCGTGAGCGTCGCCCCCGTGGTGGTGACATCGTCGATCAGCAAGACCGACGGCCCCGATCGGAGCTGACCGCGCAACCGCAACGATGGACCGGCGAGGCGCCCGTCGCGACCGCGGGTGGTCTGCGGCGTGCGGTCGGTACGGATCAGGGTCGACCGCACCGGCGCACCGATGCGGTGGGCGACGGCCCGCGCCAACAGTTCGGACTGGTCGAAACCTCGCTCTCGTCGGCGACCCCGCGAGGCCGGACACCAGGTGACGAGATCGACAGATGGTGCTGCCGACGCCAAGGAATCCGCAAGGGCCGAGACGACGGCCGTTGAACGGCCGTACTTCAACATCCGCACAGCCTCGGCGGCGGCACCATCGTGAACCCACCCCGTGTGGAAGGAATCCAGGAGGGCAGGGGACGCAGGCCGGGTCACCGCGCCCAACCTAGATCGGGGTGGTGACAGGCTCGTTCGGTCAGTCAGCCAGCGTGCCGAGCCGCTTGGCCGGCACCATCTCCTGCTCGAGCATCCAGGTGAACATGTCTCGCCAGGTATCGACGATCGGGCGGAATGTCACGCCGGTGCGCTCGATGGTCGCCGAGTCGTCACCGGGCTTCGAGTGGAAGATGTAGTCGTACCCGTCGGAGGTCAAGACGAGATCAATGCCGACCCGAGCAGCGAGATCGCCGAGTCGGGACCACACCCACCACACCGGCTTGGGGAGCGGCATGCTCGCGAAATCGGCGCCGATCGCCTCGCTCATCGTGGCGACCTGCTCGCGTGCAGTGAGGTATGTGCCCATGCACAGCAACCGAGCACTCCCCTGTCCGGGTCGGACCGAGACTGCGATCACGTCAGCGAGGTCGCGAACGTCGACGTAACTGCCGCTGTAGCCCTTGGCGACAGGAAAGCCCTTCTCGATCCAGAGCTTCACCGAGTTGAGATTGATCGACTCGTTCCAGTCCTCGGGGCCGACGATGCCGGATGGGTAGATCGTCACGACCGGGTGGCCGGCGTCCTGCAACGAGCGGGCGTACCGTTCGCACGCCGCTTTGGTCTGGCCATAGCCGTTCTCGGCGCCGACGACCGGGTGCTCGGCAGTGACCGGATCGGTCTGGAACGGGAACAGTGCCGCAACGGTCGAGACGTGCACGACCGGATCACACCCGGCGTCGACTGCTGCGCCGAGCACGTTCTCGGCGCCGGCCAGATTGGTGGCATGCATCTCGGCCTCGCGGGTCGGTTCGATTGCGACGACCGCAGCCGCATGGACGACCGCCTCGCAGCCGTCGACCGCCGCCTCGACCGAGGAGCGATCAGTGATGTCGCCGGTGACGATCTCGCAGCCGTCGATGTGCATGCGCTCGAAGAGCGTTGTCGCCTTGGTCGGCGTTCGCACCATCACTCGGACGTCGTGTCCGTCGCGCCGCAGCGCCCGGACGGTGTGGCTTCCGAGAAAGCCGGTCGCTCCGGTGACGAGGACCTTCACGGCCCGACCTCGACCTCGGTGTAGTTCGGTGTGCGCTTCTCGAAGAAGGCCGTGACCGACTCGACCTGGTTGGGCGTGCCGATCAGGTTGAAGATCTCCTCGCGTTCCAGTGCGAACCCGGATGCGAAATCCTCGGCATAGGCGTGTTCGACGAGGCGCTTCCCGGCACGGATGGCATGCGGGCTCTTCCCAGCGATCGTCCGGGCGAGCTCCATGGCATCGGCGAGGGGGTCCTCGCTCACATGGGTGGCAAGACCGATGCGAACGGCCTCCTCGCCGTTGACTTCACGCCCGGTCCAGATGAGTTCTTTGGCCACGTCGGCGCCGATCAGGCCCGGGAGGAGATGGGTGATGGTCATATCGGGGCTGATGCCCCAGCGGATCTCGAGGATGGACATGCGAACGTCAGGGGCGACGAAGCGGATGTCGCAGCCGGCGGCGAGCTGGATACCGGCACCGAAGGCGACGCCGTGCACGGCGGCGATGACGGGCACCGGCAGCTCACGCCAGCCCCACACCGCCTGCTGGGCGTTGTGGGTGATGCGGTCGTTCTCCATCTCACCGATGCTGCTGGTGTTGCTCTCGCCACCGCCCGCCATCGACTGGAACCCCGAAAAGTCGAGGCCTGCGCACCAGGCCGGGCCATTGCCGGAAAGCACAACGGCCCGCAACCCCTTGGTCTTCGCCAGTTCGTCGGCGGTCTCGATCAGCGCCTTGAACATCGGCCCGTCCATGGCGTTCATTTTGTCGCCGCGGTTGAGGCGGACGTCAGCGATGCCGTCGCTGATCTCGACGGTGATGCGTTCAGACATTCGATGCTCCACGCGGCCGGGGGCCGCCGTCTCGGACCCGAGCATTCGGGCCGGCACGCCGCCGACCGGCGCGCCCAGAGCACCATCCTCCACGACACACGCCTCGGCGCCAACTTCACTGCCGGCGCGAGCCTCCCGCAGCCAGCGAGTGCCGACGCTCAGCTCGGGGCGAGCGCTTCAAGTGCTGCGTCGTCGGGGGCGCCCTGGCCCGTGACCGGATCCAACGGATGGATGCAGACATGGGTGGCGCCGGCGTCGGCATGCTCTTGAAGCCGGGCTTCGATCTGATCGGCGGTGCCCCACGCGACGACCGCATCGACCAGCCGATCGCTCAGGCCGGAGATGTCGTCGTCGGTGAAGCCCATGCGCTTCCAGGCGTTCACGTAGCCCGGAGCACGGCTGTAGAACTTCAGCACCGAGGCACCCGTGGCGCGGGCCTGCGCGGCGTCGGTGGTCAGCAGAACCTTCTGTTCGACATACAGGCCAGCATCGGGGCCCATGACGTCACGCGCCATTGCCGTGTGCTCTGGCGTCGTGTTGTACGGGTGAGCACCGGCGGTCTTCTCCGCCGCCAACTCAAGCATTTTCGGACCCAGGGCGGCGAGCACGACCGGCACCGGCTCGGCCGGGGCGACGCTCGTGTAGCGCGAACCCTCCATCGCTTCCAGATAGGTCTTCATGAACGAGTAGGGCTTGCCGTACTCGATGCCTCGGACCTTGCTCACAATCGCCGGGCTCGACACCCCGATGCCGAGCGTCATCCGACCCCCGGTGGCCTCGGCCACGGTGTTGGCACCCTGCAGCATCACGCCGGGTGCCCGGTTGTAGATGTTGGCGATGCCGGTGGCGAGACCGAGTGTCGAGGTTGTCGCTCCGATCATCGAGAGCTGAGCGAAGGGGTCACGACCGAAGGTCTCCCCTACCCACAGCGTCTCGTAACCGAGCGCCTCGACCCGCTGCCCGAAGGCAACGACCTCGGCCCCAGAAAGCCCTTCCGGCGAGAACCAAACACCACGTGTCGTCATGGGCGCCGACGATAGCCCAGCCGGTTCATCCTGCAGCGGGCGACCGCTCAGTAGCGGTAGTGCTCTGGCTTGTACGGTCCGTTCTTAGGCACGCCGAGATAGTCGGCCTGGTCCTGGGTCATCTCCGTGAGGCGAACGCCGAGCGCATCGAGATGCAGACGAGCGACCTCCTCGTCGAGCTCCTTCGACAGGACCTCGACACCGAGCTCCATATCGGCCGCTTCGGCATGCAACTTCATCTGTGCGAGCACCTGGTTGGTGAACGAACAGCTCATCACGAAGCTCGGGTGGCCCGTGGCGTTGCCGAGGTTGAGCAGACGACCCTCGCTCAGCACGATGACCGAATGGCCGTCGGGGAAGACGAACTCGTCGACCTGCGGCTTGATGTTCACCCGCTGGACGTCGGACATCTTGAACAGGCCGGCCATGTCGATCTCGTTGTCGAAATGGCCGATGTTGCCGACGATCGCCTGATGCTTCATGCGGGCCATGTGATCGGCAAGGATGATGTCCTTGTTGCCAGTGGTGGTGATGAAGATGTCGGCAGAGTCGACGACCGCTTCAAGCGTGTTGACCTCAAAGCCCGACATTGCAGCCTGAAGGGCACAGATCGGGTCGACCTCGGTGACGATGACACGAGCACCCTGGCCGGCGAGTGACTCAGCGCAGCCCTTGCCGACATCTCCGTAGCCGCACACGACCGCGACCTTGCCGCCGATCATGACGTCGGTGGCCCGGTTGATGCCGTCGATGAGGCTGTGGCGGCAGCCGTAGAGATTGTCGAACTTCGACTTGGTGACCGAGTCGTTGACGTTGATCGCCGGGAACAGCAGCTCCCCCGCCTCCATCATCTGGTAGAGCCGATGCACACCCGTGGTGGTCTCCTCGGAGACACCCTTGATTCCAGGAGCGATCGCCGAGAAGAAGGACGGGTCGTCGGCGAGGATCGTGCGACAACGCTCGAGGAACACGCCCCACTCCTCCGGGTCGTCCTCGTCGGCCTCGGGCACCGAGCCTGCCTTCTCGAACTCAAGACCCTTGTGCACGAGCATGGTGGCGTCGCCGCCGTCGTCGAGGATCAGGTTGGGACCGCCACCGTCAGGCCAGCGGAACAGCTGCTCGGTCGCCCACCAGTACTCCTCAAGCGTCTCGCCCTTCCAGGCGAACACCGGCGTACCGGACGGGGCGTCCATCGTGCCGTTGGGACCGACGGCGACAGCGGCCGCCGCATGGTCCTGGGTCGAGAAGATGTTGCACGAAACCCAACGGACGTCGGCCCCAAGCTCGACGAGGGTCTCAATCAGCACGGCGGTCTGCACGGTCATGTGCAGCGAACCGGCGATGCGCGCCCCGGCGAGCGGCTGCTCATCGGCGTACTTGCCTCGCAGGGCCATCAGGCCGGGCATCTCGTGCTCGGCAAGGGTGATCTCCTTGCGACCAAACCCAGCGAGTTCGATGTCGGCGACCTTGAAGTCGGAAGTGGACAGCGCCACGGTGTGCTCCTTGTGTTCGTCGGGCTCACGCCCGAAGTGCGTTCATCGGGCCCGCGCCCGAAGTGCGTTTGTCAGGAGCGGGCCGGGGTCAGCTGACACCATCTCGGAGCAGCCCGCGGCCTTGCAGTGTACGAGCTAGAGGTTCACCCCGGCTCGATAGACGGTTCCGCGTCCTCGCAATTCGATGATCCCGTCACCAGCGGGGAGCCAGGCAGCTGCACCGCGCTCGAGCGAGAACGAACCGGCATCGACCGCACCGTCGGTGCACAGCAGGATCGCCGGGCCCGAGACGGTCGCCGAACCGTCGAGATCGAGCCGGTCGAGCAAGAACTCGGGAACCGGGGTGTCGTAGCGCGCAATCCCCTGGACGAGAGCGGGGCGCTGCACGATCGGTTCGATCGGTCGGGCGTCGACGACCTCGAGCAGTGTCGGGATGTCGATGTGCTTCGTCGTCAGCCCGCCACGGAGCACATTGTCCGAGTTCGCCATGATCTCGACGCCGGTACCGCCCAGATAGGCGTGGAGATTCCCTGCGCCGAGGAACAGCGCTTCGCCCGGCTTCAGGTGGACCAGGTTGAGCAACAAGGCCGTGACCACCCCCGCATCGCCGGGGTACCGCTCGCCCAACGCCGCAGCCATGGCTCGCACATCAGCGTGGCGATCAGGACCCGGAACCCCGCATGCAGCGACAACGGGGGCGACCAAGGCCGCCGCATCGGCAGCCGGCAGGGTGAGGAGGTATTCGAGAAGCGGGCCGAGACCATCGACATCCGAGAGCACCGCGAGGCGATCGCGGATCGGATCGAGCGCCGCTGTGTCGATCGTCGCCAGGACGTCGAGCGTCGCCACCGGGTCACGGAACCCGCAGAGTGCATGGAAGTCCGTCAGCGCACAGATGAGTTCGGGCTTGTGGAACCGGTCTCGGAAGCTGCGGCTCGGGGCGTCGATCGGGATGCCCGCAGCGTCTTCGCGCGCATACCCCGCCTCCGCCTGCGGGACGGACGGATGCGCCTGCAACGACAACGGCGCCGCGGCCGCAAGGACTTTGAAAAGGAACGGCAGTGATCCGAACCGGTCGGCGACCGCCGTGCCCAGCTGTGCAGCTGGATCGGCGGCGATGAGTTCGTCGAGCGGCGTGCGGGTTTCGCCGACCACTGACGGCGCCGATGGATGCGCACCGAGCCACAGCTCGGCCCACGGCTCGCCGTCTTCGGCGCATCCGAGCAACGACGGGATGCTCGACGTCGAGCCCCAGTCGTACTTCCGGATCGCGCCCTCGAGCCGCTGCATGACCGTTTCGTCGATCAGTCCGTCGTGTCCCGCTCGCGCAACGCAGCTGCGACGGCATCGGCCACGAGCACGAGGTCGAGGAGCTGTGCGAGCGGCCCTTCCCCATCAGCGTGAATCTCGACGACATGCTCGAAGCGCTCTCGGGCGAGCGCAACGCCACCGTCGAGACCATCGGGTTCGGCGTCGTGGCGCAAAAGCACGAGCACGGCACCGTTGCGGGTCGTGTCGGCCAGACGGGCGCCGGCATCGACGTCGACCTGCCCAGTCGGAAGGCGGCGACGAACCGCCGCAATGCCGCCGACCTGATCGAGCTCTTGCACCCACCGACGGGCCGCGTGCTTTCCGATCGAACCGGCGGCAGTGACAAGGGCGAGGCGCCCAGGGAGGAGATCAGCGAGAAGGCGCACGCGGGGCGAATCGAAGAGCGAGTCGAGACGTTCGGCGATCTGGGTGGCGGCGTCGCTCACCGTGCGCGTCATGCCCGACACGAAACCGAGCCGTTCGAGCAGCACGAGGACCGGAACGATGGCAGCGCCGAGCCCAGCGGCAGGTCCGGCGTCGGGATCGACCGGCACGACGGGGACACCCCACGCCGCTGCGGCGGTACCGAGCGCACCACCGGAGGTGACGACGACGATCGCATGAGCCGTGTCCAGCGCAGCCTCGGCCGCAGCGACGACACCTGGGTCGTCACCCGACGGCGACACGACGATGGCAAGCGTGCGATCGCTCACCCACGCTGGGCAGCGAGCTCCCGTGGCCACGATCGGCACGGTGGAACGCAGTTCGCAGATCGCCTCGATCACATCACCGGCGACGCGAGCGCCACCGGTGCCGAGGACGACAACCGATTCGATCCCCTCGGCGTCGGGCAGTTGGTCGAGATCGGCAGCGGCCACTGCGATGTCGCGGAGTTGGTCCGGTAGGTGCCGGACCGACTCTCGGAGGTCGTCGGTGGCCATGGACTCAGTCGCCGAAGGTCGGCGCAATCCTCTCGGCCTCGGCCTTTTCGGTGAGGCGGGCGTGTTCGTCGTCGGCGACATCGATCGCCTCGTCCGGCAGCATGACGGGAATCCCCTCATGGACCCGATACGCCTTCTTGAGGCGCGGGTTATAGAGCATGTCTTCGTCGGCGAAATACAGCAGGCCCTGCTTGTCGGTGGGACAGGCGAGGATCTCCAGGAGCCGGGCGTCGAGTGTCATGGACACCAGTTAACCGCGTGTCGGCCCCGCTGATGCGGTTCAGCCTGCGAAGTGGGCTCGAACCTCGTCGACGCGCCGAGCAACCTCGTCGTCGTCGGCGGCCTCGAGGTTGAGCCGCAGGAGGGGCTCGGTATTGCTCGGACGCAGGTTGAACCACCAGTCACCCATGTCGACCGTGAGACCGTCCATGCGGTCCTGTTCCCCGGCCGAGTAGACGTCAGCGACATGGTCGATCACCGCAGCAGCGTCATCGACCGTGGTGTTGATCTCACCGGAGGCGGCGTAGCGATCGAGCGATGACACGAGGTCGGCGAGTCCGCCGTCGTGATTGCTGAGTGCCTCGAGGATCACAAGTGCGGCGATCAGACCGCTGTCGGCGCGGAAGTTGTCGGCGAAGTAGTAGTGACCTGAGTGCTCGCCTCCGAATACCGCGCCGGTCTCAGCCATGACCTGTTTGATAAACGAGTGCCCGACCCGGGTTCGCACGGCGGTGCCGCCATCCTCCGTAATGACCTCAGGCACTGTCTTCGAACAGATCAGGTTGTGAAGGATCGTCGCGCCGGGATTCTTGACGAGGATCGAGCGGGCCACCATCGCCGTGGTGAGTGAGCCGGAGATCGCCCGGGCGGTCTCGTCGACCAGAAACACCCGGTCGGCGTCGCCATCGAACGCAAGGCCGATGTCGGCATTCGTCGCCAGGACCCGCTCCATGAGGTCCCGTTGGTTCTCCGGCTGGATCGGATCGGCCGGATGGTTCGGAAAGGTGCCGTCGAGTTCGGGATACATGTGGTCAAGATGGAAGGGGAGCCCATCGAAGACCGCAGGTACGACAAGGCCACCCATGCCGTTGGCGGTGTCGGCCACGACCTTCAGCGGCCTCAACGACGACACGTCGACGAACGAGCGGACATGGTCGACATAGCCCGGCAGCATGTGCTGCTCGGTGCGAGCACCGGTGCGGCCCGACGGATCTGGGCCTGCGATCGCCATTGCCTTGATGGCGTCGAGGCCGGTGTCGCCAGCGATCGGGGCCGCGCCGCCGAGACACATCTTGATGCCGTTGTATCCGGCCGGGTTGTGCGATGCGGTGAAGACGGCGCCCGGCATGTCCAGCACACCGGACGCGTAGTAGAGCATGTCGGTTGCGCACAGCCCGACGTCGATGACATCGACGCCGTGCTCGAGGGCGCCGTCGCCGAAGGCCCGGGAGAACTCCTCGCCTTCGGGGCGCATGTCGTGACCCACGACCATCGAGGTCTCGCCCTGGCTAGCAACGAAGCGGGCGAAGGCACCGCCGATCGCCTTCGCGCCATCGGCGGTGAACTGGTCAGGCACCGTGCCACGCACGTCGTAGGCCTTGAAGATGGCATCGAAATCGGTCATAGGTCTGGTTCCGTCTCGGGGGTCACGCGAGGGTTGCGCGGTTCGGCATCATCCGACCTGCCCATCATCGGCCGTAAGGCCTCGTTCGGGAGGGCATTCGCTGCGATTTGCGGGTAGCGCTCCTTCTGACTGAGCCGACGGATACGCACGATGTCGAGAATGACGCCTACCCCATCGCGCAACGCACGGACGGTGGACGTATCGGAGTTCACCACTTCGACCGGCAGTTCGATCATCGAGAGGCCGTAGCGCTCGACGAGGTGCAGCACTTCGATGTCGAAGGCGAAGCCGTCGATCGTGCTGGCACCCATCACGATGCGACCGACGTCCGCACGAAACGCTTTGCACCCGCACTGGGTGTCCCGATAGTTGCCGAGCAACATCAGGCTCGTGGCCATGTTGACCACCCGACTCCCGAACGAGCGCACTCCTGAGGTGCCAGCCAGCGTGTCGGTGTCGGCGTGGTGACGGTTGCCGATCGCCACGTCGTACCCACCCTCGATCGCCTCGACGAACGAAGCGAGCTGATGGGGCGAGTAGGCGAGATCGGCATCGGTGAACGCAATCGTCCGGCCGCGGGCGGCGAGCACACCAGCCCGCACCGCCGCGCCCTTTCCAAGGTTCTGCGGCTGCACGACCACCTGGTCCGCACCGGCGCGTCGGGCAGCGTCGGCGGTGCCATCCGGCGAGCCGTCGTCGACCACGACGATTTCGAGGTCACTGGCGTAGACGTCAAGTTCGCTTCGGATGCGAGCGACGGTGTCGGCGATGCGCGCCTCCTCGCGATAGGCCGGAACGACCACGCTCACGCGCACTTCCCCATCCGGCACAGGGCGGCGCATCGGGGTGGACTGCTCGCGACGCACCACCCGGAACAGCACAAGGCGGTGCGACAGCCCCCGGATCACGGCCGATATCGCCACGGCGACGCACTTCGCCGGGAAGGCAGCAAGCGAGGACAAGCCGAGGAAGACGGTGAGATCGACGACACCGGCGACAATCGCAACCGTGGCGAAAACCGGCGGCTGACGGATCCATCGGTCGAGCTGGTCTCCCCGCAATGTGTAGCGGGCGTGCAGGATCCGGCTGACGAACGCGGCGATCACGAGGGCGACACCGCCGGCCGGTAGACGACCGAGACCGACCGAGACCAGACCGACGGCAACGCCGACATCGACGACGGTTGCGCCGATCCCGGCGAGAGCGAACCGACGAGCATTCGGACGCTCTGCGTTCTCGCCGGCCACGAACCGCACCACCATCAGGTGCTCCCGTCGGGGTCCTCGATCGTGTTCGCGGCGGCGGAGGCTGCAAACACCCGAGACGGTTCGACCACCGTCGAACGGTACCGAGCAAGATCGACAAGCGAGGGCGCGTGGCCAAACACGACCGAGAGCAGCCCAGCGGTGCCGGGAAGCCACACGAGCAACGACACCAACGGCTCCTCGGTCGTGGGCCCGACAACCAGGTGCAGCACCAGGGTGACGCCTACGAGCGCAAGACCGGCCACGAGCCCGACCACGGCCGCACGCGTGCGTTCCGCGGTCTCATCGACGAGGCGATCGACCGACGCTGGAGAGACCCGGGCCCCCTGCACCTCGGCCAGAACGAGAGCACGGCTCGGCAACAGATCGAGCGGCGACGAACCGAGATCCCACAGTCGGCCACCGGTCACGACCGGGACCCGACGCAGCGCGAACAGGCCGGCGATGCCGACGATCGTGAGCACGAGACTGATGCGTTCGATGCCCGAGCGTCCGTAGCTGAGCTTGACCGACGTATCGGTCGGGACGACGACCATGAGGTTCGGCGACACCCGATACGGCCCCTCGGCTCCGGTCGCCTCCCAGTTGGGGAAGTAACTCGTGCGAACGAGGACCGGCTTGCCGATCTCGTCGACCTCAAACGAGATCGAGAATTCGTCGGTGACGATGTCGGACACCGTGGCCGGTGTAATCGTCTCGGATGGCAGCACCGTCGGGAGTCCGGCGGCGAGCGCCCGCATTTCGGCGACTCGCCCCGAGTCGTTCTCGACCGCCTGAGCGAGCGCAGTGATCGACTCTTCGATCACGGCCATCGAGGTGCTCGGCCACTGGTCAGGGCCCGACTCGGCGATGAGCGGAACGTTCTCGGCCTGCCACCACCCGACGGTGGGGACGAGCCACTCCTCTCCCCCGCCCTGCACCCCGTCCACAACGACGGGGACGCGGTCGAGGCCGATGACGAGATCAGAGTCAGCGACGAGGAAGACCGCCCACGGCCCGGCAGTGGCCACCTCGGTCAGGCGTGGGTCGGCCTGGGCCTGCATCAATGCCTGATCGGTGAACGCCATGTAGTAGCGCACACCCAGGTCCTGCAGATGACCGACGCCTTGGTTGATGCTCAGGTTGGAGTACGGCAGGTCACGCTGGGCCCGCGACGGCGAGGTCGACAGTTCCGACTGGAGCAGGAAGTGATACGGGGTGGTAGCCGACGCTTCGAAGTACAGACCTTCCATCGAACCGATGCAGCCATCGGTCCAATGCGGCAACAGCATCGGAGCCATCGGCGTGCCGTACGAGCCGAGGCGTTCGCTCTGGTACTCCCACAGGGCCCGGCCACAGCCGAACTCCTGACCGACCTCGTCCATGGTCGCGACCATCAGTGAGTACTCGGGATACGCGCCCGTGCGCTCGTACCCGTTGAAATTGTGCGCAGCCCAGAGCGGCCCGAGATGACGCTCGGTGGTCTGGAACACACCCAGCCACGAGTAGCGACCCTGATCGTCGACCGAACCACCCGGCAGGGAGCGCAGGGTGAGACCGAAGGCGATGAACACGACGAGGCTGGCGAGCACAGCGGGGGCGAATGCAGCGGCGAAGGCGCGCCGTCCTGAACCGAACGACCGAGTTGCCGAGGCGAGCAGGCGGCCGATCTCGGCAACCGCGATCGCAGCCATGAAGTTGATCGAGAGGTAGTAGTACGGCAGCAGGCGCACGTTCCAGAGTCGACCCTCGGGCAACAGAAGAAACAGGGCGGCGAACGCCACGGCCACCATCGTCATCGCCATGCCGAAGCGCACCCGGCGGACACCGCAGAGCACGGCGCCGATCACGGCGAGCACGATGAGCAACTGCAGGGGCGGATCGTTGGCCAGGAACGTTTGGTCACCGAATGAACCACTGCGGTCCCAGAGTGCGGCGACGTACCGGCGCTCCTTGCCCCAGCCCATGTCGTTGAGCAACGACCGGTTCCAGAAGAACGGGAGCACCCAGAACGCCGAGAGCAGGCCGGCCAGTGGGCCGACGACAGCGAGCCAGGCGGTCGTGCGCACACCCGGCCGGACGAGCCACAGCGCCAGCAGACACACGAGCGAGAAGAAGGCAGCGAAGAGATGAGTGAGTCCGGCAAGCGCAAGCAGAGCGGCAGCAGCTCCCCGATGACGACCGGTCTCCATACCGCGCGCAGCGACCCCGAAGAACACCACGGCAAAGGTCAGGCCGAGCGAGTTGGCGAACTCGCCCGCCATGGTCGAGAGCAGGTTGCCGCCGTAGATGTTGAAGCTGCGGTCGAACAGGAACGGGATCGTGGCGACCGCCATCAGGCCCGGCCCGGGGAATGCCAAGCCGCCAAGTTTGCCCATCGACCAGGCAGCGATCGGAAGGGACACCATGCCGGCGACGACGATCAGCTTCATTGCTGCGCCGTAGTCGACCGGCACGATCACTATGAAGCCGACTGCGGCGACTGCGACGAGGGTGGCGTCACGGGCGGGAGTGGTGCCGATGCGGTTGCGAGCCAGCACAAGGCTCGTGCCGAGCGCGCCAGCTGCGAGGACCGGCACCCAGAACGGGCCGCCGAGACCCACGTTGACCATCACGATCAACAGCGACGGGATCACCATGTAGAAGGTGAAGGCCGGGAACCCGGCGTACCAGTCGGGCGACCATCCCGTGAGACGAAACTCCGGCAGCAAGACATCGCGCAGGTACGCAGGCGACCAGACATGGGCGCCCA
>MDTA01206476.1_pt1 | contig 17009 bp, 9 predicted proteins | sample 811151 | NCBI WGS metagenome assembly MDTA01 (sample SAMN05326648, study PRJNA326480) | marine metagenome | isolation source: seawater | place: Indian Ocean: South | collected 2010
AATGGTTTTTACGAAGCTTCTATTGCTAATATTGAAGACAGTTTTGGGACTAAGGTTAATTACACTCACTACAGCATTGACTTGCCTAATGCAGATTTGGCTTGGACTATAAGCGGAAACTACTGCATAGAGGTATTTGACCCGAGCTATCCTGATGAGATTTTAATAAGAAAGAGATTTATAGTCTACGAGAACCTCTGCACATTGGATGCTGAGATTATTAAGCCTTTGGAAATAGCCAAACAAAGAACTCATCAGGAGGTTAAGTTTTCAGTCACTGAAGAGAATTACGCCTTGCTTGACCCCTATCACAACCTACATACAGTTGTTATGCAAAACGGTAGATACGACAATCAATTAAGCGGAATGCAACCTAGGTTCATCAAAGGAAGAGAGCTTGATTACACTAATGTCGGATATGTGTTTGCAGGGGGAAACGCTTATAGATCGGCTGATTTGAAAAGTTTGCATTTTACTTCAATTGGTATTGCAAGCATTATTCAGGGTAATGACACATACCACCATCACATGACTCAGAATAGCAAGAGGACATATAAGTACCATAAAGCCAGACAAGATCTAAACGGAAGGTTTGTGGTTTTCAACGACAGGTTTGATGCTTATACAGGAAGTGACTACACTGTTGCACATTTTAGTTTGGCTATGCTTCATGAAATGGTGGGAAAGGATGTTTTTGTTTTTGGTGACATTAGCGGAGGCGGATATCCTGAAAGCCACAAAATGTATTGGGATGCTTCTAAGAGCTCATACAGAGTTGATCTTCTATTAAAGCAGGGGTATTACGACTACTTATACATTGTAAAAAACAGTAGCGACAGCTTTACTTCTCCTGGAAACACAGCTGATATCGAGGGTGATCACTTTGCAACAAACAATCTCTACTCGGTGTTTGTTTATTATGCAGATTTTGAGGGGTATGACAGAATTATAGGTTTTAAACAACTTAATAGCGGACAACAATGAAAAAATTAAATATATTAATTACAGGAGCTTCAAGTGGGATAGGCTCTGCAACAGTAAGAGCATTAGTTTGCGCAGGCCATAATGTTATGGGTATGGCAAGGAGGCATGAGCTTTTAGAAGAAATCAAATTAAGCTTAAAAGATGAGTCTGGTAGTTTTGAAATTTTCTGCGGAGACGTGAAATCACCTTCTGACATAAAAAATGCAGTAAACCAACTCACAACCCTTTGGGGATCTTTAGACACTGTAATACCCAATGCTGGCCTAGGTCACTTTAATCCTCTTGATAAGGGAAAATTAGATGAGTGGCACAACATGGTAGATGTTAATGTAACAGGAGTATTGAACACCTTACACGCTACAATTCCGCATCTCTTAAAATCTAAGGGACACGTAATAAACATAGGGTCTCTAGCTTCTCGCCAAGTATTTAAAAACAGTGGGGTTTACTGCGCAACAAAGCACTTTGTCCTAGCTATTAGCGAGAGCCTTAGAATGGAATATTCTGGCCAAATCGCAGTTACCACTATCAACCCTGGTGCAGTAAACACAGAATTTATAAGCCACACTACAAACGACAGCCTTAGAGAAGAATACGTACCCAATTTTGCATCAGGTATGTCTCCAGACTTTATTGCAGGTGCAATTCTCGAAGCATCAGAAGCAGGTGGTAAGGGTATTTTCAGCGAAATAACTTTAAGGCCTGACCGCCGTTAAACGACTATAAAGGGCATATTTTTGCGCCCTATTAGCAAGCGCATGTCGAAGATTAAAGACGAAATTTCTAAGAGGAGAACATTTGCAATCATCTCCCACCCTGACGCAGGTAAAACAACATTAACTGAGAAGTTCCTGCTTTTTGGTGGCGCTATACAGACTGCAGGAGCTGTGAAGAACAACAAAATCACCAAGACTGCAGCGTCTGACTTCATGGAAATTGAGCGTCAACGTGGTATCTCCGTAGCAACATCAGTAATGGCTTTCCACTATAAGGATATGCTCATTAATCTCCTCGACACTCCAGGTCACAGGGATTTTGCCGAGGACACTTACAGGACTTTAACTGCTGTTGATAGCGTTATCCTGGTAATTGATTGCGTTAAGGGCGTCGAAGCCCAAACTGAAAGATTAATGGAAGTCTGCCGTATGCGCAAAACTCCAGTAATTGTTTTTGTAAACAAGCTCGACCTCGAGGGACAAGACCCATTTGATCTACTTGATGAACTTGAAGAAAAGCTAGGCATTCAGGTAAGACCACTAAGTTGGCCTATTAGCGGAGGCTCGACATTCCAGGGAGTTTACAATCTGTACGACCATAACGTCAGGCTTTTCCAATCTGACAAGACAAAAATTGCAACCAATGTAGTCGCAATTAAGGACCTAGATGACAGCAAGCTTGACGACCTTGTAGGAGAGCACGCAAATCAACTTAGAGAAGACGTGGAACTTATCGACGGAGTGTATGACGAGTTCAAGCCTGAACCATATTTAATGGCAGATGTTGCTCCGGTATTCTTTGGGAGTGCGGTGAACAATTTTGGTATACAGGAGATGCTCGACATCTTTATTCAGATAGCACCTGATCCTAAGCCTGTAGAAACTAGCACAAGAATGGTAAACCCTGAAGAAGAAGGATTTACAGGTTTTATATTCAAAATTCATGCGAATATAGATCCACGTCACAGGGACCGGATTGCCTTCCTTAGAATTTGCTCTGGAAAATTCCAAAGAAACACATTTTACAAGCACACTAGACTTGACAAAAAGATGAAGTTTACAAACCCAGCAACCTTCCTTGCTCAAGATAAAAGCGTAGTTGAAGAAGCTTGGCCAGGTGATGTAGTAGGCTTATATGATACAGGAAACTTTAAAATAGGAGATACCTTAACTGAGGGCGAAAATCTACAGTTTCGAGGCATTCCTAGTTTCAGCCCTGAAATCTTTAAAGAGCTAGTAAATAAAGACCCTATGAAGAGCAAGCAGCTTGAAAAGGGTATTAAACAGCTTACTGACGAGGGAGTAGCCCAACTCTTTATAAGGGAGGCAGGCAATAGAAAGATAGTCGGCACCGTTGGGGAACTGCAATTTGAAGTAATACAGTACAGATTGGAGCACGAATACGGAGCGAAATGTGAATTCCAAGCAAAACCTTACCACAAGGCTTGCTGGATTGTTTCTGATGATCAGGAAAAGATGGGTGAATTCAGAAAGATCAAAGCAAACGACATAGTTCGTGACAAAGACAGCAATGAGGTATACCTCGCTCCTTCCCAGTTCTTATTGAATATGGAAATGACCAACTTCCCGGAAATCACCTTCCACACTACTAGTGAGTTTAAGACTGAGAGAGCTTAATTTGGCTTAATAGAATCACCAATGAACCTACGCCTAAACATATTCATCTGTTTTATAGCTTTATGCAACCTAGCTATTGCACAAGAAGATGAGGTGGTTATACAGGTGAGCGGGCTAGTTGTCACTGGAGATTCTCTTACTCCTCTACCATATGCAACTGTATACAGATCAAGGGATTCAAGAGGAACGATGACAGATGGCAATGGATTCTTCAGCCTTCCTGCTTTAAAGGGCGATACCATACAATTTTCAAGCACAGGCTACATTACAAGACTAGCTGTGATTGACGATGGAGGTAATCGAAATAGAGTGAGTCTTGTGCAGGCCATGTCACGAGACACAGTGATGATAGCTGATGCGTATATTTACCCTTGGCCTTCCAGGGAAAGATTCCGCCAAGAATTCATTGCACTAGGACTAGAAAACAATGAAATGACTTTGGGCAATCAGGCAGTAGACCCTTTTGATTTATACGACAGATTAATAGTTGTAGGCATGGATGGGCAAGCTACTTCAACTGAGGCCCTACGCCAAATGTCGCTTGAAATGCACTATGGAGGCGTTCCTCCAACTAACATCTTAAACCCTATTGCTTGGGCTAGATTTATTCAGGCTATTAAAAATGGTGATTTAAAAAGGAACTAGGTGCATCCTTTTCCTTTAAATATCAGGGGTGTTATAAGCGTGATGATTTTCTGCTTCGCCATAATTTTACCTGATGTTACTTTAGGCCAAACCAAGCTCACCCACTCCGTTTCGGGATATATCAAAAGCAATGTCGGCACTGCTCTTCCAGGAGCATCTGTGTACGTCATGGAAAACCCCAGACTGGGAACGTCAGCTGATCTAAACGGCAAATACACCATAGAACTACCACATTCTGGACCTTGGAATCTTAAATGCTCAATGGTAGGGTTTACAAGCGCGAGCAAACCTCTCGTTTTCGAAGGAAAAGAAACAGTTAAAGTTAATTTCAGACTCGAAAGCATAGTAAAAATAGGCGAAGCAGAAGTGGTAGGTAGCGGTAAGAAAAATACTACCATTAAAAGACTTGACCCAAGGATTGCACATCGAATTCCTACTCCCAGAGGAACAATTGAAGACGTTTTAATGCAAGCTCCTGTTAATTTCACAAGCGAATTAAGCAGCTCGTACAATGTTAGAGGTGGAAGTTTTGATGAAAATCTAGTTTATGTAAACGACATTGAGGTATACAGACCATTCCTTACTAGAGCAGGTCAACAAGAGGGTCTTTCCTTCCCCAACCCTGATATGGTAGAGAGAATCAACTTTTCAGCGGGTGGGTTTGAGAGCAAGTTTGGCGACAAAATGAGTTCAGTACTGGATATACATTACAGAAAGCCTCAAAAACGCTCAACATCAGTAACGGCTAGTCTTCTAGGTCTACAGATTCAGCACGACGGACTTACTAAGAACAAGAAAATCAGAATAAACTCTGGTTTCAGATACAGAAACAACTCATACGTGTTGGGATCTCTTGATGAAACTGGTGAGTATTCTCCAAAATACCTTGATGCCCAAACCTACATTACTTGGGACCCAGATGGCTACGGTCCGTGGGAAGTTCAACTACTTGGGGTTTACGGAGAAAACGACTATCAATTCATTCCAAGAAATAGAGAAACCGACGTAGGTACTATAAATGAAGCAATCAGGTTATTAATTTACTTTGACGGAAAGGAAGTGACGTCATACCAAACAGGATTCACTGCGCTAGCCTTAGAGCGAATTACAGATCATACTAGGATACGTTTTATCAACTCGGCATATAGAACTGTCGAGGAAGAAACTTTTGACATCATAGGGGCATACAGGCTTGATGAGTTAGAACTAGACCCCGGTTCAGACGATTTTGGAGAGTCTGCAGGCAACCTAGGGGTTGGTGGTTTCTACAACCACGCCCGCAATCAGCTTGACGCAACTGTTTTATCTTCAGCAATAAAGGGGTCTATCAATCTTGAAAAGCAAGGACATTTTATTGAGTATGGAGTTAAAGCCCAAGCAGAAATCATCAATGATCAACTATCAGAATGGTCTTATGTAGACTCTGCGGGATTTGTTACCCCCCACCCTCAAGACAACATAGGGTTCACAGACCCTTCAGATCAGAACTTTCAAGCTATAGTAATTGAGGATTTAATCAAATCCACTAATAACATCAGAACCAATAGGCTAACCACCTATCTACAGGACACATGGAGTATCGACACTAAAAAGGGTGAGATAAACACACACCTTGGAGCAAGAGCGCATTTGTGGAGCCTACACCTTAAGGATATGGTAAACACTAGAATTGTTGGAGGACCTAGAGCTCATTTAAGCTACACTTCTGACAAAGCTCCTATGACAATTTGGAATCTATCATGCGGATACTATTGGCAGCCTCCATTTTATAGGGAAATGCGTGGCTTCGATGGAAATGTAAATCCAGCAGGCGCCCAGCGTGCTATTCACGGAGTAGCTGGTGTTAAACACGAATTTGAGATGTTCACAAGGCCCTTCAAGTTTGTTGGAGAAGTGTACTATAAGGATTTGGACTATCTCATCCCTTATGAAGTGGAAAATGTCAGACAACGTTACTATGGAAGAAACAATTCAAACGGATACGCTACAGGTATTGATATGATGCTCAATGGTGAATTCATTGAGGGCATTCAAAGCTGGATGAGGGTCAGCGCTTTAAAAACTGAAGAGGACCTCATAGACGACTATTATTTTGAGCTTTACAACTCTGACGGTAACATTATAATTCCAGGTTACACTTGGAACAACATTGCTACTGATACAGTCTTAGTAGAACCTGGCTCAATTGCGAGACCATCAGACCAAAGACTCAGCGTTAGCATGCTTTTCCAAGACGAAATGCCTTCAAACCCAGATTACAAAGTTCTTCTTAGCCTGTACTTTGGAACAGGGCTTCCATACGGCCCACCTACCATGAATAGGTGGCAAGATGTGCTAAGAACATCACCATATAGAAGGGTGGATTTGGGTTTCTCTAAAGATTTTAAAAATGGGTACTTTGCAGTAGAAGTCTTTAATCTACTAGGCATAAACAATACTATCAGCCACACCTGGATTGAAGATGTTAACGGTAGGCAATATGCCATTCCTAATTACCTGACAGGAAGAAGATTGAACGCAAAGCTTCACTTCAACTTTTAGTTGAGTAACTTAGCTGATCATGAAAAAGGCATGCCTGCTAACATTTACCATTTTTTTTAACTTAGGCTTGACCCTATTTGCCCAGTATAACATGCAGGGTGACGGGATAGAAGTTGGGGGAAACTGCTATCAATTAACTGCAGCGCTTGAAGGGCAGGTGAGTTCTATTTGGTACGAGGAGCTGATAAATCTCAATGAACCATTTGAACTGCAGTTCACAATGAACTTTGGCGACATCAATGGTGAAGACGGCGGAACTTCTGGCGCTGACGGAATGATGTTCGTACTTCAAAACGAAAGCCCCACTGCCTTAGGTGTCGTAGGCCAAGGACTTGGCTACGGGCTACTCTCCCCTAGTCTAGGAGTGGAATTTGACACATACAGAAACGCTGATTTAGGTGACCCTTACCCTGACCACATCGGAATCCACACAAATGGAAACACCAACCACAACACCGCAAATTCATTAAGCGGACCCATTCAAGCAGACGCAGAGGACGTGGACATAGAAGATGGTGAAGACCATGCCATTGCAATCACTTGGGATCCATCATCACAAAACATCAAGGTTTATTTTGATTGCGAGTTCAGACTAGAAGCGACTATCGATCTTGTAAACCAAATCTTCGACGGCAACAGCGAAGTATGGTGGGGATTCACAGCATCAACAGGCGGATCATACAATGTTCATTCCGTTTGCCTTTATGAAAACGTAAGCCCATCAGGCAACGTAAGCATCTGCCCAGGATTTTCAACCCAACTAGTAGCTGGCGGTGACATCAATGCTGAATTCACTTGGTCACCAATTGACTATCTAAGCGACCCAACAGTTTTTAATCCCATTGCCACTCCGCCTTCATCTCAGGTATACACAGTGACTTACACAGACTTTTGCGGCGAAGTACAATCCAACACCATAGAAGTAACGGTAGAACCAATAGAAGCTGGAATCTATGCTGAAGACTTCACAATCACTTGTATTCAAGAATCAATAGACATCACAACATACACTAACTACGACAATGCAACATTGGTTTGGTCTATTATAGAAGGCGAAGAATTAAACATCTCTGGCGCTAGCGCTACAGCTTCAGGCTCTGGAACTTACGAAATCACCTATACATCAGAAGATGGCAACTGCTTCGACACCGAGCAGTTCTCAATATCAGTAGACACCGCGTCTTACTCAGCAATCCCCGGCCCAGCGACCACCCTCAATTGCTACGACCCCACATACACGCTCCAGGGATCATCTAACAACGATGAAGCAAACTTCAGCTGGTCCACGCAAGACGGCGAGTTCTTCGGAGGATCCTTCATCCCCGACCCCACCATAATTTCGGCTGGCACATACTCACTCACAGTTACAAACCCCGACAATGGCTGTACCTCAACAAGCGAACTAATAATCTCGGAAGACTTCACTGAGCCTGTTATCACTCTCGGCTACCCAGACGGAGTTATATCATGTATAACTCCTACAGTTGCTATTCTAAACAACACCATTGAACCAGAGGGATACACTATAAATGTTGAATGGACATGGAGCGAAGGTGGTGGTATGATTTATCCATGGGAACTAGAACCATCAACACCTCTGCCTGGTAACTATACAATGACGGTGACTTTTGAGGAAAACGGCTGCACCGCTACAGCAGCTGATTCGGTAACCGTTGAACAGGACCCTTATGCATTCATCAGCCTTGAATCACTGATTATGCCAAATGTATTCACACCTAACGGTGATGGAGTAAACGAACTGCTAAAGCCCATGTTTACCGACCCTGAGCTTGAAGGAATCGACCCATTAAATTCAGTAGACTACTACAACCTTACTATTAGAGATAGATGGGGACATATTCTACACAGCTCAAATGGCAATGCTATAGGTTGGAATGGCATGTACTCTGGTGGCGAAAAGGCTCATAGTGGAACTTACCTCTTGGAAGTAGAGTACAACTCAAATTGTGGCGAATTTCAAGAAGGTCTATACAGAGGTATTCTTAAAATAATCGCTGACTAACCTACCATATCTAGCAAATCCTGCTCAGATATTATAGCAACTCCAAGCTTTTCAGCCTTCTCCTTCTTGCTTGGCCCCATTTTATCGCCGGCTACAATAAATGCTGTCTTTTTAGAAATTGAAGACCCAACCTTCCCTCCGTGCTGTTCAATAAGCTTCTTTACTCCATCCCTGTCTAGAATTTCAAAAACACCGCTTACAACTATTGATTTACCAGCAAGTTTATCAGTTGCTCCTTCTATTTCTTCAGCTTCCATCTGAAGCCCAGAATCAGATAGCCTCTTAACTAAAGCTCTGTTGTCTTCCAAACTAAAATACTCAATCAAGCTCACAGCAATTCTCTCTCCTATCTCATCAACTTCTTCAAGCTGCTCTTGAGAAGCTTCCATGATTGCCCCCATGGAACCTAGAGCTTTAGCTAGTTTTTTTGCTACCGTCTCCCCTACATATCTAATTCCCAAAGCAAACAACACTCTTTCAAACGGAACCTTCTTACTAGCTTCAACACCATCTAATAGCTTCTGAACGCTCTTTTCAGCCATCCTTTCTAACGGAAGCAGCTCTTCAGCCTTGAGACTATAAAGAGAGCTAACATCAGCAATTAACCCAGCTTCTACTAACTGAGAAACAGTTTCACTACCAAGCCCATCAATATTCATGCTTTTGCGAGCAATAAAATGAGTGATTCTTCCTGTAATCTGTGGTGGACATCCTTCTGCGTTTGGACAGTAGTGATTAGCCTCACCCTCTTCTCTAATTAACTCAGTCTTACATTCTGGGCAATGTTCTGGAAATTCAATTCCGCTAAACATATCCATTGTGCCTGATCTTAAAGACTCTTCTACATCAACGATTTTAGGTATGATTTCACCTCCCTTTTCAACGTAGACCATGTCTCCATCGTGTAGGCCTAGTTTTTCGATTTGGTCTGCATTGTGTAAAGACGCCCTTTTAACTGTAGTCCCGCCTAATTGAACCGGTTCAAGGTTAGCAACAGGAGTAATCGCACCTGTTCTACCAACCTGATAAGTCACCTCTTTCAGCTTCGTTATCACTCGCTCCGTTTCAAACTTATATGAAATAGCCCACCTGGGACTTTTAGAAGTCATACCTAGTCTCTCCTGCTGATCGTATCTATCAACCTTAATCACCACCCCATCAATAGCAAAAGGCAGATTATGTCTCTCTTTATCCCAAACCTCTATAAAACTCATCACTCCAGCCGAATCAACTGAAGTAGAAATCATATTATCAGCTTCCACCGGCACCTTAAACCCCCATTCTCCAGCCTTCTTAACAGCCATACTATGAGAGTCAACATCTGCTCCCTCTATTATAGCATACATCATACAGTCAAGCTTCCTTGTCGCAACAACTCTACTATCCTGCATCTTTAATGAACCAGCTGCCGTATTCCTAGGATTCGCAAACACCTGTTCACCATTTTCCTCCCTTTCTCTATTGAGCCTATTAAAATCCTCAAAAGGATAAAATATCTCACCCCTGATCTCAAACTTATCCGGAACATCGCCTCCTAGAACCAAGGGAACAGTATTTATCGTTCTAACATTACTTGTAACATCCTCTCCCGTCACACCATCTCCCCTTGTGACTGCTTTTAGCAATCTTCCACCTTCATAGACCAAACTAATTGCAACCCCGTCGTACTTAAGCTCCATTACATACCTAATCTCCTCGCCCTCTAGCGCCTTTTCAGCCCTAGCCATCCACTCTTCAACTTCTTCAGAATTGTAAGTGTTCGAAAGAGACAGCATAGGATACCCATGATTCACCTTTTCAAAACCATCTACAGGATCACCTCCTGGCCTTTTAGTAGGTGATAGTTCATCCGCAAATTGCGGGTACTTTTCTTCAAGCTCTTCAAGCTTCTTCATAAGCATATCGAACTCCTTATCACTTATAACAGGTTCTGCTACATTGTAATAAAGATGATTATGCTCGTGGAGTTGCTTTCTCAACTCGAGTATCCTCTTTTCAGCTTCTATTTCGCTACTAATTCCCATATATTTCCAGAGTTCAATTTACTCCACTTCTAGCAATTACATGCCTAGAATTACCCTGTAAATCAACAACCAATTCAACTTCTCTAAACCACTCATCTTTAACCAAAAGAACCTCTACTTCACTTGCGTAATCTCTATGACATTCAAAAGCAAGAAGCCCCCCACTTTCAAGCAGTCCTGTTTTACACAACTCAATGATTCTGCGATAAAAAATCAGCGGATCATCATCCTCAACAAACAGCGCTAATTGAGGTTCATATTTTGCAACTCGTGCGCTAAGCGACTGTAACTCATTCAATGGAATATATGGCGGATTAGACACTACAACTTCGAATTCACCATCAGGGCGATCTCGTAAAACATCGAGCTCTTGAAACTCAACCTGTTTCTGTAAACTCTTAGCATTTAACCTAGCTATAGTAAGCGCATCCTCGCTTACATCTACACCTACAACCTTAGCCATTGACAATCTGTTTTTCAAAGCAATCGCAATACACCCTGAACCAGTACCAATATCTAGAATTCTACCATCAAACTTCTTACCTACAGCTTTAACAATTTCGTGTACAAGCTCCTCTGTTTCAGGCCTAGGAATCAATACTCCTTCCTTAAATTTAAAATCCAAACCATCAAAATGCCCCACACCTAAAGCGTACTGCACTGGCCTTTCATTTGCCACATCATCAGCAATAACAGCCAGTTTATCAATCACAGATTCAGGAAACTTATAATCAGCCTCTATCCGTTCAGACCTAGTCTTTCCTGTGAGTCTATCTACACACAATGACCAAACACTTGATCTTTCATCTTCCTCTACTCCTGGAGCAATCCTCTCCACAAACCACTGCCTTACTAATTCTTCAGAATTACCTGAAGGCCATGGTCCCTCACCTCGTTTTATCAAAACAAACTCGCTTGTCCGTCTTCAGAAACAGGCGGATCGACATCATTAGAAGGCTCCGATACTTGAGGCTGCTCTTGAGGTGATTCATCAGCTTCCTCAACCACATCAACTGCAGTTTCCTCAACTGAAGCTGCAATTTCTAAAGCAGTTACCTCTTCTAACTCCTGGTTAGGAGCATCTAATACAACTTCAGTAACTGGAAGAGAACTTAACTTATTCCCAAGAGCTTTCACGCCTTTAACAGCGATGAAATCCCTCACGTCAATCACATCATCCTCTCTATCTCTTGTATTCTTAAACCTCCTGTTATACTTGATAATAGCTCGAGGATGATAAAGAGACGTAGCAAATCCTAACCTAGAGGCCTCATGCTCTGAGATGAAGGATACTGGCTTCGACGAAGCTTCAGGAAGGAATCGCTTCACGAACCAATCTTCCTTTTCCCCATCATAGTATACTACTGAAAGAGGTCTTTCAGAATCCCACTTTTCAACACTTATCATCTTGTCGTCAAAGTGTGTACTAAAATCAAATCCAGTCAGAACATACACTCCATCAGAATGAATTGCCATGATCTTATCATCTGGATTAAATGACCCAAGGAATTCTCCTCTTCCCTCCCCATTTAATCTTCTTACTGTTTCATCATACCAAACCTTTCTAGCCCCAAGTGTTGACACACCACTCTCTTTTAAGTCAATTCGTTTAACGGGGAATTTTGAAACTATGTTTCCTCCTGAAGCTCGCCCCTTAATGGCAATGTCAGCAAAATTCATGTCCATTCTAAGCTTCTTGAGCCTAGCCTGTTTTCTAAGGTGCACAGTTACAACTTCAGCCTCTCCATTTCTATTTGCTGAAAAGTACAACACCTTACTCTTTGGGGTTCCCTTTGTAACATAGTATTCCTTGTCCCTAGTAATAGACTTTACATTAAATCTCTTCACCATGCTTCTACCAGAAGCACCATCTAGATAGATCAAGTTATATGTAGTCCTAATATCCCCTCTCTTCCATACTGCAACATGAATGATGTCCTTGCCAAAGAATGCCTTTGAGCTAACCTTGCTCACTTGCATTACACCATCTTTCCTGAACACAATGACATCATCAATATCACTGCAGTTGCAAACAAACTCTCCTTCACCTCTCTTAAGTCCAGTACCTACGAATCCTTCCTCAGCGTTTACATAAAGCTTAGCATTTGCCACAGCTGCCTTAGACCTGTCGATAGTATCAAATGTCCTCAGCTCTGTTTTACGCTCTCTCCCTGCTCCAAATTTCTTCTTAAGCATCTTAAACCAATCAACAGCATACTCAGTTAGATGCTCTAGATTGTACTTAACCTGCTCCATATCTGCCTCTAGCCCTGAAATCTTTTCGTCAGCCTTAAACGAATCAAATTTGGAAATACGCTTAATCTTGATTTCAGTAAGCCTTGCTACATCATCATCTGTCACCTCTCTTAGTAGGTGTTTGATGTGTGGCTTTAATCCAGCATGAATTGTTTCTATGATTGCATCCCACGTTTCACACTCCTCAATGTCTCTATAGATTCTATTCTCAATGAAAATCTTTTCTAATGAGGCAAAGTGCCAAGTCTCTTGCAACTCTCCCAGTTCAATCTCCAACTCTCTCCCAAGTAGATACTTAGTTCTTTCAGCAGAAGTTTTAAGTATTTCTGAAACCCCAATAAATTGCGGTCTATCATTGAGAATAACGCAAGCATTGGGCGCCAAACTAACCTCACAATCTGTGAATGCATAAAGTGCATCCATCATTTTATCAGGACTAACATTATTAGCTAGGTGAACAACTACTTCAACTACGTTGGCTGTATTATCCTCAACCTTTTTAATCTTGATTTTACCCTTATCGTTAGCCTTCAGAATGCTATCGATTAAAGAGCTTGTTGTCACACCATAAGGCACTTCTCTTACAACAAGAGTCTTATTATCAATTTTATCAATCCTTGCTCTAACTCTAACTCTCCCTCCTCTTAATCCATCGTTGTATTGCTCAACATCAGCCATACCTCCAGTTGGGAAATCTGGCACTAAGTTGAACCTCTTACCGTTTAAGGTGGCAATACTTGCGTCAATCAGCTCATTAAAGTTGTGAGGAAGCATCTTACATGCTAGTCCCACTGCAATTCCTTCTACACCTTGAACAAGAAGTAGAGGGAATTTTACTGGCTGTGTTTCAGGCTCCTGATTTCTTCCATCATAAGATGAAAGCCAGGTTGTAGTCTTTTTATTGAATAGAACTGTGTTGCCAAACTTGCTCAACCTCACCTCAATATATCTCGGTGCAGCAGCCCTATCTCCAGTAAGGATATTTCCCCAGTTACCTTGACAATCAAGCAGTAGATCCTTTTGGCCTATTTGGACCATAGCATCACCAATACTAGCATCACCGTGAGGATGATACTTCATGGTATTACCAATTACGTTAGCAACCTTGTGGAACCTCCCATCATCCATCTCATCTAGAGAGTGAAGAATACGCCTTTGAACTGGCTTTAAACCGTCGTATTGATGGGGAACAGCTCTTTCTAAAATCACATATGAAGCATAATCTAGGAAGTACTCATTGTACATCCCCTTTACCCTAACTACGTGATCCATGTCATCAGCAGAATGATCTGCCTCATCATGAGAAAACTCGTCGTCTCTTTCTAATTCTTCTTCGTGCTCGTTTTCAATCATGCTTCTAACTCTTCAGTTTCAACCTCGTCCTTTTCAACTCTAAGGTTTTCAATGATGAACTTCTGTCTATCTGGAGTGTTCTTACCCATAAAGAAGCTTAGCATTTCCTGTAGATTCGCATCTCTACCAACCACTACAGGATCTATCCTCATGTCCTCTCCAATAAAGTGAGAGAATTCATCTGGGCTGATTTCACCTAATCCCTTAAATCTTGTAATCTCTGCTCTAGCTCCAAGTTTTGATAAAGCAGCCTTTTTTTCTCCCTCATCATAACAATAGAAGGTCTCTTTTTTATTCCTAACTCTAAACAATGGAGTTTGGAGTACATACAAGTGGCCTTTCTTTACTAGGTCTGGGAAGAACTGTAGGAAGAAAGTAATTAGAAGAAGTCTAATATGCATTCCATCTACATCGGCATCTGTAGCAATTACAACCTTGTTATATCTAAGACCTTCAAGGCTATCCTCAATATTTAGGGCAGCTTGTAGAAGGTTGAATTCCTCGTTTTGGTATACAACCTTCTTAGTAAGTCCATGGCAGTTAAGAGGCTTACCCTTTAATGAGAACACAGCCTGAGTAACTACGTCCCTTGCCTTAGTTATAGATCCTGATGCTGAATCACCCTCGGTAATAAATAGGGTAGATTCTTCATTTCCCTTTTTATCATTAAGGTGAGCCCTACAGTCCCTTAGCTTCTTATTGTGAAGAGATGCTTTTTTAGCTCTTGCCCTAGCAAGTTTTTTAATTCCCGCTAAATCCTTTCTTTCTCTCTCACTCTGTACAATTCTAGCCTGTAATGCAGTTGCAGTATCAGGATTTCTATGGAGGAAGTTGTCTAATTCACGCTTTAGGAAGTCAAACATGAATGTTTTCAAGGTAGGCCCTGCAGGTCCCATATCAGATGAACCTAGTTTAGTCTTGGTTTGGGATTCAAAGACAGGCTCTTCAACCTTGACACTTACTGCGCAAACAATTCCCGACCTTACATCTCCTGTGTCGTAATCCTTGCCAAAGAAGTCTCTTACAACTCTTACATATGCCTCTCTAAAAGCAGCCTGGTGAGTTCCTCCTTGAGGAGTGTATTGACCGTTTACAAAGCTTTGAATATCCTCTCCATATGCATCTGAATGCGTAATTGCAACCTCAACATCATCACTCTTTAAGTGGATAATAGGATAGCGTGGATTGCCATCCATACTAGATTCAAGCAAATCTCTTAAACCATTGTTACTTAATAATTTATCACCATTTAGATAAATCGTTAGTCCAGTGTTTAAGTACGCGTAGTTCCAGAGCAATTTCTCAACGTGCTCCATCCTGTACTTATATCCCTTGAAGATTTCTGGGTCAGGCTTAAATGTGATCTTAGTTCCATTTCGTTTCGAGGTAGCTTCTACAGGAAGATCATCCCTAAGCTCACCTAATTCGAACGTCGCCTTCTTAGCCTCAGACTCTCTAAAACTTTCAACTGCGAATGATGATGAAAGAGCATTTACAGCTTTAGTACCAACTCCGTTTAGTCCAACAGTCTTTTTAAAAGCTCTAGAATCATATTTACCTCCGGTGTTGATTTTGCTTACACAATCAACCACCTTTCCAAGTGGAATACCACGACCATAATCACGGACTCTTACCTCTCCATCCTTGATTTTCACCTCAATGGTTTTACCATTTCCCATAGTATGCTCATCGATACTATTGTCTACTACCTCCTTGAGTAACACATAGATACCATCATCCGCATCCTTACCATCACCCAACTTACCGATATACATACCGGGGCGCATTCTAATATGCTCCTTCCAAGAGAGTGATTTAATGTTATCCTCAGTATAACTTACTTGTTCTGCCATGAAGACGACAAGTTACTGAATCAAATGCTCTAAATTCTTCAGGATTTACTCGACTTTTTCCACATTTCATTAACCACTAAAAAGAGGCAATCTATACCTAACTTGCGAAGTCTAATTAGAACAATATAAGACTGACATGTCATCACAAATAAGAGACCTACAACCAAGTAATCTTTGGAACCGTTTTGCAGACTTAAACAGCATTCCCAGACCATCTAAACACGAAGAAAAGGTTTGTGCTTGGATTGTTGAATGGGCTAAGGAAAAAGGCTTAGAAGTAAAGCAAGACCAGGTTGATAACATCATTATTAAAAACCCTGCCACTCCTGGAATGGAAGACAAGCAAATTGTTGTCCTTCAAAGCCATGTAGATATGGTATGCCAAAAAAACAATGACACCGATTTCGACTTTATGACAGAAGGAATCAAAATGTACGTTGACGGCGATTGGGTAAGAGCTGAAGGAACAACTCTTGGCGCAGATAACGGAATAGGTGTCGCAGCAATCATGGCTGTTCTTGAAAGCACTGACATTCCTCACCCACAACTTGAGGCTCTTTTCACTATTGACGAAGAGACTGGCATGACTGGTGCTTTAGGGCTACAAGGAGGCCACCTCGACGCAACCATCCTTCTAAACCTAGATACTGAGGACGACGACGAAATCAGCATAGGTTGTGCTGGCGGAGTTGACCTTACTTCAACTGGCACATACGAGCCTGAAAACACTGTAACTGAAGGCAACACAGCATATAAAGTGGTGGTTAAAGGAGGAAGCGGCGGTCACAGTGGAATGGACATTCACAAGGGAATCGCAAATGCCAACAAGCTTCTGAACAGGGTGCTTCTAGAAGCCCTTGAGTCTTTGGACCTGAGAGTTGCTGAAATTACTGGTGGCGGACTTAGGAACGCTATTCCACGTGAGGCTGAAGCAGTAATTATTGTTGCAAGCGTTGACGTAGATGTGCTAAAGACC
>MDTA01093637.1_pt1 | contig 17005 bp, 18 predicted proteins | sample 811151 | NCBI WGS metagenome assembly MDTA01 (sample SAMN05326648, study PRJNA326480) | marine metagenome | isolation source: seawater | place: Indian Ocean: South | collected 2010
ACTTAAGTTTATCTTTAATCATATAAAGAAATATAAGAGAGGGAATCACCATAATCGCAGTAATTATAAAAAATATTCCCCAGTCCCCATTCAACCAATCAACTAACGCTCCAGAAGAGGCCGCTAAAGTAGTTCTTCCTGCTGTTCCAATTGATGCTAAAAGCGCATATTGAGTTGCAGTATAAGTTCTATCCACAAGCATAGAGATAAAGGCCACAAAAGCAACAGTTGCAAATGCTGCGGCCATATCATCAAATATAACTGCAATAGCGAATAACAATTCAGATTTTCCGTACCAAGCTAATAAAGAAAATAATAAATTAGTCGAAGCCATTAATATCCCAGATAAAAACATTGCTTTTATTACCCCTGAGCGTATAGCAAATAGACCTCCGAGTAGTGTGAAAATTACAGTTGTAATCCATCCTAATCCTTTAGAATAAATAGCTATATCTGATTTGGTAAAACCTATTTCTTTATAGAAAATTACCGACATTCTACCTAGAAAAGCTTCACCAATTTTAAAAAGAAATACAAACCCCAAAATAGCTAGAGCAATGTTAAAACCATTTTTTTTAAAGAAACTAGTAACCGGTCCTATAATTGTTCCTGTGAGCCAAGCTAGTGACCTAGTAGCTAAATTGGAAGAACCTAATTTTTCTTCAATCATTTTATCGTTAAGTTCTTGTGATTTTTTTCTATCTGTTGGTTGGGGCTCATGTACAAACATTAGCCCAATGTTACAAGCTATAATTACAACTCCCAATACTAAAAAAGTAATTTGCCAATAATTTTCAAATCCAGCTAATTCAAAAAATTCAGCTACATTTAAAGCTATTACGCCACCTAATTTATATCCTGTCCACCACCCAACAACAGCCATGGCAGCACCAGCTTGCATAGATTTTCCCTCATTTTCTCCAATTTGTTCGATTCTAAGAGCATCTACAGTTATATCTTGAGTTGCAGAAGCAATGGCAATTATTAAACCAATGCTTATTACCAAAGCTAAATTTGCTGTTGGACTAATTAGACTCCAACATACTAAACTAAGTAAGATTATTGATTGCATAACTACAATCCAACCACGTCTGTGTCCTATTTTATCAGTCAACCATGGAATTCTAATTCTATCTATTATAGGCGCCCATAAATAATTAAAAGCATAAACAGCAAATATTAATCCTGCCCAACCGATTGTGCTTCTGCTAAGGCCATCTTCTTTAAGCCATAAACTTAGACTGCTTCCAATTAATACCCATGGAAATCCACTTATTGCACCAAGCAATAAGATTCTTATCATTCGTCTATCGAAATAAACAGAAAAGGTTTCAGATAAAGTTTGTTTTTTATAAATTTCCATAATATTTATTTAGTTTCTCCAAAATGACGGAAAAAACAAAACTAAAACAGCGAATAACTCTAATCTACCAAGCAACATTCCAATCGATAATATCCATTTTGATACGTCAGGTATAGCATTATAATTTCCATTTGGGCCAATCATTTCTCCTAATCCCGGCCCTACATTTGAAATCGCACTAGCAGCTCCCGATATTGAAGTTAAAAAGTCGAGACCAGAGATGGATAAAAGCATTGAAATAATAAAGAATATAAACAGAAAAGAAAAAATAAATATTAATACTGAATTTATGAAAGGATCAGATATTTTTTGGTCATTGTATTTTGAAATAATTATACTATTAGGATAAATAAGTTTTTTAATTTGATTTTTTAAAAAAATTAATAACATTTGCAATCTAAATATTTTTATTCCACAAGCAGTAGATCCAGCACAACCTCCAATAAACATAAGAAATAAAAAAAATATAAGAGAAAATTTCCCCCATAACCCAAAATCGTCTGTTACATAACCGGTTCCGGATAAAATAGAGATAACATTAAATGATGAAATTCTAATTTTTTCTAAGAAGTTACTTTCATAACCGATTAATATAAGATAAAGAAACATTATTACAATTGATAATCCTAGTAATTTTATTAAACCTTGTATTTGAACATCTTGAAAAAAAATTTTTTTGTTTCCTTGAGTAAATTTTAAATACGAAATAAATGGAATACTTCCTAAAATAATAAATATACTAGCAACTATTTCAATATTTGAATTTTTAAAAAAACCTATAGAGTCATTATGAGTAGAAAAGCCTCCAGTTGCGATGGTTGTCATTGCGTGACACACACTGTCAAATATTGACATACCAAATATCCAATAAAAAAATCCACACAATAAAGTAAGAATTAGATAAGTTGAGATTATAATAGCAGCAACTTCTATAGTTCTTGGTAAAATTTTTTCTGTGCTATCAGGACCCTCCATTTTAAAAAGTTGCATTCCACCAACTTTTAAAAGAGGAAATATTGTAATAGCCATTACAATGATTCCTATACCGCCAAGCCATTGCATGATAGCTCTCCATAGCAAAATACTTTTAGGACTTTTATCTAAATCTATAATTATCGTGGCACCAGTTGTTGTAATACCTGACATACTTTCAAAAAAAGCGTCACTAAAAGAAAATTCTTTGGGAGATAAAATAAAAGGCAAACTTCCGAAAGTTGCCACCATAAGCCATGCTAAAGTGGAAAATAAAAATGTTTGCCTCAAAGTTAACTTAAATTCCTTGTCTAAATTAGCTAGTATAAATAATACTCCTATAAAAATTGTGATAAAAGACGAAGAAACGAAACTATGTGTATTCTCTTTATATATTAGTTGCATCAGGTATGGAACCAACATAAAAACTCCGAGCACTACTAGAAGTATTCCTATTAAGAAAAATACTGTTTTGTTTGTGGTCATAGAGCTGGACATTATTTAAATAGATATAAAATTCAACTTAATATCATGTTATTATAGCTGTATTTTATATATAAAATTTAATAAACCATGTTAATGCTTGATAACAACTTAATTCAATCAACTTCTTCCTGGCCTTTTGTAGAAATTCGTAGACTATTAAAAGATAGAAAAGATATTATTAAATCAAAAAAAAAGATTACTTTTCAAACAGGTTACGGGCCAAGCGGATTACCTCACATTGGTACATTTGGGGAAGTTGCAAGAACTACAATGATGATAAATGCCCTTAACCATATTCAAAAAATCGATCATGAACTTATAACTTTTTCTGATGATATGGATGGTTTAAGAAAAGTGCCAGATAACATTCCTAATGATGAATTGTTAAGAAAAAACTTAGGAAAACCTTTAACTGATATTCCAGATCCTTTTCAGAAATATAAAAGCTTTGGGGAGCATAATAATGAGATGCTTAAAGAATTTCTTAAAAGATTTAATTTTAAATTTAATTTTGAGAGCTCAACAGAAAACTATAAAAACGGTAAATTCAATAGCTCTCTAATCAGAGTTTTAGAAAAATACGAAGACATAATGAACATAATTCTTCCAACTTTAAGAGAGGAAAGACGAAAAACATATTGCCCGTTTCTCCCAATTTGCCCTAATTCAGGAAAAGTCCTTGAAGTTCCTCTTTTAGAAATGGATAAAAAAAATGGAAAAGTTGTTTTTAAAAATAATAAAGAAACAATAGAAACAAATATCTTTGACGGTAACTGCAAATTACAGTGGAAAGTTGATTGGGCTATGAGATGGTTTACATTTGATGTGGACTTTGAGATGTACGGCAAAGATTTGACTGAGAGCGCCATACTATCAAATAAAATTTGTAGAACTCTTGGTAAGACCCCTCCTAATGGATTTGCTTATGAATTATTTTTGGATGAAAAAGGAGAAAAAATTTCAAAATCAAAAGGTAATGGTATATCAGTAGAGCAATGGCTAAGGTACGCTTCCCCTGAGAGTCTTTCACTTTATATGTATCCTAATCCAAAAAGAGCGAAAAAACTATATTCAGAAGTCGTTCCTAAAACCGTTGATGAATATTTAACACTTATTGAAAAATTTCCCAGTCAAGATGACAGAGAAAAAGTAATGAATCCTGTTTGGCATGTTCATAATGGAAAACCACCTCAAGAAAAAGTAATTATGCCTTTTTCAATGCTATTAAACTTAGTGGGCTCAAGCAATGCTGATAATAAAGATATAATTTGGAAATTTATAAAAAAGTTTCATAAAGATATACAACCGAATAATTATCCAATTCTTGATGGATTGATAAAATACGCAATCAATTATTTCAAAGATAAGGTTGAGCCAAATAAAAAATTTAAAAGACCAAACAATGATGAAAAAAAAGCTTTAGAAAACCTAGTTTTAAAACTTAAAGAGTTGAAGGAATCTTTAGAGCCAGAGGAAATACAAACTTTAGTGTATTCTGTTGGTAAAGAAAATGGATATGCAAAAAACCTTAGAGATTGGTTTAAATTGATATATGAAGTTGTTTTTGGAGTAGAAAATGGGCCAAGAATGGGTTTCTTTGTAAAATTTTTTGGACTAAAGGAAACAATTGAATTAATAAATGAAAAAATAAAATAATGTTCTCTTTATTACGACCTTACATATTCTCTTTAGATCCTGAAGTAGCTCATGATTTAGCAATTAAATCTTTAAAATTTAATATTTTGCCAAATAGTTTTTTTAAAGTTGAGGAAGAAGAAATGCTTGGGACTAGTTTATTCAACGATAAAATACCTAATCCTATAGGTTTAGCTGCTGGATTTGATAAGAGCGCAGAGGTTTATAACTCACTCTTTAAGTTCGGTTACGGGTTTATCGAAGTGGGTACCGTAACTCCAAAAAGACAATTAGGAAATCCCAAACCTAGAATATTCAGATTGGAAAAAGATCAAGCATTAATAAACAGACTTGGTTTTAACAATCATGGATCTGAAATTATTTCAAAAAGAATATCAGAAAATATGCCGGAAGGTTTTCTTGGAATAAATATTGGACCTAATAAAGAAACTAAGAATAAAGAGGAAGATTATTATACTTGTCTCTCAAAATTATCTGAATATGCAAATTATATCACTATAAATATTTCTTCTCCAAATACTGAAGGACTAAGAAATTTTCATGATAAAGAGGAAATGGAAAAACTATTAAGGGGTATTAATAAAATTAAAAAAGAAAAAAATCTGAAACAACCAATAGTTCTAAAAATTTCACCAGATATAAAAAATAATGAAATTAATACAATTATAAATTTAATCTATAAGTATAAAATTGAAGGTTTAGTTATCTCTAACACTACAGATAACAATCGTGAGAAATTAATCGACTCACAAAAATCTGAGACAGGAGGACTTTCTGGCAAACCATTGAGAGATATTTCAACTCAACTTATAAAAAAATTTTACAAAGAAACCAAAGGCAAAATCCAAATTATTGGAGTAGGCGGGGTTGACTCTGGTCAAAGCGCGTTTGAGAAAATCACCGCTGGAGCTGATGTAGTGCAGTTATATACTGGTATGGTTTATAGAGGCCCAGGAATCGTAAAAAATATAAAAAGAGAGTTAATTTCGATTTTAAAAAAAGAAAACTTAAAAAATATCAGAAATGCAGTGGGAATTAGTGCTTGACCCTTATTATCACAATAATTATATAAGTTAGGAAAAATTTATGTCAAAGAGATGCGAACTAACTGGTATATCACCCTTAAAAGGTCATAACGTTAGCCATGCTAAGAATAAAACTAAGAGAAGGTTTCTCCCGAACCTTAAAAAAGTAACTTTTAGAAGCGATATACTAAAAAAAAATATAAAACTTAATGTTGCTAATGCGGCATTGAGAACTGTCGATTTTAAAGGAGGCTTGGATAAGTTTTTACTTTCAGCTAAAAATTCTAGTTTATCAAAAAAAGTTAAAAAAATAAAAGCTTCAATTTCTTCAAAATCATAATAATGAGTCTATTTTATAAACTCTCGATTTTGATGGGTCTAATAGTAGTTATTTCAAACTACTTAGTACAATTTCCAATTAATCATTATGGACTAAGCGAAATTTTAACATACGGAGCATTTAGCTATCCAATTACTTTTTTAATAACAGATTTAGCAAATCGTGCTTACGGAAAAATAGTAGCCAGAAGAGTAGTTAACGTTGGATTTATAATTGGAATATTATTAACTATTTTCATTTCTACTAATTTTTCAGATATTATTTCGATAAGAATTGCAATTGGTTCAGGCTTAGCTTTTTACATTGCACAGAATTTGGATGTACAAATATTTGATTTTTTAAGGAAAAAAATTTGGTTTGTTGCACCTCTAGTTTCATCAATTGTAGGCTCAGTAACTGATACATTTCTTTTTTTTTCAATTGCTTTTTATTCTACAAATATTCCTTGGTTAACACTTGCGCTTGGAGATTTAGCAGTTAAATTATTTATTGCATTGACTATGCTTATACCATTTAGACTCTTATTGAACAAAATTAAAGATTTTTCAAGTAAGTCAGCTACAGGAATTTTAAATTAATGAATAGTTTTTTTATTTTTTTCTACAAATAAATCAGTAAGTTGATTTATCATTACATCTCCTAAATCTTGCACATCTGTTATTTTTACAGCTTTATTGTAATATCTTGTTACATCATGTCCAATTCCTATAGCCAACAACTCTACGTTACTTTTATTTTCTATCCACTTGACTGTATTTTTTAAATTACTCTCGAGATAGTCACTCGAATTAGTAGATAAAGTTGAGTCGTCTACTGGTGCTCCATCTGAAATAACCATAAGAATTTTTCTCTCCTCTTTTCTCTTAGACATTTTAGAATATGCCCATCTAAGAGCTTCACCATCAATATTTTCTTTTAGTAGCCCTTCCTTTAACATTAATCCCATATTTTTTTTTGCCTGTCGCCATGGAACATCTGCTGACTTATAAATAATATGTCTCAAGTCATTTAATCGGCCAGGTAAAAGTGGTTTATCATTTTTCATCCATTTTTCTCTAGAAGAACCACCTTTCCAATGTTTGGTGGTAAATCCTAAAATTTCAACTTTAACTGAACAACGTTCAAGTGTTCTAGCCAAAATATCAGCACAAATGGCAGCAACTGAAATTGGTTTACCACGCATAGATCCAGAATTGTCAATTAATATACTTACTAAAGTATCTTTAAATTCAATATCTTTTTCTTTTTTAAAAGAAAGTGAATTAAAAGGATCCATAATTATTCTTGGCAACTTTGAGGTATCTAACAATCCTTCTTCTAGATCAAAATTCCAAGATCTATTTTGTTTTGCTAAAAGTTTCCGTTGCAATTTATTTGCAAGTTTCGAAATAAAATTTTTTAGCTGTAATAACTGTTGGTCAAGATTTTTTCTTAATCTATTTAATTCGTCTTCATCCTCTAATTCTTCTGCTTTGATTGTTTCATCAAATTCCTCTGTGTACGCTTTATACTTCAGATCTACTAAGTTGTTTTTTACATTTTTCCTTAAATCCGATTTTGAATTTTCTTCAATTTCAATCTCATCTTTATTTTCATTAGTTTCACTAGTTTGATTTTCTAAATCTGGCACGCCTGACTCAATCGACATTTCTTGCTGTTCTTGTTTCTTTTCTTCGTTTTTTTGATCTTGTTTCTTTTGATCATTTTGATTTATTTCCTGATTTTCCTCTTCTTTCTTCTCATTTTCTTCAAAATTCTCGTCTAAATTCATGTTTGATATCAGATTAGAAACTAAAGAATTATATTTTGCTTGATCATGAGTTAAGTCATTTAATTGCTTAATTTTACCTTTGAACTTCTCATTTAAATCTTTTTTGTAACTTTTGAGTTTTTTTTCAAGTTCTTGATTATTTTTTAGTGCAAAAAATTTTTCTCTAAGATAATTTTCAAAAGATTCGACAATTTTGTCCTCGCTGCTTTTAAAATCCAAAGAGTTTATTCTTTCTTCATAATATTTTTCTAAATTATTTTTAACTCCTCTAAACTGTTTTGATCCTAGTTTTTCAAATCTTATTTTTTCAGCAATTCTATACAATTTTTTTGAAATATTACCATCCGGCTCATAGGATTTTAAAGTTTCTTTATTACTAAATCTTAACTTCAAAGATTCTGAGTCAGCCAAAGCTCTAATTTGATTATAGTTTATCTTGTTATTTATTTCTTCAATTTCTGGTAATTTGATCGAATTTTTTTTTGATTTAAGATTTTGATTGCCAAAGTATACCTCGACTTCTTCTGAATTAGACAATGATTTAACAGTAGAGCTAATTGCTGTCTTAAAGTTATTTAATATATCAGTTTTTTTGTGCACTTAAATTACAAACTTACATTAATAGAGGACTCTGGAAGATCTTCACCAAAACATCTTTGATAATATTCAGAAATTATTTTTTTTTCTAATTCATCACATTTGTTTAAAAAAGTTACCCTAAAAGCATAACCTTTGTCTTTGAAAATTGAAGTATTTTCAGCCCAATGCATAACAGTTCTTGGACTCATCACAGTTGATATATCACCATTCATAAAACCTTTTCTAGTTAGATCGGCAACTTTAATCATATTCGAAAGAGTTTCTTTACCCTCCTTGTTATTGAATTTTTTATTTTTTGATAAAATAATTTCCAATTCTTTTTCAAAAGGTAAATAGTTTAAAGTAGAAACAATATTCCATCTATCCATTTGTCCTTGATTTATTTGTTGTGTGCCATGATAAAGTCCAGAAGTGTCTCCTAAACCAACAGTGTTAGTCGTTGCAAAAATTCTGAAAAAATCGTGTTGCTCTAAAACCTTATTTTTATCTAATAGTGTAAAATTTCCTTCAGCCTCTAAAACTCTCTGAATTACAAACATTACATCTGGCCTACCAGCATCATATTCATCAAATACTAAAGCTACAGGATTTTGAATAGACCAAGGTAAAATTCCTTCTTTAAATTCAGTTATCTGTTTATTTTCTTTTAAAACTATTGCATCTTTACCAATTAAATCGATACGGCTTATGTGACTATCTAGGTTTACCCTTACACATGGCCAATTTAATCTAGCAGCTACTTGTTCTATATGTGTGGATTTTCCAGTTCCGTGATAACCTTGGATTAAAACTCTCTTATTAAATGAAAATCCTGCAAGAATAGCTAAAGTTGTATCTTTATCAAATTTATAATCTGAGTCAATTTTCGGCACATATTCATTTTTTTTTGAAAAAGCACTAATCTGCATATCACTGTCTATTCCAAATGTTTGTTTAACAGAAATTTTCATATCTGGCTTTGCTATAAATTGTTCAGAACTCATTTTTTTCCTAAAGTTTTCTTAAGCTGGCTATACGCAAGCGTTATTTTTTTTAGTTTATCCTCGAATTTTTTATTACCTTGGTTTTTATCAGGATGATATTTTTTGACAAGACTTTTAAATTTTGCATGTATTTCTTCCCATTTTACCTCATGATTGAGCTCCATCACTTCTAATGCATCCTTATCAGTTTTAGTAATTTTTGTTTTTTTAAACTCCTTGTAACTAGAACTGTTAAAAATGTTAAGTTTATCTTCCAGTGCATTATTCCATAAAATGTTGAAAAAGTTTTCCGATGATCCAAAATTTTTAGTAGATTTATGCCAAGTCAAATCAGATTTTATAAAAAACTCTATTTCCTGATCATTCATATTTTCAAAATAATTCCAATTTTTATTAAAAAGCTTAATGTGTTTTAAACATAACAACCTATATTTTTTACTATTATCACGTTCAATTGGCGCTTTATAGGAACCTAACTCTTTACAATTTTCCCAGTCACATATTATTTTCATATTAGTTCTATTTATATATATTGATTTTATGATAATAGAAAATTATTTGAAAGATATAAAAAAAAGATTGAAAGAAGAAATAGTTATTCAAGATATAGAAATAATTGACAACTCTCAAAAACATACCAAACACAAATTTTTTTCAAAAGATAAATGCCACCTTCACATTAAGGTAAGTTCACAGTATTTAAAATCATTGTCTAGATTACAAGCACAAAGAATCATTTTTAAAATTTTAAAAGAAGATTTAAAAAATAAAATTCATGCCTTAGAGATTAGTATTTATTAAAATATTTTATACAATTCTTTAATTCGCTAATAGTCATCTTATGTTTTCCCGGTATTGACGTTTTTCCAATTTTTTTGAGTAATACAAAATTAATTCTATCATCATTATTTTTTTTATCATTTTTTAAATAATCGATTAATTTTAATATTTCTTTTAAATTTTTATATTTTTTAAAAGTATATTCTAATTTATTTTTTTTATATATTTCAACTAGCTGATTAAGAGTCTTAACATTGCAGACTTTTTTTATTACTGATAATTTTGTTGCTAAAATCATCCCAGCCAATACTGCCTCACCATGAGTAATTTTTTTAGAGTAATTATTTTTAACTTCAATAGCGTGTGCAAAAGTATGACCAAAATTCAGAATCATCCTTAAATTTTTTTCATTCAAATCTTTATTAACAATTTTTAACTTTATTTCACAACTTTTTTTAATTGCAGAAGTTAGTTTTTCTGAGTTACTATTTAAAATATATTTTGTATTGATATCAAGCCAATTAAAAAATTTTTTATTACTTATAATAGCATGTTTTAAAATTTCAGCATATCCACATATAATTTCTTTTTTTTTTAAACTTTTTAAAAATGATGTGTCACTTAAGACAAACTTTGGTTGATAAAAAGAACCAATTAAATTTTTTCCAAATTTTGAATTAACACCGGTTTTTCCACCGATAGCAGCATCCACTTGAGATAATAGAGTTGTTGGTACGTTAATAAAATTTATACCTCTTTTATAAATACTCGCAATAAACCCAACAAAGTCTCCTGTAATTCCTCCTCCAAGAGCGATAATCAAATCAGTTCTGTTAAAATTATTTATTAATAGCTTGTTTAAAAAATAGTTTACAGATTTTAAAGATTTTGTTTTTTCATTAGCCGGGAAACTAAAACTATAAATCTTAAATCTTTTTAAAACCTTTTTAATATTTTTTACTTTATTTTTTGGCAAACCTTTGTCAAAAATTATGGCTATTTTTTTTGTATTTGGACAAATATGTTTTATTTTTTTTGATAATTGGTTGATGACGTTATTCCCTATTAAAATAGAGTAGTTATTTAATTTAGTTTTAACCTTTATTGTTTGACTGTTCATAAAAATTTTTAATTTTATTAACTATTTTCTCAATACTTAGTCCGTCACATTTAATTCTTAAGTCTGATTTATTATAGATATTCTTTCTTTGTGAGTAAATTTTATTTATTGAATCTTCTAAATTCTCAGGGTCCAATAATGGTCTTTTCTCCGTTTTCCTAAGCCTCGAAACAAGTGAGCTCAGACTTACATCTAACCAAACACTAATTGCAGAGCTTTTAATTTCTTTTCTCACAGAACTATTCAAAAATGCACCGCCACCCAACGAAACAATTAAATTTGTTTCTTTTAACTTTTTTAAAGTTACTTTTTTTTCTATTTCTCTAAAATATGCCTCTCCCTTATTTTCAAAGATTTCTTTAATTGTTTTTTTTTCTTTAATTTCAATGATCTTATCAATATCTAAAAATTTAAGTTTGAGCTTTTTTGAAAGTTTTTTTCCGACTGTTGATTTTCCAACACCCATCATTCCAGTTAATACAAGGTTTTTTTTCAATTATTTCACCAATTTTTGAATTTGATTTATCACAAATATGTCTTATTTTTCGAGTTTAAATATATTTTTTTACTATGCAACTTAAATACAACCGACAACAAAGCATTGGGAGTTCAATTGTAAGAATATTAATTAAACTTGTTTTGATTTTATTTATTATAATTGTAGGCATATTTCTAGTAGAAAAAATAAATTTCCCTAGCCCAGAAAAAAACTTCAAAATCGATATTACTGATGAAATTAAAAAGCTTAAATAGATATATAGGCTTATTAATTTTGTTTTTTGTTTTTTTTCCAGCAAAAGCTGAACAAGAGATTGATATTTGGAATAAGGAAAAAAAAGAACAAACTGAATTAAAAAAAAATAATGATAATTTAGATGACAATAAAATACTAAACAAAATAGAAAAAATAGATAATAACATCAAAATTGAAAATCAAATTACAGAAAATTCAAAAGACGAAAAAATCTTTGGTATTTACGATCCAGCTGAAAACGATTTTAATTTAAATATGTGGACACAAACAGATGCTGAGGACGTAAGATCAAGCTTAAAAAGAATTAATAAAATAAAATTATCTCAAACATCAATAGATCTTTTTGAAAACGTATTATTTTCTTTTGTATACCCACCTAAAGGAATGAATGATAATGAGTTTATAGATTTAAAAATTAATTGGTTAATAGATAACAAAAAGTCAGAACTGATAGAAAAGGTTCTTAAACAAAATAATTCGTTTCATAACAAAAAGAAGACCATTCAATACTTGGTAGACGAAAATATTTCAAAAGCTAATATTAAAGATGGATGTGAAAAAATAAGTTTTTTCGATAAAAATATAAAAGATTCTTATTTGGAAAAATTTAAAATTTATTGTTTAGTTTATAGTAATAGAAAAAATGAAGCACAACTATTATATGATATTTTAAAAGAGCAAAAAAAATCCGATAAATTTTTTGACGATAAAATTCAGTTTTTGTTGGGAATAACTAACAGTACCAGTAATAAAATTAGAGAGGATAATTTACTTAATTTTTATCTTTCAAGCATTACTATTAATAATTTTTCTTACGAACCTAAAAAAAATACAAAAAAAGAAATTTGGAATTATTTAAATGCTGCAAATTTAATTAAAATAGAAAATTTAGAAGACAAAGAAAAAATTAGAAATTTAGAAATAGCTGCAAATAACGATCAATTTGAAAAACAAAAAATATTTGATATCTACAAAAAAATTCCTTTTGATTTAAATAGTCTTTTAAATGCTACAAATATTTATCAAACACTAAATAAAACAGACGCAAGGGCTTTAATTTACCAAAAATATTTACTTTCAGATGATAATGAAAATAAAATTAAGTTCCTTTTTTTATTAGAAGACTTGTTCAAGAAGGACAAATTACTAAATGTTTACTCAGAATTTATGAGTGACCGACTAAAAGAAATTGATCTTACTACTGTTCCAGCCTCATTCGTTGAAGCAGTAGATAAAAAAATAATAAAGAAGGAAAGGTTTCAACTTGGCAAGATCAAATATAACGACAAAATACTTCATAGGTCGAGGATTATTAAGTATTATGTTGGAGAAATAGATAAAAAAAAAGCACAAAAAGATTTGAACAAAATTTATAAAAAAATAGCTAAAAACAGAAAATACTTTTTTTCAGCAAAAGACCTGGCTTTAATGGAGTCTTTAAACAAAGACGGTTTTGAAATTCCAAAAGATTTTAATAAAACAAAGATTGCAGAAAAATATAATATTCCTTCAAATTTATTACAACTAGCTGAAGATGGTCAACCAGCCTTTTTGGCTTTAAAAATAGTTGAAATAATAGGCGAAGATGAAGCTTATAATCTCGACCCAGAGACAATTTATTTTATAACCAACCTTTTGAATAAGACAAATTTAACAAAGTTAAGAAATGAAGTTTTGATTTCAGCACTACCGCAAAGAAGTTAAATATAATAAATTACGGTCTTATGAATAGAAAAATTATTATTGAACCAGATCCCATTTTAAGAAAAAAAAGCGAGCCATTAGAAAAAGTAGATGATGATACGAGAAAACTAATGGATGAAATGCTTGAGACAATGTATGCAGCCCCAGGAATTGGGCTAGCAGGTGTGCAAATAGGAATACTTAAAAGGATTGTAGTGATTGACATATCAAAGGATGAGCAAAAAAAAAAACCGCTATTTCTTATTAATCCAAAAATAACTTTTCGTTCAAAAAAAACATCTACTTATGAAGAGGGTTGTCTTTCTTTGCCGGGTCAATTTGCTGAAATAGAGAGGCCTTCAGAATGTTCTCTTAATTACATAGATTACAATGGCAAACAAAAAAATCTAAAAGCGGACGGTTTACTTGCAACTTGCATACAACATGAAGTTGATCACTTAAATGGAATTTTATTCATAGACTATTTATCGAAACTCAAGAAAGATATGATTATTAAGAAATTACTGAAACAAAAAAAAGAGCTAGAGAGAATTGTAGTTTAATTAGATGTCATTAAAGATTATTTTCATGGGAACTCCTAAATTTTCTGTCCCGATTTTAAAATCAATTCATGAGTCAAACCATAATTTGGTAACAGTCTATACTCAGCCTCCAAAAAAAAAATTTAGAGGCCAAAAGAAAATATCATCTCCTGTACATGAATTTGCTAATAAAATTAATATTCCAGTCAGATGCCCAAATGATTTAAAAGATAAGAATGAAATTGAATTTATAAAAAATACAAAACCTGATATTGTTGTTGTAGTAGCGTATGGAAAAATTTTACCCGAAGAATTTTTAAACATAAAAAGTATAAGATTTATAAATCTACATGCATCTTTATTACCCAAATGGCGCGGCGCCGCTCCAATTCAAAGAGCAATTATGAATTTAGATACAGAGACAGGTATATCTGTAATGCAAATAGTAAAAAAATTAGACGCAGGACCAGTTATGAAAATGTCTAAAATTGAAATAACAAAAAAATGTAATTATGAGACATTAAGCGAAAAATTATCAGACTTAGGAGCTTCGGCAATTATTGAGTCCTTAAAACTATTGGAAACAAAAAGAGCAAAATTTATACCTCAAAAAGATCAAGAAGCAACTTACGCAAAAAAAGTTGAAAAATCTGAGGCTAAAATTAACTGGAATGAAAAATCTGCAAAAATTATAGCAAAAATCAATGCTTTAAATCCTAATCCTGGAACTTGGTTTGAACTAGATGGATTAAGAATTAAAGTTATTGAAGCTGAAGAATTTGAAAAAAATGGTAAACCAGGTGAAATAATTGATAATAAATTTGTTATTGGATGTTTGGACAAATCAATAAAAATTACTAAATTAAAAAAAGAAGGAAAAAAAAGTATGAGCTCAACAGAATTTTTAAAAGGATTCGATTTAAAAATTGGTAAAATGCTTGAATAAATATAATTATCAGATAATCATAGAATATGATGGTTCACGTTTTGTCGGATGGCAAAGGCAAAAAAATGGTATTTCAATTCAAGAAGTTTTAGAGAAAAAATTAACAAAATTACTAAAAAAAAAAATTCAAATTCACGGAGCGGGTCGAACTGATGCTGGTGTTCATGCCACTGCACAGAGTGCTAATTTTTTATATGAAAAAAAAAATTGAAAACAAAAAAAAATTTATCAATTCTATTAATTTTTTCCTAAAAAAATATTTTATTTCAATTATTAGTATTAAAAGAAAAAATATTGGTTTTCACTCTAGATTTAGCGCAACTGAAAGAGTTTATGAATACAAAATTATAAATAGACAAAGCATCTTAGCTTTAAATAGTAATCGAACATGGCATGTTAAAAACAAATTAAATATTAATTTATTAAAGTCTGGAGCCAAGACTTTAGTTGGCGTACACGATTTTTCCACCTTCAGAGCATCTTCTTGTTCAGCAAAATCTCCAATAAAAAAGATGAAAGACATAAAAGTTTCAAAGAAAAATGACGAAATCAGTATCATATTTAAATCAGAGTCATTTTTACAAAACCAAGTTAGGTCTATGGTAGGTTGTTTGAAATACTTAGCCTGTGGAAAGTGGAGTCTCAAACAATTTAAGAAAGTTTTTAAATCTAAAAAAAGAATTAATTGTGCACCTCCAGCTCCAGCTTGTGGCTTATATTTGATTAAAATAAAGTATTAAAAAACCTATCTATATCCATATTTCTTTATCGAGTTTAAAGATATTAAAGTTACAGAAACTAAATTCTGAAATAAATTAAATTTGTTATATTCATTATTTATTTTCCAAATCCAATATAAGTTTCTTAGTTTATTGCTCTGCATAGAGTTATCTCTTAACCTATAACTTGTAAGATATTCATTTAAACCATAAGCATAATTAATTTTCTTTAATATTTTACACTTGAAAAAATAATCTTCACAAATAACTGTACGAGTAAATATTACATTTTTAGCTATTTTTCTTCTTATTATCATTGTGCTCGTAGCGATTGAAGTATTTTTTGTAAATGTTTTAAAAGAAAATTTTTTTGGTGTTTCAATATTTTTATTCTTTAAGCCTATCGTCTTATAGTTAGTATAAGTAAAGTCATAATTTTTTTCTTCCATAAATTTTATTTGATTTTTGAGTTTATTTTTTTCCCAGGTGTCGTCAGAGTCTAAAAATGCAATAAATTTTGATTTTGATTTTTTAAGAGCTAAATTTCTACAGTACGCAGTTCCTCTATTTTTTTTTAACCAAAAAATTTTTATTTTTTTATGTTTTTTATACTTTTCAATTATTTTTTTCGTTGGCAAGTCTGAAAAATCATCCACTATCAAAAGCCTCCAGTTTTTAAAGCTTTGATTAATTACACTTTTAATAGTTTTATCTATATATTCTGAACTATTATAATTTGGCAAAATTATATCGACTTCTGTTTTTTTATACGCCATCTAGAACCTTCCCTTACGATATATCCCACGCAATTTTTTGAGCCACATTTACAAGGATAGTCCTTGTAATCTTTATCAAAACTAAATCCATAATCGTAAGATAATTCTTCATTTTTTTTGATATCTCTAATTGCATAAACCCAAACTTTTAGTCCAGTTCCAGCAACTTCGCAATTAGGATTACAAGAGTGATTTATTAATCTTGCAGTATTAAACTTAAAGTCGCCATCAAGGTCATATCTTTTATTTAAATTAAATAGATAGATATCTTTACTATTGTCAAACTTAGGATCCTCTTCTGACTTTTTTCTAGTTATTATTTTTCCTTTATACTCGATAATTCTAGTTCCGTTTTTGATATTTTGTGACGCATAAAGACCTCTCTTATCAATATTTGATTTTCTTATTTTATACAGCTTCACTTAAAATACTCGACTAAAATATTGTGGTAAATACTGGTAAGTTTTTTTAAATCAGAAACTGATACAC
>MDTA01204807.1_pt1 | contig 17003 bp, 32 predicted proteins | sample 811151 | NCBI WGS metagenome assembly MDTA01 (sample SAMN05326648, study PRJNA326480) | marine metagenome | isolation source: seawater | place: Indian Ocean: South | collected 2010
TTCTGGATGTTCCTGAAACGGGTCTATCATTTTCTTCCTTTTCTTCATTAACGTGTTCAAGCCATTTGGCTCGGAGCCAGACGTCTTCACCATCAGTGAACCTAACTCTACAACGGTATTCATCTACATGCCAAATCCACTCCTCCGGTTTCAACATGTGAGCGTTTATCAGTGACTTTTGAATAATAATTCCTGGTGGGCATGGCCAATCCTGATTAATTCTACAATATACCAAGTCGCCTACATCAAATTTTTGTCTCATATTAATATGATAGTACAAAACAATAGAAAAGTCAAGGCTTTTTTATCAATAAGCATATTTTATTTCTCTTCTTGAATGATTAGGGTTCTGTCCAATAATCTGCATTGGCCACTGGACTGTATATCCATAAACCCTGTTAGGGTGGCATTTTATTATCAGCCCAACTACGTCCGGGTTTTCGGTCACAATAGGGTCGTTCCATTGTCTCTTTTTCCCATAAGCGGAAAGCTTTACCAAATCACCGACTTTCATCTTTTGGTTCCTTTTTGTTAATGTTTTGAAACTTATGTTTCAGCCACACACCAATAAACGGAATAGAACCCAAGAAAGCTAATATGATGTTCCATTCCCCATGACAATTAGCTAGATGCTCAAGCATCAGAAATCTTCCTTAGATGTTTCTTTTGAACGCTTTCGCTAATATGTCCAGTCTTTTGCCATAATACTCTATATTCCGGTTCATCGTACCTGTGAACCAAAAAGTCAATGCTAAAACCGAGGATGATACCGGCTTGACTGAGACCATATACTAAGTCACCTTTTTTCACTTATCACCTTCAATGTATAGAAACTCCATAACTTTTTTCCCCTTGCTGTGACAACATGAACATCTGGGTTTACCCAAGGGCAATCAACAGTATTTGTAAACTCCCCAGTATATCCAAGTGCTGTCACAATACCCGTGAGTCCATTCCTGCTCTTTACTAAATCACCGACTTTCACTGATAACCCCTATGCTTGGATGTCCTTGACCGAACCACCCATTACCGTCTCCAGTTTGCCACACAATGAAAACCTGGTCGGCCATAACTTGCTGAACAAGACCAAAATCCACAGTGGTACGGTCCTGATACTCGGTGTACCACTGAACCAAATCTCCTACTTTCATTAACAACTCCAACAAGTTGGCACCCTGGATAGGACTCGAACCTATAACCTACGGCTTAGAAGGCCGTTGCTCTATCCAATTGAGCTACCAGGGCATTTTTATAAAGATATAATACAATATTTTTATAGTTTTGTCAAGAAGAAACTTTTATTTTATGAAGCATCCAGCGCGGAAAATCCTGAACTCTTGTTTGCTCTCCCCACGAAATATATACTCTAAACCAATCATCATCTAATTGCGAAAAGACTATGCCTTTTGTCTGTTTTGGTAGTGGCCTTTCTTGTCTCATCGAGACAATGTAAACTAGGTCTCCTACTTCTACCATCCCTGTAAATCCTCGAATATGTCGATATCCCCAAACATCGTGGTCTGTTCGTATTCATCTTCTTGATTTTTATCATTTTTTCTCTCTTCTCTTTTACGAGATCGCTCTTCTTCAAACTCTTTAATTTGCGAGTCGTGAAATTCAATAATACATTGAGTCTGAACTACCATTTGTGATGAGTCTCCACCGAAATAAACTCTCATTTTGTCCCCGTTGCTTAAATTAACTACAGGGTCAGACCCACTAATCTTAGGTAATGATACAAACTCAAGGGCTGTGAGCGGCTTACTGGCTCCGCGAAACCCCGTATAGTCACCGCGAGCAAGAAACCTACCACTCAAATTGGTCTTGACAATCTCTCGTTCACCACGGAGCAAAAAAGATATGTGCTTAATCTTAAATTTCACTTTCGTTTCCTTTTTAAGTCAGACTCATGAGCATAAACTGGCGAAGTCTCACCAGTAAATAGTAACTTATAAATCCTAGAGCCTTTCGCGGCGCGTGTGACGGGCTTTGCGTCTACCTCAAGGATGAAGCCTACCTTGTTTGCCATTAGTCTCCTGGCACTCTTGTTTGGGTAAGAATCTGGTGGCACATTAGCAATGTCAATTTTATTGTTTGCCCTAACCTGAACACAGTCTGCTACCTTAAATTTTAAAGGTTCCTCGTAGTTTGCTCTAATCTTAAGAGCATACTTGTTCTCACAAAAAATGTCCCATTCTTTTTTAGAAAGAACAAAGTTTTCAGGGTCAGACATCACAGTCTGAACACAATGAGCATAATATTGAGTGGTCTCATAATATAGAGCCACCTTTGTTGCGATATCCCTATGTTCATCTGAAAAGTTTTTTTCCCAAAGAGACATTTCTTTTAATTTATCTTTGCTGTACTTGTCCTCGATTGTTCTTAACCACCGCTCTTGGCCGATACTTAGATTTGTTCTCCATTCTGATTGGGACAATATGGACCCCAAAAAATCAATCTCCCTATGTGTGAGATAGTTTCTTGCCCCCTTCATCAGGTTTTTGATTTGTGATACATTTATCTTTCTTGGTGCAAAATATTCTTCATTTCTCATTGGGTGTCTGCCTAAATTCTTTCAAAGTTTTAATGTTACTTGATACAACATAGTGTGCTTTTGCTTCTTTTTGAAAGTAGACCTTATAGATATTGTCTGAGCCTTCAAATATACTTGAATCAAACTCTTCGATTATAACACCGTGGGCATAATTGTTTTTCATATCCACCACTAAATCACCGACTTTCATTGATTAGCTCCACCTCTTTAAACCTGAACATTAATAACTCGCCTTTGAAGAGCGCATAAGCACAACCAGTACCATCACCAAGATCATACTGAATCTTAGTTACAAGTCCGGGGCCGTATGATTTGTGATAACCATCATACTTAAATTTTACTAAGTTACCGATCTTCATTAGTTCTCCTAAATTGTTATAGTATAATATTATCAGATATTTATAGTGTTGTCAAGATTTTATTTCATAAACATTATAAATTAATTCTGAGCAGGGATACCACCCAGGAACTGCTGTGGGAGCAGCCCATATCATATATGCCATGAAGTCTTTCTTCTTTAAGCATTGGCCCCAACACTTGTACCGCGTTGAGTAATAAATGGTATTAACTTTTAGTTGGTCTTTTTTCATCAAGCACCGTAGGTGACCACCATTGTCTTCACTAACGAAACAAAGTGTTTGTTCTCAATCGTAACATAATCTGGATGTATTCTTTCAATTTGCTCGTCTGTAAGTTCTGCCCACTCTTGGTTAATCGGGAAGTATGTAAGGTGCTTTCCGTTGGATTGCCCGGTCCTTAGATAAATACCAACCTCGCCCTCAACATTTAGGTCAAACAAATCATAATCAACAATAACTCTAAGCTCTTCACCGCGCGTCATTTTATTAATCCTTTCTGGCGGATGGCATCTGCAATGTCTTGTGCTGATTGAAGGATGTTGTCTTGTGGTTTTGACTGTAAGATATCCCTTGCAATGATGAAGATTCTTTCATAGTTATTAGCCGCATCATTAAATTGTTTCGTATCTAGGTTGTCTACTATAAAACCGCTTTCTTCCCTTTCGCCCCCTGCGAGTGTTTTTGAAATATTGGACCAGGAATAACCACTACCTTTCCTAATATTAGGCATCTTCTTAATCGCTTTCGTTTGCTACGAGTAATAAACAGTCTGCTAACTCATAAGCAGAGTCAGCATCTAAATCAATTCTATAGTCTTCGCCAATAAGCAAAGTCACTGCGTCATCCTCTAGAAAGATCTCGGCAAGGATGGTGTCACCTTCTGGTGTGTTAATGTAAAAGTTTTTTTTGTTCAATTCGTCCTCTCATTATAGCACTATTTCTTCTTCTCCGTCAACAAGAAAAAGACTCCAATACTTATATTTTTTTATGTCACCTTCCATCAAGCCATTCTTAATAAGAATGTTGTAGTGTTCATTACCTACAGTACCAACTACAACACCCTTTATATCTAGTGGCTTACCAAAAGGATAGTCTAATATCCAGACTTCATCACCTTTCTTTAAGTCCATACTATAAATAGTATAAACTTTTTATTTAAGTAATTTCACGTAGTTTGAGGAGTCCAAGCTCTTTCTTTTTACACTCTAACATAATATCGTGACGTTGACCATAACTATCTACTGGTCTTTCGATAAAATCTGAATGAGCCTGTGGGCGAATTTTTGGATCACCTTGTTCAGCAGCTCTTGACTCTGAGACGTGAACAACTGGTATGATTCCTGCTGGCCAGGTTGATGCGGCGAGCTTGACTGCTTCTCGCTCGGTAAGTCCTCCAGTGCAGAATCGATGGTGATGGTAATCGAAAACAATCGGGATTCCAGTTTTGTGGTGAATCTTTTCATAAATCTCCTTTGTACTCCACATTGAAGCTTTGTCATCATTCTCTAGTGTAAATCGCTTCTTACAATTTTCGTCTAATCCGGACGGCTTGAGAAAATTTTTGACGAATCTTTTTGCTGTTGCATCCTTATCGCCATACGTACCACCGACATGAATATTGATCTTATTGTAGTGACTGGGGAAAAACCCCATCATATCAAAAATACGGGAATGATTGTTTAATTCCTTATAAGTTTTCTCTACAACAGTCTGGTTCGGTGAAGCAAGACAACAAAACGGACCTGGATGAAAGGTTAAACGGTGGCCATTAGAGACCGCGTATTCGCCAACCCTAGCTAGTACCCTACGGATAGTAGAAATGTCCGGCAAATCGTTATACTCGTACTCTGAGGCCCAAGGAAAGATGTCAGACGACATGCGATAGAACTTAATATCATTTTGCTCATTCCATTTTAAGATCTTTTCAAGGTCGAGTACGTTCTGAAGTGCAAGATCACTTGCCTTTACAAGACCCTCTTTCATAAACGTTCTCTTAATCATAGAACGATTAGTTGTAATCCGTTTTGATTTGGGTACATCAGATAATGTCATGTTGATGCAAGCATATCCGTAATTCATTTGCTTTCTCTTTCTTTTTCTATTTCATCTCTGATCTCACTAGCTATAGCATACGCTAAAGCAAGTCGGGCGGCTTCTGATGACAAGTTTATACTACTACCCTTATATTTGTCAAGGGTGTTAAAGATGACCTTCTCTAACTTTCTCAATATTTGTCTCCACTGAAATGCTAGTAATATAATAGTACTATATTTTCAGGGGGATGTCAATCAAAAAAGTGACAATTTTCTTTTTGCCATTCGTGTTGGTGTTCGCGATTGCAACCGTCTTTTGTTATTAGCCAGCAAAATGTGTGCGGATTGCCAGGTTCATAGCACTTATCTGTGCATAATTTGCCATGCTCCGGTGTGTGAGGGCTATGACAAATGTATAGCTCATCTGATGGCTGATCAGGATCATGTAACGCCTGGGTGCCATCACAAGATAACAGGGCTATAGTCAGCAAGGTGTTTCTTAATACTTTCATTCTTCTATAATAATCAGTGTTCCAGGATTGTGTGCGCTTTCCTCATGAAAGCTCCAATCGTACTCTGACACGATTTGTTTTACAAACTTTTTCATCCTATCAGAGTTTCCTGTTATTATTTTACAGGGAAGTTCGACAAAATTTAAGAACTTTCTTATTTCGTTATCAGCATCAGTATGTTTTGTGCCATGTAAATTTAATGTACGCATTTTTCTTTGAGGTCTTCTATATTTTAGCTTACCATAGTGTATTTTAACATCATCTCTAGTATCAAAAGCTGACCAAAGTGTCTCTCTTCTCATCTTCGTGTTATGTTGCCCAATGAGATAATAAATGTAATTCTGAGTTGTTTTTGTTACAATCCCTGATTGTTCCGATGTTGTTATCAAATCACCTTTTGTAACTTTAAAGCCTTGCAATTTAATTCCTTTCTTTTTCTTTTTCTAAGCGAAAAAGCCAATTCGTAGTCACCAGCCCCATAGAGTCAGTCAACTTATTGCTTCTAGAGACCATGTGTTCAAAAAAAGTTGCATATTTTGTACTTGGTTGCATTTTCACAATGGCCATTTCGGTTCTGTGATTCATTTTATCATTGTCGGTGTATACATCTAGGATGTCTATAATCACACCCACCCATTCTCTCCCATACAGCAGATGGTATACCAGATCTCCTACTTTGAGTCCCCTGATTGTCGATGTCTTTTTGTGCATAATGCGAAACCACCCCTAAAGTAATTAAGGCGATGATCCACAGAATGATTACAAAAGGCATTATTTTATTTAAAAAATCTAACATATACATTTGCGGCCGCAGCAACGGCAAGGGCAATTAACACTAATCTTGGGTCTTTCCATTTAGTCATAAGTATTCACGCGTGTAAGAACAGAAAGCTCAGCTCGACATTGTTGCATAATATCTCCTCTATTTCTAGAACGAGCGTCATCTAGCACCAACTGTAATATTTTAAATGTTTTATCACAATTCATGTAAAACTGAAAGGCATCGAGCATCGCTGTTAGGCTAGAATATATAATCGACCGCGACCTTGAACTGAACTCTGATATTCCATGTTGTTTAGTTCTTAGTCTTAAATAGACATCAGTTTTTGCGTCAGTTTGTGCCTCGGATAAAGACATAGAAAATATTGGCTTCACAACCAAATCAACCAAACTAACATTTCTTAGTGATGGGTAATCTTTCATAAAAGTATTATAGCACACTTTATATATCGCGTCAAGAAAACCAGAACCTAAAACTTCATTAAATTTATACTCTACAGTTGTCTTATCTTCTGTTTTCTGAAAACATATGTCAACTATTGTTTTGTCGCTGAGAAGATTTTCCTCTACTCTAAAGAGAGTTGGTTTTAGTGTCACAATGTTTTCGCCCAGCCGGCTGGCGAACACACTGCGAACATCATCCCTACGAAAGTCTTCTGGTGTTTTCACTACTCCAACCTTTCTAGTCCTGCCGATACCTTGAACAAAGACTGAACGTTACCTAATCGTTTAATATCTTTTAAAATTCTCAACTTTACATCTTCTGGTGCGTTAAATTGTCCGGGAGTTGACGGTATAAATTTAATAGAAAGACCTGCAATGTATCTGCCTTCAGAAACTTTTTGATTTTTGATCACAACTGTAACAATTGTAACATTAGGTAAGGCACGAAGGTCTGCTAATATATCGTCCAGTCCGCGCGATCTGTTCTCTTCAATCGTCAAACCGTAAGATAACATGCAATAAAATTTATAAATACCTCGCTGCCTGCTTCGACCCTTCTCTTCTGTTACAATTTCTTTTTCTATACTATCATAAAAGCTTTTCTTTGTCAAGTGGTTGTGTTTAAAATATCTTTGTATATCTTCTTCTATTCCCGGTAACTTCATTTGTTGGCCGGGTGGAACATAGTATTCCTTTTCCGTGAGAATCGCATTAATTACTTGCTTTATATCGTTGACTTGGTTTTCAAGTTGCGCTGCTGTGAAGTTTACAAACTCTCTGAATCCTTCTACTGTAAAGTCATCTCCTTCACTAACAATACCTTCAATTTGTAACTGTTCACCTTGCGGTTGGTAGATACGAATCTCTTCAAAACCATATATCCCAACATCTTGTAGTCGAGCTTCGATTTCACGCTCTAGCTGTTGTTGTTCGCCGCTTGACATATCAGTGATATCATTTGGCGCATTAGTGAATGCTTCGGATGATATGTCAAAATTAATGTTAACACTAGCCCCGTAATTTACATATATCTCTTGACCGGCAGTAGTATAATCTTCCATAACCTCATGGAAAATCTCTACATGTTGTAGGTCTCTTTCCGCTTCTTGTAGTATTTCTTCACAAGCTTTCTCTGCTGCTGCAAGGGGGTCTGGTGGTGGGTTGCCTTGGATGGCTTCCTTTGAATTGGTTAGCAGCTCATCGTATATCTGAGATACCAATTCTTCGCGAGCCTCTTCATCCTGATCTTTATATTCTTTGAGTCCTGCCAGGTGGTCGCCGATTACACTAAAAAGGTCGTCTGGGTCTTGAGATTTGTTTGGTGCATCCCAAAACATTTGTATATCTCCATCATAGTCAAACTGTAGAGCGAGTATATGGTCCCTATTACCTTCTGGTATGCCAAAAAACCTAGCGATAACAAATGCTTTTCCTTCTTCTTTCGTATATCGGTCGAAGTAGTTTCTTTCTGATTTAGTAGATATACACCAGGTTGTGAGCCTTGGGTTATGCCCATAGTAGCAACTAGCTTGCATTGTTTCTGGGCGTATTGCCATAATGCCGTGGTCATTGTAAACCATCTTGGAACCTTTTTCTGCGGCCTCTTTGTCTTTTAAGGCAGCTAGCTTTGCTCGCTTTGATATACCAAGCTTGTCTAACTTATATTGCAGTTCGCCGGCGTTGTATTTGTATATGTCTTTTTCTTCCATCCTTTGCTGGTTCTGTTGGAAGTCTTGTACGACATCCATAATCTCTTCTGCAACTCTTAAAACATCATTTTCGTTATACTCCAAAGATTCACCATATTCCAGGTATTCTTCAAATTCTTCATCAAAATTATTAAATAATTCTCTGGCGAAGAACATAAGATATTTTGATACACCTTTGGGGCCAAGAGTGTTCTCCAGTTGCCGTCGTCCCCAGTTTATCCAGTTTAATTTTTCCAGCGCTGGATACTTGGCTTTAACATCTTTGACTCTTGCCTCAACGAGAAGCTCTGGATACCTCTCTTCTAGTAAGAACTCTTTCCATTGTTTATTAAATTGCATAAAGAAACACCTTTTTACTATAAATAGTTATGTTTTTCTAGTGTTAATAAAAAATCTGTATCAAGATAATCAGTATGGAGAGGGCCAGGCAAACAAGTGTTTTTGCTGTGAACATAGACTCGCCTAACATAAACCAAGTCAATATTGGAAACACAACAAAACCGGCAGAAGAACCAATAAATCTCGCTGACCACACCGAACCTGTTGCCTCTGATATATATTTCCACCCATACCAAAATAAAATACTGGTTGGCACACCCACTAAAATAGCTGATAAGATTACTTTATCGGCCCACCAATCGTACATCTTCTGTAAATTAAGCTGATACCAGCCGGCGACCTGACCGCAAAGAAAAAATAGTATCCCTATTAAGAGTTTCACTATTGATCTCTTAGATTTGTGTTGCCTAGTTGAATTAAAGTTGCCTGTGATAAACCTTTTGATAAACTAGCGATTGTTTTTAGTTCAGCTGGTGGAATGTGTAACACCTTAACATTTTCTTCTTCTGCTTGCTGTAGAAGCTCTTTAAGGTAAGTCAGCAGTATCTGCAAGCTTATTCTTAACTCCATCATGCTAATCATTGTATCTTCTCTAAAATTCTGTATACCTTGATAGTGGTCTTCTATCAGAGAATCTACCCTATAAAAGTAAGGTTCGGCTGCATCGTGCATTATTTTTAGCGCAGTGATGTCTACCTGTATAGATACTTCTTTTTCTTCTGACATTTTACTCTCTTCTCGAAAGTAAGGCTACTAAATCTGAATAACCACCTATCTTTTTAGTATATCCTGTTTCTAGGCAATTCTCAAGAATGATCGGCACAGTATTTTGTTGATAAAATGTTTTGTATTCTTTTAAAATCTCTAAGTTTTTTATGTAGTCTAGCATTATATATTGTATTTTTTCTGCTTTGCAAAGATCAGCAGCCATGCAACAAAACGGACAAGTACTTCGACCGACTATAATATATCTTTTCTCAGTCATTTAAAAGCCTTCGTTGACATTGCTCACCTTTGGCCATAGAGTATATGGAGTCTGCATTACCGAAAGTAATTACATCTTCAGTCCTATTTCCGTTATTCACCCTAATCAAAGAGAAGCTATCACTAGAAAACTGTGAACCTTCTGACAATAAAAAATCTGAAGCTCCGGCGTAATCTGTAATTGATATAATGTTGTTGCTGTTTATATAAATAATTTTACTTGTAATGTTTCTTTTGTAACCTAGGTTTTCTACAACTAGTTGTCTTAATTTTAACAGCATATTATTTTCCTATTGATCTTAATACAAAGGCGCCTATTAAACCCACGACACTGGTGAACAAAGTCCATATCATTCTTGACGAAGTTTGTTTCCAGGATTCTAGCTCGCGCAGGCGAGCGTATAAGCCTTGGTCTGGGTTATATACTGCCTCTTTTATTTTTGCAATGTCTTGCGACATCTCTTCTTGCTTGTCTTGCATAACCTCGATACCGTTGCAAACTTTATCTAGTTTAACTTGCATTTCAAGCATACATACTTTGCTTTCATCACTCATTAGTAAGCCCTCCAGCCATTTACTAGTAAGTAGTAGATGCTAGTGGACAATGCTATGATTAGTTAACAAAAGAGTTCCAGCAACTGATATTGCGTTCTTTACAGCACAGCGTGTTACCTTCGCTGGGTCGATAACTCCTGACTGAAATAGATCTTCTTTTTTGTTTGTTAAAAAGTTAAACCCTTCGAAGTCTTCACACTGTCCAATAGTTAAGCGTAGAACTTCTGGGTTGTGGCCTGCATTTGTAGCCATAGTATTGAACGGAGAAGCTAGAGCTTTCTTAATTATACCAAGCGATGCAGTCTGTTCTTCATTATCAAATTCTACGTTTAAGGCGTCGGAGATACGAAGAAGTGTCATTCCTCCACCCAGAACAATTCCCTCTTGCTGAGCAGAGTTTACAGCCTCTAAAGCGTCTTCAATTCGATGTTTCTTTTCAATCATCTCTACCTCAGAGCTTGCGCCGACACGTATAATAGCGACACCAGAAGAAAGGCGAGTAATTCTATCTTGAAGACGCTGAGCTGCATGTAGATCTTCAGTATCTTTAATCTCATTCTTTATCTCCTCGATTCTATTCTCTACTTCATCGTAGTCACCTTCACCATCAACAACAGTGGTCTGCGCCTTGCTGATTTCTACAGAAGAAGCTTTGCCAAAATCTACCAAAGACACTTCAGTTAACTTGTGACCCATTGACTGTTGAAAGAACTTTGCTCCCGTGGCTGTGGCCAAATCATTCATAATTCCTCTACGGTCTTCGCCATAACTCGGAGCCTTAACAGCTGCGACTTTCATAGAACCGCGGATCGTGTTCATAATCAACGCTGCTAGTGCTTGTCCTTCAATATCTTCCGCAACGATAACAAATGGGCGGCCCTCTCTAGCTGCAATCTCCAGAGCTGGAAGAATATCATTTACTTGATCTATCTTGCTATCTGTAACAAGAAACATTGGGTTGTCATACTTAATCAGACCTCTACGTTCATCAGTTACAAATGCTCGTGCTGCATATCCAGACCTAAACTTGAAACCCTCCACAAGCTCAAGTGTTGTCTCATGTGATTTTGCATCTTCAACAGAGATAGAACCATTCTTACCAATCTTATCGACAGCCGTTGATACTAACTCACCGATAACGTTATCGTTGTTTGCGGAAATTGTAGCAATATGTCGAATATCTTCAACAGAAGAGATAGGCTTTGAAAGGCCGGCGATGCCCTCACATACAACCTCACAACACCTGTCTAGACCGCGTTTAATCTCAATAGGGCTAATACCCGCCTCAATGTGTTTATTGGCTTGACGTAATATTTCTCGCGCTAGAATCGTACTTGTAGTTGTGCCGTCGCCGGCTTCTGCATTTGTCATTGCTGATACTTGTTTTACAACTTCTGCTCCTGCATTCATATGCGGGTCTTCAAAACTGACGTTCTGGGCAACAGTAACACCGTCCTTTGTGATGAATGGTCTCTTGTCTTTCTGGTGGATAAGAACATTCTGGCCTTTAGGGCCAAGAGTGGTTGCAACATAATCGGCCAGGGTGTTTACACCTTCTAAGACCTTGTTGCGCAGGGTCTGGCCGTGTTCTAATTTAGTAGTCATTATACCTCACTTTACTATGATACTACTATTATAATGTATTTTTAAGAAATGTCAAGCAGTTTTTTACTCGGCAGCTAATTTTTCTGGTGTGTATTCATCTTTCTCTGACTGCTCTACCGCAGAGATAGCTTCATCTGTTGCTTCCTTGAGAGTGCCAAGCTCTTGTTGTGCAGCAAGAGCGAAAGCTTTTCTCTGGCTACCTTCGGTACCCATGAAATAATTAGATACATTTTCGTTGAAGCGGGCCATCGACAGATAAACAGGTGTAATGGTTTTCTTTAATATGTCAGAATAAAGCATCCAAGTCTTTTTAAGTTGATCTTCTCCCAACAGTAATTTACCAATATGCTCAAAGTTTGCAATAGATTCTGCTTGCAAAACTGTGAACTCAAATTGTTCTGGCTTTTTATATCCTGCAGTTTTTTTAAGAGCTGCAATAACCCCTGCTTTAGTATCTTCACCGGGTTTTGCTGAAAATATCTCTATCGCTTTTGCAACGGCTTGAAATTGATTGTAATCCCCCCACAGCCTTCTGACTTTTTCTGAGGCTTTGGTGTAGTCTTCTTCGTACCTACGAAAGATACCAGATGGAAGCTCTTCTGCTCGCTGAATCAAATTCATAAGAGCCTCTCGCTCTGGTGGGCCGTTCTTACCTGCCATCTTGAAGTTGGCTTTGGCTATTTTTCTGCCATCGACCATAGCTTTAGAGTCAAGCCTCACAAAAAACAACTGATCGCCAAACTCCTCCATAGCAGATACAAGCTGTTCTTTGTTTTTGAACTTACCCTCAATAGGCTTAAACCCTCTAAACGGTTCATAGAAAATCTTGATAAAGTTCTCCATCGTTATTACAAATTCGCCGAAGACTAAACTGTCCGCTGTTCCCTTACCCGAACGTCTAGCATCCAAATAAACAACGTGGTCGCGACCGGATGCAAAATGCTCTACCATATTTACCCACGAGCCCTTGACTGCTGTTGTTGGGCCTAAAAGTTTCAAGGAATACTCGCGGCCTCCGAGCTCAACGTCAGTAATTGGTTTACCAGTTGCATCCCCAGAATCCTCACCTACGTCAGTTATCTGAACTGCATCTTTGCCGAACAAACCTGCCAAGAAGCCTTCGAAAATAAAGCCGCCTGCTGACTCAGTGAATTGTGCCAAAATAGTGTAAAGACACTCAAGAACAACAAGAGTTCCCAAGATCTGACCTAACGATGCCATCTGAACTTGCCCGGTTGCAACATTATTAACTGTTGCAAGTTTTTCTTGCAAAGTTTCTCCTGTAATCGCTGCTGAAAATCTTTGAATGATTTGCCTATCATTTGATTCTGGCTTGCCCCAATCTTCTGAAATTCTTAATTTTGGTAAGCCAAGTCGAATCTCTTCATCTGTGAGTTCTTCTTGTTCTGCAAGCAAAGTTTTAAGATCTTTGTTTTCGTTTATTGGCCTGCGAACTAAGTTACTGTAGTCAATTCCAGAAAATATCTCGAACAGAGTGTTTTGAATAAAGTCTTTTGATATTAAACTTTTTTCTTTCTTAGTGAGTTTTTCCAAGTGAACCTCTTCTATTAACTTGAAGAGACCGCTCTTATTAGACAGTGTGTTCTTGTTTTGATTTTCAGATAAAAATTGTTTGTGCCAGCTCATAATATATCTCCTTAATATAATTAGATGATTTCGTCAGCAATACCCAATTCAATTGCTTCTTCAGCAGAGATATAAACATCGCGCTGGGTTTTGAGCATTTTCTTAATCTTTGTCTTAGTCATTTTTGTGTATCTGGCGAGCATATCAATATAGCTGTCTTGCACCCACTTGATTTCTTCTAGTTCGTTTTCCATCGAGAAGATTGTCCCACCAGTGCCAGCCATCACATTGTGTAACATAATTCGACAGTTTTTACCTATCTTTCGCTTCCCCTTTGTGCCAGCGGCGAGGATAGGTACACCGGCAGACATAACCTTGCCAACACCATACGTGTGAATATCACAAGTATTCTTCTTAACCATTTCCATAATATCAAGAATAGAAAACATATCCGAAGCAACACCACCGTGAGTTGAGACATACATACTGATAGGGCGGGCGACAGCAAGAATATCCGATTCAGGGTCGGCAGGATCCTTTAAGATCTGAGTTACTGATGTACTTTCGAGATACAATAAAGCAGCAGTAACCTCTGCCCCTTTACGCTCAGTGATGTCACCGTACAAGCTGATTGTCCTAAGTTCTGGGATATCATCCACTGGCGGTTGAATATTGTTTATGATAACAACTTGCTTATCGTCGGTGGTTACTACTGGGTTCTTTTGAGCCGCTTCCTTGTTCTTGCTCTTCTTCTTCTTTTTTTTGTCAGTCATGCTGCCTCTTTCAAAATAGTGTTGTGCTTACTTAGCGTGTTAATAATTTTATCAAATTCTGTTGTATTTGAAAAGCTTTTTTTAAAAATTAATATTTTTTTATCTTTTTTAGTATCGATACCTTCACCTACGTTAATCCAGTCTGAAAAAAAATCATATATTATCTCTTCATTCTCTGCCTCGTAACACACTTGTATACTCAACTCATTATCAGAAACTTTCCAGTAATGTCCAGTCATCAAACTGCTCACAACAAATGCCCTCCATATTTTATCAAAGCATCTGTTTATAAGTATTATAACAAATTTGTTTTAGCTTGTCCATAAAAAAACCCCAAAGAAATCTTTGGGGTTTTTAGGAGATTTGAGTGAACTTTTACTTACTTATTAAGTTTTTTTTCCATCAGTCTTCTTGTGACGCGTCTAAGAACTTCTTGGACTAACTCTTCCTGAAGATCTTCGTCGTCGTCATCTTCGTCGTCTTCGTCGTCGTCAAGATCCATCTCAACGTCCACTTCATCATCCATTTCATCGTCTATTTCATCGTCAGGTCGGTCAGCAGCTTCAGATTCCATAGCCATTTTTAGTCTTTCACCTAGGTCAATAAGCAGTTTTGCCTCTTCTTCTGTTAAGCTAACATCTGCTTCACCTGGTGCGCCTGGTTCGTCATCCATTCCAAGGTCATCGTCCATTTCAAGATCATCGTCTTCTTCTTGTTCATGGATATCCTCTTCCATTTCTTCGGGCATGTCCCCTTCGTCCATTTCATCTTCTTCCATCGAACCGTACGCGCCTTCTTCCATATCTTCTTCCATGCAGCTGCCTTCGTTGGCCTCTTCATCTTCTTCCATGTAGGCTTCGTTTTTTTTGTAAACTTTGCCCATCTCATTAATGAAACTATCAGTCATAGAATCAACGTTTGCAAGTTTCATAAAGCGTCGGATGGTGTTTTCTGCTAGTAAATTTTTATCACTCATTTAATAAATCTCCTTTTCCACAAAAAATGGTGCAAAATACAATAGTAAATAGTCTTTGTGTTCTATAAAATCATTTTTTTATTCTCTTCGCAAGTTTGGCTAACGCCTGCTTTTCTATCTGCGAAACTCTCACTAGTGATATACCCAACCTCTTCGAGACTTCCTCAAGAGTCATCGCGCCATGTTTTTTTATTGCTATAAGCGCGCAGTTATTATCTTCCGGATAGTCTATCCAGTATCTACAAGTCTCAGGAGAGCATCCTTCTTCGGGCTTATTCATTAAAATCCTCTTCTATCAAATCGAAAACAAAGTTTTTTTCGTCCTCTGAAAGTCCAAAATCTTTTTTCATCTCTTCTCCTTTTTTTATTTCTTTTAGGGTATACTTTCTTTTTCTTTTACCCATAGTTGTTTTATTTTCTTTTATCTTTTCTATGATTTTAGCCATATCAACATCATTTTGTACATAAAGCTCTACTAGGCCGCGGAAAAATTTACCTTGTGTTAGTCTATCATATCTAAGCCTCGTAACCATTCTAGCATGCTGATCGTCGGTGTCAAGGAAAACTATCTTTTTTTCTATCATCTTTTTAGAATATGCGTACTAGATTCTAGCTGACCAGCTGAGCTTTGTTGGACGAAATTTGCTTTTGCTTGCAGCTCTGTAATGCTTCTGGCCCCCGAGTAGGAAAAACCAGACTTAATGTTACTTTCTAAGTTCCTAATTATATCTATAACGCTTCCTTTGTATGGAATAGTAGTCGATATTCCCTCTAGGGAGCGCGCTTTTCCTCTCCAGTCAACCTGTGCTTCGACGGAAGCCATACCTCGATATACTTTATACCTCGTATCTTCGTTCGAACTAATAACATCTCCCGGGGATTCGTCAGTTCCTGCCAACATAGAGCCGAGCATAACAAAGTCTGCACCTGCTGCAAGCGCCTTCACTATGTCGCCGGCGGTCTTGATACCACCATCAGCTATAATGGCTGCTCCGTCCATACTAGCACAGTCCATTACAGATTGTAAGGTTGGCATGCCGTGACCAGTTTGAATCCTTGTCGAGCAGATGGACCCTCCCCCAATACCAATTCTAACAGCATCGGCACCCCATGTGGACAAGTCGTGATAAGCTTCTGGAGTTGCTATGTTGCCGGCCATTATAATTACCTGCTCTCCGTGGTTATCCTTCAGTGTCTTAATAGCCCTTTCGGTTAAGCAGTGGTGGCCGTGTGCCACGTCCAGACAAAGAATCCTAACGCCATTCTCTACTAGCAATTTGGCTCTTTTTTCAAAATCGTCAGTTGAGCCAATAGCAACAGATAATTTAGAAGAGTAGCTGTGATTCTCCTCTTCGAGTCTCATCCTGGTGTCTGCAAAAATGCTTGCCTGCTTAACTGGTGGATTGTATCTATGAAGAACACCCAGTCCTCCTAACTTAGCCATAGCATACATCATATCGGACTCTGTAACTGTATCCATTGGACTAGCAATGATTGGGATACTAAATTCACAATCTGCTATCATTGATGATAATGATACTTCGTCTCTACTTTCGATGTCACTCTTGGCCGGGACCAGCAGTAAATCATCAAAACTATAAGTTTGTTTGAACTTCATCGTTCCATACCTCTTCATTTTCAAAACAATCGGTACAAAGCAAATCTATATTTTCACTTTCTTTGTTTATCTTCCAATCGTCTATGTTTTCACCTTGCTCAGGTCTGCGGCCGCATGCATTACAAGCCACCATCAATTTAAATTCATTCATCTTTCTTTTGAAATCTTTAAAGAA
>MDTA01175824.1_pt1 | contig 17002 bp, 17 predicted proteins | sample 811151 | NCBI WGS metagenome assembly MDTA01 (sample SAMN05326648, study PRJNA326480) | marine metagenome | isolation source: seawater | place: Indian Ocean: South | collected 2010
ATGTGTAGAAACTAGTAAACCAACCACTCATGCTAATCCAACTTATCTAGTTGATGATGTTGTACATTATTGTGTTGCAAATATGCCTGGTGGTGTACCAAGAACATCTACAATGGCTTTAAATAAAGCAACATTACCTTTATTGATAAAATTAGCCGATCAAGGATATAAGAAAACACTTCAAGAAAATAAAAATTATTTAGCTGGATTAAATGTTTATAGAGGACATATTACCCATAAAGGCGTTGCTGACGCGTTTAAAATGCAGTATTTTCCCCCAGATGAGTTAATTAATCAATAAAACCCGATACGGTCGTTTCCCTTTAAAAACACTAAAAATTTCTAATTAAATTTTAAAAGTTCACCCATAATGAACCAATAGAAATTTTGAAAACTTCCTGAAGTGTGTTTAAATAACTTTATGAGTGCACAACCGGAGCAAGAAAATAATCATTACAGTTCTTCTAATCAGAATCCTGGATTTGATAAAAAGGTTAATCTTAATGATTTAATGGCTAGAATGAACGAAAACAAAAAGCAAGAAAAGAAAAACAATATCATACTTTCTGCGGCAGCAATATCCGCAGTAACAGTTTTTGGGATTATTTTAACACTGTAGTTATTCCTCTCCAAAAGATCATAGATTTAAAGACATTATTTCGTTTTAACACAATCAAAACCGTTGATATAAATTATCAATGAAAATAAAGAATTGTAGAATATGTAATTCAAGTAGATTAACTAATTTGTTCTCTTTAGGTAATTTATGTTTCACAGGAAAATTTCCAACTATCAAACAAAAAATTAAAAAAAAACCTATAGAAGTAATTATTTGTAATAATTGTGGGTTAGTGCAATTAGGTCATAATTTTGATCTAAAATATTTATATGGACCAGATTACGGATATAGAACTGGAATTAATCAAACAATGCTTGATCATGTTAAATCTATAGTTAAAAAACTCTCAAAACTAACAAGTTTAAAAAGTAAAGACTTTGTATTAGATATTGCAAGTAATGATGGTTCTTTATTAAATTTTTACGATAAAAAAATCAATACTTTCGGTATTGATCCAATTTTAAATAAATATAAAAAAAATTATAAAAATATAAATTATAAAGTAAAAGATTTTTTTTCATTTGAAAAAATAAGAAATATTACTAAAAAAAAATTTAAAATTATCACAGCTCTTTCAGTATTTTATGATGCTGAGAAACCAAATAAATTTATTAAAGATGTTAAAAAAATTTTATCAAACGACGGAGTATTTGTATTGGAATTTGCAGATTTAGCATCAATTTTAAAATATAAGATGTTTGATACTGTTTGTCATGAACATTTAGAATATTATAGCTCAGAAGTAATTTTGAATTTATGCAATAAACATTCTCTTAAAGTTTTTAATATTGAGCAAAATGATATTAATGGTGCAAGTAAACAATATTATATTTCACATGCAGACTCGAAATATAAAACAAACTTTAAAAATATAAGCAAAATATTCAAAAATGAAAAAAAACTAAAATTAAAGAATGTAAAAACCTATAAAAATTTTATGAGCTCAATTAATAGCTCAAAAAAAGAGCTTATGAAAAAGTTAAAAATTTTAGTTAATAAAGGCAAGAAAGTTCATTGTTACGGTGCTTCAACTAAGGGTAATGTTTTGCTACAGTACTATGGTATTAATAATAAGTTGATAAAATATGCAGCCGAAAGAAACAAATTAAAGTATAATTTATATACGCCAGGTTCAAAAATAAAAATTATTTCTGAAAAATTATCAAGATCTTTAAATCCCGATTACTATTTGGTTTTACCGTGGCATTTTAAAAATGAGATTTTGATGAGAGAAAAAACAACAAGAAAAAAAGGAATTAAGTTTATCTTTCCCTTACCAAAGTTAAAAATTATCTAATTTCTTTTAGGTCTGACTTCATCATTTCAGCTACAAGCTGTTTAAAATTTGTCTTAGGTTTCCATTTTAATTCTCGTCTTGCTTTTGATGCATCTCCTCTTAATTCATTTACATCCGTTGGCCTAAAATATTTTGGATCAATCTTAACGTAAATTTGACCGGTTTTTTTATCGTAACCAACTTCTTTCAACCCTTTGCCTTTCCAGTGTATTTTTCTACCTATGTATTTAAAGGCCTCTTCAACAAAGTTTTTGACTGTATAACTTTTTCCAGTAGCGATTACATAATCTGATGGTTTTTTGGCCCTAAGCATCAACCACATACTCTCAACATAATCTTTAGCGGAACCCCAGTCTCTTTTGGCATTTAAATTACCCAACGTAAAAAATTTTCTTTTGTTTCTGTAAATTTCCGCAACTGCCCTTGTAATCTTTCTTGAAACAAATGTTTCACCTCTTCTAGGACCTTCATGATTAAACAAAATTCCATTGACAGCAAATATATTATACGCTTCTCTGTAGTTTACCGTAGTCCAGTAAGCATATAGCTTTGCTATAGCGTAAGGACTACGTGGTCTAAATGAGGTCTTTTCGTTTTGAGGAATTGATGTGTTTCCAAAAATTTCTGATGTAGAGGCTTGATAAAATTTAGTTTTTTTTTGTAATTTTAATACTCTTATCGCTTCGAGCATCCTTAATGTTCCAAGGGCATCAGCATTAGCTGAGTATTCAGGAATCTCAAAACTTGTATGAACATGTGATTGGGCTGCAAGGTTATATATTTCATCAGGCTTTGTTGACTGGATGACTCTTAAAATATTACTAGAGTCAGTTAAATCGCCATAATAAGGTATAAAATTTTTTGATTGTTTTATGTCATTATAAATATGATCAATTCTTTTTGTATTAAAACTAGACGATCTTCTTTTAACACCTATTATTTGATAACCTTTTCTCATTAAAAAATCACATAGATAAGATCCATCTTGACCAGTTATTCCAGTAATTAAGGCTTTTTTTTTCATTATTTCATTGTAAATAAATGTTATTAATTATTAATATAATTATTTTGATACATTCTACAAAGAAAAAATTACAAAAACTATTTAAAAAGTTCACTTATGGACTATTTAAAGTACTTTATGGCAGAATAGATGGATATAAAGATATTTTAAAGATTTCCGACTCTAAAATTCTCATTTCAGAAATAAATAATAATTTCAAATATAAAATTTATATTATTAAAAAAGCCAGATTATATACTGATACCATTAACGATACAGCTTTTATACATGATCAAAAAGTAATAAATGGCCCGTCTTTTCAGATTAGAAACACAAATTTTTCTAAAATTGAAAATAATATAGTTTTAGAGAAAGGAACCCCAAGATTTCAAAGAAGGCTAAAGGGTAGTGTTCTATCTTTATTGTCAGGAGGAGCTGGAAATTATAATTATTGGCATTGGCTTTTTGATATACTACCAAGGATCAAGATAATCGCTGATCAATTTGATCTAAATCAAATCAATTATTTTTTACTTCCTGACAATTCCAAAAGATTTCAGAAAGAAACACTCGAGCTAATGGGTATCTCTGAAAAAAAACAACTATCAAGTCTAAAATACAGACATATCATAGCTGATGAAATAGTTTCATGTGATCATCCATATGTTACAAACAATAACGCTACATCTGCGATACAAAATTTACCACAATGGATTATAGATTGGTTAAAAGAGAAATTTACAAAAAATTTAGATTTAAATGATAGTAATTTTCCTTCAAAATTTTACATTGATAGAGGAGACGCAAGTCCTAACATTTCAAAATTAAGACAAATAGTAAATGAGAAAGAAGTGAAAGATAAATTGTTAGAGCATAAATTCAGAGTAATAAAGTTATCAGATTATTCTATTAAAGATCAAGTTAAACTTTTCTTTAATGCAAAAAAAATAGTAGGACTTCATGGAGCTGGGTTTGCCAATGTGATGTTTGCTAAATCAGAATTAAAGATGTTAGAACTTAAGCCTTCAGGAGCAGGAAAGATGTGTGAAAATTTAGCAAAAAAATGTAATGTTGATTATGATTGTATATCTGTTATTCCTGAAAAATATAATTTCAATAATCAAATGGGTCATATAAGAATTGATCTACGTGAGCTTGAAAAAAAATTATAACAAATGAAACGCTATACTAGCATAGAGCTTTTAAGATTCTTTACAGCGATAACTGTATTATTGTATCACTACAGGCACTTCTTTTCTCCACTGAATATTACATCAAATCAAAATTATAATTTAATAAAAAATGATTTACCATTTAATTTTTTTATTGAAAAGTTTTACGAATTTGGTTTTTATGGTGTACATGTGTTTTACACGATTTCTGGATTTGTCTTTGCTTATGTTTATTTATCAACTATGAGTCAAGTTTCTCTCAAACAATTTTCCGTAAACCGTTTTGCAAGGCTTTATCCTCTACACTTTGTAACTTTGATCTATGTAATTATATTTCAATTTTTATTTTTACAAAATAATGGAAATTTTCAGTTTGATTTAATTAATGATTTTTATCATTTTTTTCTTCAAATTTTTTTTATTTCAGCTTGGGGATTTGAAAATGGTAACTCATTTAATGCCCCAATTTGGAGTGTGTCAGTAGAAATAGGAATCTATATTTTATTTTTTGTACTCCTTAATTATATTAGAAAGTATAATATTTTTTTCTTAATATTATTATCATTACTGTTAATAGTAATTGATAAATTAGATATTGTTCAGACTTTATTCTTAGAATGCGCGAGATTGTTTTTTTCAGGTGTTATTGTTTTTTATTTATATGAAAAAATAATAAAAAAAAATTTTCAAATGATTATTATAAGTGTTTTGCTGTTTGTCTTAGCTTTTATAGGAAACTTCAAAATTTATGTATTTTGTCCAGCTATTCTTATGTTTTTTTTAGGATTCGAGAGCCTTATAAAAAAAGAAAAATTTAAACAATATTCGAATAAACTTGGAAATATGACTTACAGTCTCTATTTAGTCCATGTTCCCACACAATTAACATTAATTTTCATTTTAGATAAATTTAATTTAACAACCAATGTCTTTCAAACAAACTACTTTTTTATTTTTTATTTCGCATTACTTTTTATTATTTCACATTACATATTTGTTTTTTTCGAAAGACCATTGAATAAAAATATAAGAAAGATTTTTTTGAAAAACTAATTTAGTTTTTTTTATATAACTTTGAAAATAATTGCTCGAATTGTTCTTGAAAATAGAAATCATATCCATTTTTTCCGTGTGGTTGAGCAGCTGGAAAATATGGACAGCTCTCTAAAAGCCTCGGTGTTTTAAGACCTTCAGCAATTGGAAATGCCAGTGATGAGTTTCCTATTGTGAATTTACTGGACTTTATAATTTGAGCCATTTCCATAAAATCTTTACAATCGTAAAATTCACAATTATTTACACTTTTTTTTAGATCATCAAACTCACTCTTGACACCAATAAATAAAATTTTTTTGTAGTTTTGAATAAAGTCATAATTTATAAATTGATTTCTATATCTAAAAGTTCTTTGAATTACTACGTAATCTTTAATTGTGTTGTGAAATTCTGCATTAATAAATTCAGTTGTAAGGTCAGGATGTACACCGGTAAGTAAAGTTGCATATCGGGTATTGTCCAATAATAAATTAATTGGAAGTTCTCTTAATAAGTCAAAATTTATATCAATTTTTTCATTTTTAAAAATTTGAAATTTATTTATGTAATCTTGATGAGAAATCAATGGATCCAACATTTTGAAAATTTTTTCATTAATATAAACTTTACCAGCCGGATGTTTGAAATAATAACTTATGGGTTTATTAACATTTATAAAAAGGTTGCAGGTATGATTTTTAGAAAGTTCTTTTATCACCGGTAAGACATTAACAATATCAGCCGCGTGTCCAGAATGTAAAAAGTTAAGATTTTTTTGATTTTGAATTTTTGTATTAATATCTGTAATTTGTGATTTAAAATTAGTTTTAAAAATCTCAGCACTTAACTTAATTTTACTCTCATCTTTTAAATGCTGATATTCCTGTTTATTTTTAAGCTTGGCGAAAAATTTTTTAAAAAACATAATTTTTAAAGTTTTTTTTCTCCTTTAAAATTGACTATATGGGGATAAGGCATAGGAAACATTAAAATCCCTCCATTTTTGATAAAATTTTTTTCTCTTTTGACAATTTCTTTTTTGAAATTCCAAGGTAAAACTAAAAAAGCTTTAGGCTTTTTGTTTCTTGCTAATTTTTCTGAAATTAATTCAATATCAGATCCTAAACAACGTAATCCTACTTTTTCGGGATTTCTCTCACTTATAAAAGGTATCTTTGATTTATCTAATCCAAAATGTTGTAATAAAATATTTCCCTTAGTACTAGCACCTAAAGCAAATATTTTTTCATTTGAATTATTAATTTTGTTTACAAATTTATTTGTTTTATTCTTAATATTGTCAATTACTTTTTGAAATTTTTGAAAGGTATTTGGACTTGATAAATTCATTTTTTTTTCAATTTTTTTTAACAGATTAATTTTATTTAAAAATTTTCTTTTTTGGTATATTTTTGCGTTTCTTCTTGATACGTATAATCTTATACTTCCGCCATTCACATCATTTGTTTCTGCATAAAAACATTTAAGATTAAAATTTTTAAGTAATTTTTCAAACGTTTCAATAGAATAATATGACAAATGTTCATGGCAAATATCATAAAAATTATTGTAACGCATCATCGATGCCAAGTAGCTTATTTGAACACACCAAATTCCATCTTCGTGTAGTATTTTGTCTATATCTTTTATAAATTTAATTGGTTCAGCAATATCATAAAACATTGCACAAGAAGTAATGATTTTAGCCCTTTTTGTAGAAAATTTTTTTTGAAAATCTTTATAATTAAAATAATTTTTAAAAATTGTAATTTTTCTACCTTTTTTAATATAATTAATATTTCTTGCTGGTTCAAAACCTACGAGATTATAATTTTTTTTATAAAAATTAAGTAACGTGCAATCATTTGATCCTATATCTATTATTAAGTCGTTTTTTTTTGGTTGAGCAATTTTATTTACACTTGTAACTACATCCTTAAGATCTCTTCGCATAGTATCATTAGTTGCTGACCTGTAAAAATATTTCCTATACAACAAATCAGGTTTCGTAATTTCATAAAGTTGTAATAAACCACATCCATCTCTTTTTTTAGATTTTTCACATAGGACCAAAGTTAAGGGTGTTTTGATTTTTGTAAGTTTGTTATTTTTGTTAGTTTTTACAAAAGTTGCTGAAATATACTGTTCATTAATGAATAGAACCTTCTTTAAATTCTTATTTCCACAGATTTTACATTTTTTAAGATAAGTAATATCTTTGTTTGTTTTCATATTAATGTTTTGTATAATGCAATTAGTTTCTATACACAATAATTTAAGATGTCAAAAATTGCTTTAATAACTGGAATTACTGGTCAAGACGGTAGTTATTTAACTGAACTTCTTTTAACTAAAAACTACAAAATTCATGGCTTTGTTAGAAAAAAATTTAATTCTAACAAATGGAAAACTAATAGCCTTAAAAAAAAAATTACACTTCATAAAGTCGATTTTAATAATCAAAAAGAAATAGAAAAAAAAATAAGAAAAATAAAACCACACGAGGTTTACCATCTTGCTGCACAATCTCATGATGGGCACTCATTTAAAAATGAATTTCATACTTTAAATTTAAATTTAAATTACACTCATTCACTATTATCAATTATTTATAAACTCAGCAGAAAAACAAAATTTTTTTTTGCTGGATCATCGGAAATTTATGTAAAAAATCCAAAAAAAAAAATAAATGAGAAAACTATTTTCAATCCTAGCTCTGCATATGGAATAGCTAAATTAGCTAGTTACTACTTAATTAAAAGTTATAGAGAGAATTACAATATGCATGCATCAACTGGTATTCTTTTTAACCATGAATCACCGATTAAAGATCCAAGATTTGTTTTGAGAAAAATTTCAAAATCTGTAGCCAGAATTAAAAAGGGACTACAAAAAACAATAAAACTAGGTGACATCAAATCTAAAAGAGACTGGGGTCATGCAAAAGATTTCGTTTATGCCATGTGGCTTATATGTCAACAAAAAAAGGCAGATGATTTCATTATTGGAACTGGAAAACTACATAGCGTCGAAGATTTTGCCAAAATAGCATTTAAATATGTTAATCTTAATTATAAAGATTTTTTAAGAATAGATAAAAAATTTAAAAGAGAAAAAGATAGTAAAGCAAGATTAGCTGATATTTCAAAAATTAAAAAAAAACTAGGTTGGAAGCCCAAAATTAGTTTTAAATTATTAGCAAAAGATATGGTAGAAAATGATTTAAATAGACTAAAAAAATGAATTATCTAGAAAAAAAATTTTTAAGAAAACTCATCAATAAAAATAGAAAAATTATTTACAGCGATAGGAGCTTTCCATTAATTGATAATGCTTTTGAAATTGATGATTTAATGGCAGGAATCAATATTTTACTAAAAGGAAAAATAACAATGTCGGAGATAACATTAAAATTTGAAAAAAAATTTGCTAAATTAGTAGGGTCAAAATACGCTTTAATGGTAAATTCTGGGTCATCGGCAAATCTTCTTTCTTTTTTCAGCCTTATCAATCCAAAAAATCATACTAGATTAAAAAAGAATGATGAATGCTTAATACCAGCTCTTTGCTGGTCAACCTCGTTGTGGCCAATAATACAATCTGGTTTAAAACCAAAGTTCGTTGATGTAAATGTTGAAACTTTAAATGTTGATTTGGAAGATCTTAAAAGAAAAATATCTAAAAAAACTAAAGCCGTTTTAGCCGTGCATATCCTAGGAAATTCTACAAATATGAGAGAGTTAATGCATATTGTAAAAAAAAACAAACTTACTTTAATAGAGGATACTTGTGAGTCTCTTGGTTCTAAATTTAAAAACAAATCATTAGGGACTTTTGGAAGATTTGGAACTTATTCGTTTTATCCTTCACACCAAATTACCTCTGGAGAGGGTGGTATGATAGTTTGTAATGATAAAAAAGATTACGAAATAATACATTCTTTGAGGGCTCATGGTTGGGACAGAGGACTTAATAAAAAGAATAATAAGAGTTTTAACTTCATAAACTCTGGATTTAACCTTAGGCCGTTAGATTTAACAGCCTCAATAGGTTTGAGCCAATTAAAAAAACTTAATAAATTTAAGAGCCAAAGGTCTCAAAACAGAAAAAGTATCATAAATGGTTTAAGATTATCAAAAAAATGGCAAAATCAGTTTACATTTATAAAGCCTATTAATAGTTTAACTCCCAGCTGGTTCGGATTACCAATTTTACTTGATAAAAAGTACATTAAAATTAAAAATAAATTTTTAAGAAAATTAAATAAAAACAAAATTGAAACTAGACCGATTATTAGTGGAAACTTTTTAAATCAGCCATGCATAAAATTATATAAACTTAAAAAAAAAGGTCAAAAATTTCGAGGCTCTCAAGAAATTGAAAACAGAGGTTTTTTTATAGGTTTACCAACCAAAAAAATAACTAAAGAGAAGCTTGATTATTTAATAAAAAATTTATTTAAAATTGATGAAATAACTTGAGAACATTGATTAGGCAAATTAAAAGTATTATAAGTAACAAGTGGCGAGGTAGCTCAGTTGGTTAGAGCACAGGACTCATAAGCCTGGGGTCGGCGGTTCGACTCCGCCCCTCGCTACCAGCATAATATATGAAATTATCTATTATAATTATCTCTTTTAAAAGCGATCACTTATTAAAAAAATTATTGATAAAATTTCCTAAAAAACATCAGATTATAATTGTTGAAAATTCAAAGTCTAAAAAAATAAAAAAATATGAAAAAAAATTTAAAAATGTTAAAGTGATTTTTCCTGAAGAAAATCTAGGTTATGCAAAAGCATTTAATTTAGCATCCAAGAATTGTAAAAATAATTTTTTATTAACTATGACACCAGATGTAATTATAGATAAAAAATTAATAAAAAGTTTAGAAATTCTTTTGCAACGATTTAAAGATTTTACTTTATTAGCTCCAGAATATAAAAATCTTAATATATATAAAAATTATACCCCTCTACCAAATTCTCAATCAAAAAAAATTAATTTAAGCAGCTTTGTAATTAATAAAGCAAAAGAAATAGATTGGTGTTTTTGCATAATTAATAAAAAAAAGATAAAAAAATCAAAAATTTTAGATGAAAACTATTTTATGTATTTTGAAACTATAGATTTATGTAAAGAGCTTATTAAAAAAAATCATAATTTTTACACTATTCAAAATTTGAAATTTAGTCACCTTGGCACCAGTTCTACAAAGAAAATATACAATAATGAAATTCTTGTAAATCGAAACTGGCACTTTAGCTGGTCAAAATTTTATTTTTTCAAAAAAAATAATAATTATCTTTTTGCATTTAAAAAGATTCTACCAAACATTTATCAAGGTATACTAGGAATTTTAATATCTATCTTGAGGCTTAATATTTTTCATATAAGGCTTCACTTAGCTAGCTTATCGGGAATATTAAATGGTATACTTTTAAGAAAATCTTTATATAGGCCAAAAATAAAATGAATTTAAAAAATAGTTTAGAAATGTTTTGTTTAACGTTAGAGCCAGAGCATTTAGATTTTATAAAAAGTTTAAAATATACACCAGTCGGTTTGGGAAGAAAAAAATTTCCTGATGATTGTATAAGTGATAATACTGGAGAAAATATTTCTGAAAAAAATAAGTATTATGGAGAATATACTTTTCATTATTGGCTATGGAAAAATCATTTGAAAAACTTAAGTGAGGACTGGATTGGTTTTTGTCAATATAGAAAATTTTGGTCATTAAACTTTATTCCAAATGAAAAACTAAATGTTCATAATTTGAAAAATGAAGTGTTAAGAGAAATTCCTGATAAATTTAAAAATTATGACGTAATTTTAGGAGAGCCTTTTTTTGTAAATCAGAGAAAAATTATGAAATTTATTAAAAAAGGCTTCCCTTTAATAATAAAAAAGCCCCAGGTTTTATTTTCAAAAAATTCCAGGACTGTCAAATTCCATTTTGACTTGATGCATGGCAGAGATAATTTAGATAAAGCTATAAATCTTCTAAGCAGCAAAAACAGAGAAGATTTTAGAAAATTTGTAAATGAAGAAGTTTCTTTCAATCCTCATAATATGTTTATTTGTAAGTCAAAAGAGTTATTGTCCTCCTACTATAATGAAATATTTCCATGGTTGAGTAGTTGTGAAAAATTGTTTGGTTTTGAAAAACTGCAGGGTTACGGACTAACAAGAATTTATGGCTTTCTAGCTGAAAGATTTCTATCTTATTGGTTTAAAAAAAATGCTAAATACAAAGAGTTGCCTATTTTGTTTCATGACATTAATTTCAACTCAAACAAGTAAACCCTTTAAATATTTAGAATACTCACAACTCCCGTAAAACTTTATACTCTCTTTTAAAATTTTTTTATCGATCCATTTTTTGTTCAAAGCTATCTCTTCGAGACATGCTATTTTAAAACCCTGCCTTTTTTCGATCGTTGAAACAAAAGCAGTGGTATCATGATAATCATCTATAGATCCAGCATCTAACCAAGCACCACCTCTTCCTAAAAATTCTGCACTTAATTTGTTTTTTTTCAAATATTTATTGAGCAAATCAATTATTTCAAGCTCTTTTCTTTTTGATGGTTTAAGTGTTTTACTAAGTGCTATGACTTTTTTATCAAAAAAATAAAGCCCTGTTACCGCAAGATTTGATTTTGTTGTTGTAGGTTTTTCTTTTAACTTAATTATTTTTTTGTTCTTTATCGTTGCTATTCCATAGAGTTTTGGATTTTTCACAGGATGTAAAAAAACTTTAGCTCCATTAGAAAGTTTAATTGAATTTTGTAGAGTTTTAGTAAGACTTTGGGCGTAAAAAAAATTATCTCCAAGAATTAAAGCAACATTATTATTATCAATAAACTTTTCACCAATTATAAAAGCTTCTGGTAAACCGTTAGGATTTTTTTGTTCTTTATACTGAATTTTCACTCCAAAATTTTCGCAATTTTTCAAAACTTTTTTAAATTGATTTATTTGACCCCTATTAACTATTATTAAGATATCTTTTATACCTGCCAACATAAGTATAGAAAGGGGATAAAATATTAAAGGTTTGTCGAAGATTGGTAATAATTGTTTGTTGACCGATTTAGTTATGGGGCTCATTCTTGTGCCAAGACCACCTGCTAAAATAATTCCTTTTTTAATCATAACTTCAGTCCTAATCTTTTAACATAAAGTTTCTTTGAAATCGAAGTTATAAATTTTGGGTTATTTACATACCAATCTATTGTCATGTTCAATCCTTTTGTAAGACTAATCTTAGATTTCCAATTTATCTCTCTCCGTAATTTTTTGCTATTAAGCGAGTATCTAAAGTCATGTCCAGGTCGGTCTTTAACAAACTTAATTTTTACTTTTTTTCCAATTTTAAATTTTTTCCTTTTAAAAATAGCCAATATATTTTTTGCAATATTTAAATTATCTAAGTTTATGTTGGATCCCACGTTATAACTTTCTCCAATTTTTCCTTTCTTAAAAATTTTAAATAAAGCTTCACAATGATCATCAACATATATCCATTCCCTAGAGTTTTTACCTCTTGCATATATTGGTAAAGGTTTATTTAAAAAGATATTTGATATTAGTTTAGGTATAAGTTTTTCAGGAAATTGATAAGGACCATAATTATTACAACAATTAGATATAATGGCAGGAAGTTTATAAGTTCTTACATACGATCGAATTAAATGATCAGCGCTAGCTTTTGATGCAGAATACGGAGAACTCGGATTATAAGGAAATTTTTCATTAGATTTTTTAAATTTGATATCTCCATAAACCTCATCAGTAGAAACATGAATAAGTTTAATCTTTTTAAATTTTTTATTATTCTCTCTTATTGCCTCTAAAATGTTAAAAACTCCCAAAATGTTTGAATGTAAAAACTGATAGGGTGAGTCTATAGATCTGTCTACATGTGTTTCAGCAGCAAGATTGAATACACATTCTGGCTTATATTTTTTTATAATTTTTTTTATTTTAGTCCTATCATTTATATCAACTTTAAAAAATTTATATTTATTTTTAGGTAGTTTTTTTTTATCGTATTTGTTTGAAGAATAGGTAAGTTTGTCGATATTAATGACGTAGTAATTTTTTTTTATAAGAAAATTTACCAAATTACTACCTATGAACCCTGATCCGCCTGTAACTATAATTTTTTTCATATAAGAATAAAGAATATTTAGTTTAAATGTGGTAAAATAAAGAATTATAATACAAAATCAAATATTAACACATAAAATGAACGAAAAAGATATCACAGCTGTAATTACATCTTTTAAAAGTGAAAATAAGATACAAAATTGCATTAAATCTCTAGGAAAAGAAATAAAAATAATTGTAGTAGAAAACTCAAATGATAACAAATTGAAACAAAAAATTGAAAATGAAAATTCAAACCTAAAGTGTATATTATCTGAAAAAAATCTTGGATATGCAAAAGGTAATAATCTAGGTTTATCATTTGTCAAGACACAGTTTGCATTGATAATTAACCCAGACGCTGAAATTCAAAGTGACACAATAAAAAACTTTCTTTTAACCGCACAAGTAAAACCTAACTTTGCGATAATAGCCCCCTATATTCAGGAAAATCAGAATAATTTAATCAATCAAAAAAAAGAAAGATCTTTATTTGAAGTTAAAAGCGTAAAAGGTTTTGCAATGTTTCTTAATATGGATCAGTTTAAGGATATAGGTTTTTTTGATGAAAATTTTTTTATTTATTTTGAAGAAATTGATTTATGTAAAAAATTAATAAAAAATGAAAAGAAAATATTTTTAGATACAAGTATAAAAATAAATCATTTTGGAGGAACATCACATGAAGAATCTATAAATTATGAAATGGAAAAATCAAGAAATTGGCATTGGATGTGGTCTTCATTTTACTTTCATAAAAAACACTATGGATATTTTTTAGCCCTTATAAAAATTTTACCAAAATTTTTATCCGCTCTCTTAAAGACAATTTTTTTCAAAATTACATTTAATAGTAGAAAAAAAGATATTTATTTTTGTAGATTTGATGGAATACTAAATTCTATTTTGTTGAGGAAGTCCTGGTATAGACCAAAAATTAAAAAAAGTTGATTTATATTAATTAAACTTATAAATATTTTGCAGTGAAAAATAATCAATATAAAATTCTAGTTACAGGAGTTGCTGGATTTCTGGGTTCACACTTATCTGAGCAACTTTCAAAAATGGGTCATAAAGTCATAGGAATAGACAATATGATTGGAGGATACAAAGATAATGTTCCTAAGGAAATTGAATTTCATAATATTGATTGTTGTGACTTTGAAAAAATAAAAAAAATTATGAAAGGAGTTAAAGTAGTCTATCATTGTGCTGCTACTGCTCATGAGGGTTTGTCAGTTTTTTCTCCATATGAAATAACTAAAAATAATTATTTAGCATCAGTCTCAATTTTTTCAGCAGCAGTGAATGAAAAAGTTAAAAGAATAATTTTTTGCTCTTCAATGGCAAGATATGGTGCTCAAGAATATCCTTTTACTGAAAAAATGACACCAAAACCAGTTGACCCTTATGCAATTTCAAAAGTTGCAGCAGAACAAGTCTTAATTAATTTATGTGAACTAAATAAAATTGAGTGGGTAATTGCGGTGCCGCATAATATTATAGGGCCAAGGCAAAAATATGATGATCCATTTAGAAATGTTGTTTCCATAATGATTAATAGAATGCTTCAAGGGAAAGCCCCAATTATTTATGGAGACGGAAAACAAACTAGATGTTTTTCTTATATCGATGATTGTTTGAGTTGTATGATACCTATGCTTGACAAAAATAATCTAAATAAACAAATAATTAATATTGGCCCAGATGAAGAATTTGTAACAATAAATAAAGTTGCTGAACTTTGCTCCAATGTAACTGGGATTAACTTACCACCGATATACAAAAAAGATAGACCCCAAGAGGTAAAGCATGCTATTTGCTCAGCCGATAAAGCGAGAAAATTGTTAAATTATAAAACTCAAGTTACACTTAAGGAGGGTATACAAAAAACATTTGACTATATTAAAAAAAGAGGTGTTAAACCTTTTGAATACCATATTGATATAGAAATCAAAAATGATCTCACTCCTGACACTTGGACTAAAAAAGAAATTTAATGTCCCGGAAACTCTATTAAACTTTCAGTAAAATACGATTTTCCCTTAAGTAAATTGTTACCAGGCAAATCAAATAAATTTATTACAAAAATAAATCCGGCAACTGTTCCACCTGATATTTCAATAAGTTTTGCAGCAGCTTCTGCTGTACCACCAGTAGCAATTAAATCGTCAATTACAAGAATTTTCTCATTTTTATTAATCGAGTCTTTATGAACTTCTATAGTAGCTTCTCCGTATTCTAATTTAAAATCTACAGAGTGTCTATCTGCAGGTAATTTATTCTTTTTTCTTAAAAGTATAAGCGGTTTATTCACTAAGTAGGATACAGCAGAAGCGAAAACAAAACCTCTAGATTCAATTGCTGAAATTTTATCAAATTTTAATTTTTTTGTTATTTCAACTATTTTATCCACTGTATATTTTAAAGCTTTAGGATCTTTTATCAGCGTTGTGATATCCCTGAATAAAATTCCCTTTTTAGGATAATTTGGTATCGATCTTATATATTTTTTTAAATCCATATTTAGCTTCATTATCTAACAAAAAAAGGCTAGATTTTAAATAATGAAAAAAAGAATTCTCGGGATAATCGGAGGAAGCGGGCTTTATCAAATAGAAGGATTAGAAAATATAAAGTGGAAAAAAGTTAACACTTCTTGGGGCGAGCCTTCTGACAGAATTTTATCCGCTACTTTAAACAAAAAAGAAGTTTATTTTATACCCAGACATAAAAGAGGACACAGAATAAGTCCATCGAATATAAATTTTAGAGCTAATATAGAATCACTTAAAAAAATGGGTGTAACAGATATAGTCTCAGTTTCTGCTGTCGGTTCTCTACGAGAGCATTTGACCCCAGGATCATTTGTGATTGTTGATCAATTCATTGATCGTACTTTTGCAAGAGTCAAAACTTTCTTTGACAAAGAAATTGTAGCCCACGTTTCTATGGCAAAACCAACAAGTCCTGCATTAATGAAATGTTGTGAGTCAGCACTTGTTAAATGTAAAATTCCTTATCAATCGGGTGGGACGTATTTAGTGATGGAGGGACCTCAATTTTCTAGTTTAGCGGAGTCAAATCTCTATAGATCTTGGAAGGCAGATATAATTGGTATGACAAATATGCCCGAGGCTAAATTGGCAAGAGAAGCTGAGATGAGATATTGCACAGTAGCAATGGTAACAGATTTTGATTGCTGGCATCCAGATCATGAAGTTGTAGATGTTCCAACTGTTATTAAAACTTTAAAACAAAACGCAACAAATGCACAAAATATGATTATAGAAATTATTAAAACTTTTGAATCTTTTAATCCCAAAGGAGACCCTGCAAATGATTGTTTAGATACTGCAATAATTACTCCCCAAAAATATCAAACAAAAAGCACCGTAAAAAAATTAAAACATATCGCAGGTAGAGTCTTAAAAAAATGAAGATCGAGGGTAAGAACTACCGAACGATTTGGTTTGAAAATAATGAGGTTAAAATAATAGATCAGACTAAACTTCCCCATAAATTTACAGTAAAAAATTTAAAAACTATTGACGATGCCATTAATGCTATAAGAACTATGGAGGTTAGAGGCGCCCCACTTATTGGAGCTACTGCGGCCTATGGATTAGTTCTGTCTATAATTGAAAAAAACGATTTATCCTTTTTAAAAAAATCAAGTGAAGACTTAATTTCCTCAAGACCTACAGCAATAAACTTAA
>MDTA01161279.1_pt1 | contig 16999 bp, 14 predicted proteins | sample 811151 | NCBI WGS metagenome assembly MDTA01 (sample SAMN05326648, study PRJNA326480) | marine metagenome | isolation source: seawater | place: Indian Ocean: South | collected 2010
GAGCGGCCGTCGCGGGCGGTGTATTGGGTTGCGCAAAAATTAGGATCCACAAAGGAGAATTGCATGGCGGCGAACACCGGCCATTCGGCCCCAGACGATCGTTGGTTGGCGAGTTTGAACGAGGAGGTGCTTGAACCCGAGCTGCCCATTATCGACCCCCATCATCATTTGTGGGTGCGCAACGGTTATACCTATTTGCTCCCAGAACTCGCCGATGACCTAGCCAGTGGTCACAATATTGTGGCCACCGTCTATGCCGAGTGTCATTCCATGTACCGACTCGACGGTGCGGAGGAGCAACGCTCGCTTGGGGAGACCGAATTTGTGCGTGGTCAGGCGGCCATGAGCGCCAGTGGTGATTTTGGTCGCTCACGCGCCTGCGAGGCGATGTTTGGTAATGTCGATTTGACCTTAGGCGCGGCGGTCGAGCCATTGTTGCAACAACACATAGAGGCATCGGGCGGCCGGTTTCGCGGGGTCAGGCTGTCCAGCGGCTGGCATGAAGACCCGCGCATTAACAACGTCTCAGAACAAGCGGCTATCTTATTGGATCCTCGAGTTAACCAAGCCATTGCTGTAATAAATCGTATGGGCTTGTCGCTAGACTGTTGGCTGTACCACACCCAGCTGGACGAATTTGCTCAGCTTATAGACGCGCACCCTGGATTGGTCAGCATTCTCAATCACATTGGGTCGCCCATATTAGGTGGCCCATACCGCGGCAAAACCGACGAAGTTTATAAGCAATGGCAAGCGGGCATTCTTCGAGTAAGCGAACGCGACAACGTCTACGTCAAGCTCGGCGCAATGCCCATCCGTATGCCGAGTTACGACGGTGATCGAACGTTGCCGCCTGACTCTGAGGAAGTTGCGGCGGCGTGGTGCCCATGGATGGAGCCGTGTATTGAAGCTTTTGGTGCCCAGCGATCCATGTATGAGTCGAACTTCCCTGTGCAAAAACGTTGGTGCAGCTATCAGGTGTGCTGGAACGCATTCAAGCGGATTTCGGCCGGCGCGTCAGCGTCGGAGAAGGACAGCCTGTTTGCTGGCGCGGCAGCACGGGCTTATCGAATACAAGGCGTGCTCGAGGCGAGCGATCGTTAATTTCCGCATAGGAACGCTGACGCACTCTGCCGAACTACCGGGTTAGACCGCCGACGTACGGACGGAGAGTTGGGTTGGGGGATGTTAAAAATAATTAACTTGATGTTAATAAAATTTAACATAGAATCGGTCTTCACAGGCACAAGTACAGCAGGTGATTTTATGGTGGTGCGTAACGATAAGCTGCGATGGATAGGTGGCTCGTTGGCGCTCGCTAATCTGGCGATGTTTCTCATTTGGGGATGGGGCACGCTATTTTTTTTGGGCCTCGTTTTTGGCAGTGTATTGTTTGCTGCCGGATGGTGGGCTGACGAAATTGACCTAACCAATGAATTACCGTTGCTGGTGTCACTGCTGGGCGTAGTCATCATATTTGGTAGTTATTTCTTTTTTGTTTTTGCCAATCTCGAAGACGTTACCGAGGGCTTTAAGCGCTTTGTGGGTGCACTGATTCTGCTGGTCATTGTCGAAATTACCGTGCATTCGTTAGTAGCGGCGGAGGACTCTGGAGGTAATCCTGATGAGCGCGATAGAGCGATTCAACGGGCCGCTAGCCGCTGGGGCTATGGGGTCATGGTTGCTGGCATTTGGCTGGTCGTTGGTCAATTGGTATTGGGCATGTTCGTCGAGCAGGCATGGATCAACAGCTATTTCGGCGCCTACCTCATTGCGAACCTATTATTTCTGGTTTTCGTTGTAGCGGAACTTGTGACTATCGCCGCACGTTTGCTGTATTACCGGCGTGGTGTCATCGGTGTCTAACATTAGCAATCACGTGCGGCGCTTGCGCTTCGAGGCCGACGAAATGTCTCAACAAATGCTCGCAGATGCCGTAGGCGTTACTCGGCAGACCATTATCGCAATCGAAAAAAACAAGTATTCGCCGTCTCTTAAGGTAGCGTTTAAGATTGCGGGGGTGTTCCGCTGCCCATTAGAGCGGGTCTTCTCATACGAGTAACTGCAATATTGGCTTTGGGGGGTAGCGTGATTTATAGGACGTTTGTTGTCTTAGGGGTTTGTCTGTTCGTTGGCGCTTGCGGCGGTGGCGGCGGTGGCAGTTCGCCGACTTCCGGTAGTGGCGGTGGCGGTGGCGGCGGCGGTGGGGGCACCGCTCCGACAAATAACATGCCGTCATTCTCTAGCGCCGATACGGTTTCAGTGGCTGAAGGACAGACCGCGGCCATCACTATCGAGATCGCAGATGAGGATTCGAATGACACCCTGAGTATCAGTATTTCGGGCGATGATGCAGACCTCTTTGAACTGGGCGTGTGTAACACCAGCCGATGCACCAGTAATACCCTAAGTTTTATAGAGGCCCCGGATTATGAGGCTCCCGAAGATGTGGATGCAGACAACACTTATATAGTGATTGTTACTGCCAGCGATGGTTCTGACAGCGTAAGTCAAACTTTGTCGGTCGTCGTGACCAACGTCGCGCCAACGTTCTCCAACGCCGCTACGGCCTCGGTGATAGAAGGGCAAACTGCGGTGATGTCTGTAGCAGCAGCGGATCCGGCGTCGGGTTCGGGAAATAGTTTTAGCTACAGTCTCGCTGGCGATGATGCAACGCTCTTCGCGCTCAGCGATACGTACCAGCTGTCATTTGTGGGGGCGCCTGACTTCGAAAATCCGGCTGACCAAGACCAGAATAATACATATCAGGTTATTTTGAAGGTTACCGATGGAGAACTCACCACCACTCAGGACCTTGCCATTTCGGTTTCAGACGCGTTTGAGGGTCGTGTTGTAGATGGGCCGATCGCTGGCGCCGCGGTTTTTGTCGATCTAAATGGGAACTTTACTCTTAATGCAGGAGAGCCCTCCGGGGCGTCTGACACCGATGGTTATTTCAAGATTGACATGTTCAGTGAAAGTGCTGGAGTCTCTCCTAAGGTAATAGCGAAGGGGGGCGTAGATGCCGCCACAGGAACGGCCCTCGACAGCCTCACTTTGATATCGGATGTGCCAGCCGATATATCATTGCCACTAAATGTAACGCCGATTACGACTGTTATTGCTTCGCTTGATACAGAGGCCGAGAAACAACAACTGCTTACAGCGCTTGGTATTTCTGGTGGGCTTGAAGCCGTTTTGACAACAGATACATGGGCGGGGTCGCTGGCAGGAGATGCAAATGCCGCGTCGGTCCAGCGACTGAATCAGCAGATCGGCCAAATAATACTGGCGGCCGCCAACATGTCCGAATCAAGTTCTGATGCGGATCCAGCCCAAGTTAGCCTCGCTATCGGGTCAGAGTTGGCGGGTCAGGCCGTCGATCAAGGTGCAGAAGCTCTTACCAAGACCGAAACATTACAAAACGTGCTTACAGATGCGCTTGAAGTCGCCGCGCCAAGTCTTGATTTGAAGGTTCAGGACGTCGTTGCAATCGCTTCTTCGCTAGGAAGCTTGAATGCAGTGATAGGCAAGCAAACCCTCGATCCCTCCTCGGCCGATGCGGTTGAAATTGCCAAAATTGTTCAAGCTGATTTCGCCGCATCGGTATCCAGTCTGATATCCGGCGAATCCTCCACAGGTGTATTCTCTTGGAATACCGACCCTATCGCTTTGTTGGCCGATGCCGATTTTCTGGCGAATGCTCCAGATTCTGACGGGGACGGGGTTCCAGATATTCTTGATGCATTTCCGCTCGACTCAATGGAGACGACCGATACAGATTCCGATGGGATCGGTAACGTTCAGGACCCAGACGATGACGGTGACGGTGTTAACGATGCAGAGGACCTTTTCCCGTTAAATTTTGCCGAATCGAAAGATATCGACGGCGATGGTCTAGGCAATAACTCGGATTTGGATGATGACGGCGATGGTGTAGCGGATAGTAACGATGCTCTCCCTATGACCGCCGCGAATATCACCGATACCGATGGTGACGGTGTTGTCGATCTTTTTGATGTGCGTCCGAATGATGCGACTGTTACCAAAGCGGTTGAATTCAAGTTGAGCGAAGTTGTGTCCGTAGGTTTTGGTGAAGCCATCGATTTACGGGGTCAAACTGCGGGCGTTTCTGATAGTAAAAGCGGTGCGAGTTTTTATACAAAATTAATTGGCGCGTTTTTAGAGATGTTGCTTCCGGAAGCTCACGCAAACACCGCGCTGGAGAGTCTAACAAATGCTGTTACTTGGGATATTAGCGGCAATCTGGTGACGTCTTCCATACTTTCCTCTGAAACGCTGTTTATCGCCGAGACAGCGACATCTCCAGATGGTGAGTATTTTTACTTACTTACGAGCAATCACATCCAACGAGCCATTCCCCAGTTAGATCAAGAGGTCTGCTCTATCTACCGCGTTAAGCTTTCTAACATGGCCTTTGATTGTTTGCTGGATCCAAACGACGGGGATATTGAGCCGAAATCGCTCATCCCCGCGCTAGTGACAGATTTTGCGAGACGCGGAATTGCCTTCCGGTCTGATGGTGCAGCTGTGATGCAGGGGTTCAACTGGAATGCTGAATTACCCGATGGGGTGAATGGGGGCACTCAAAGCACCACTGCGTGGTTTATGGATAAAGATGGGGCGCTCACTCCTATTCCCCAGGATTTCCCCTACTACGCGACAGCAGTTTTTTGGTTGGGCGACGAAGCATTCGCTGTTGCGGAGTTTGCCCAAACCGAGCGACTAAGTGAGGGCATGAATCAAGAGCGGTTTGCGATTTACTCAGCCGATACCTTGCAGCGTACGGCAGTTATCGAGGACGGGGTTACGAATTTCGGCAGCCCAATGGTGCAAAAGGATGGCGATATCTACTACTCGGGAAGCGTGCTCAGGGGCGACTCGCTTGTGATTGAGAACAGTGGTGGAGAAGGCTATCCGTTATTAGATACGGCAGGGGAGAGATTGCTGTTTCTTGTGGATTACATCCAAAGCCAGCGGAATGAGGAAATCAGGAACAGTGATCGCAATCGCATTTATAGTCTTGATGAAGACATTCGACTAGAACTTAGCGAAGGGGATGCTGATTGGTATGCGGGCACCAAGCAGAGCGGCACCGGGACCGACATAAAGTATCCACCCGTAGCGTTTACTTCTACGCATATTGCCCACCGTAAAAGCTTTGAACCTACTGAGCCCATACAGACGCTTGAAGGTGAAAATTTTCGGATGTTCACCACTTATGAGTTGGCGAACAATCAGGGAAGCGTTGAGATTCAGGCAGCGAGAGATATTTTTTTAATTCGGCCGAGTGCAAGCCACACCGGTGACTTGATCATCAATTACGAAGTTCTAACGAGTGGTGGTTTGCTTGAGTCGAGGGTACTCACAATCCAAGGCGAAGCAATTGCCAATTGGCGCGCGGATGGAAGGCCTACATCAGCTGATGACTACCTTGAGTGGGCGTCGCCAAACCCGCAAAGAGAAGGGTTTTGCGTATATGAATTCGCCACAAATAAATCGAAGTGCGTGAATTTCTCCAACTACGAATCAGTCGCGGTGGATATGGAGTACTTCAGAAGCACCCGTTATGACGCGGACGCCGTTTACCCGAATGGCGGCGGCAACGCGTTTCCCGGGGTACAGAATTTGCTTTTGGCAGGCGACATGCTACGTGTGTTTTTCAAAGACACGACGGATCACGCGTACTATCAGGCTTTCGCGCCGATAGACGAATTTATGGAAGGTGGGGAGGCGGCGCTGACTTTCGTGAACGCGGTAAATGGGGCTGGCGACTCAAATATCCTAAGTGATGCTGTAGATCTTTTGCCGCTGCAACCCAAACCGATGTCGGGCATTACGGTTGAGTACCTCGGAGCGGACCGCGTTTCAGTTGATTTTGGGCAGAGCTTGTCTTCCTATGGGCGACTACCAACCTTAGACATCGCGCAAAAAGGGACATCTCTGCAATTGAGAGGATTACCTGTATGGTCGGAAAATCGCCAAAAAGTGACTTTTAGTTATTCACGACTTGGTGTGGATGCGAGCAATGACGTTTCTGTTAGCTTGACCTCGCCGATTTTCTTGTCGGATCAAACACGCCAGTACCGTCCATCGAGAGCGTTAACGTTTCGTCCCGATGGCATAAATGCCTTTACCATCGCTTCACCGCATGCCCAAGTGCAGACGATTGATCGAATCAATGGTCAAACGGTATCGACAAGTGTCGCTGCCATTACCGATGGAGATTCACTCTTCGTAGATGCTCGAGGGGTCGTAATTTCCAAAGCTTTGCTCGAATCTGGTGTTGCTCAAGATGGAGGCCTTTCAGGATCTGTCGCGATGCCTCTGGCATACGTGCCTGTTGGCGAGGGCGAAGCTCGAATGAGCGTTACCATTACCGAGCAAGGCAGTTCTGTAAAAGGACGGCAACTTTCGGCATCGTTTTTGGTTAAGTGGTCCGGAAACGGGGTTGCCGGAAACTTGGCCGTGCCGGCACAAACCGTGTCGGGAGACTACATTCCAGTCGCGGGCCCCGCGATTGAGTTTAACGTGGCGACTGCGGACTTGAATGTATTGCAGATCAACGATATTCGCAGAGGGCCCGCGTCCTTGGTGTTGAGCCTGGAATCGCTACTGACAAAAATTCAATCTATTGCTCGGGTGCCAATGGTCGCTACTGGCGAATATCATATTGCCGTGGATACAGAACTGCCTTTGGCCGATGCCGCAAACAATCCCATATCAAAACTAGAGATTCTGGTCTCAATTGGAGATTGATTTAAGGGACATAGATAGCGTTTTGCGCTGAGACTCTAGTCATTAATCAGGCAGTGCGTAGGCGATTACATAGCCGCCGTCATTATTGACCGGGTCGGACCCCTGGTCACCGTCGCTATGGTCAACGCCTACACTTACTGACGCAGCACCGGGCACGGTCAATAAGACATATTGCTTGCCGGTTTGCGGGCTGACATAAGTCATAGGTGTGGCGCTAGACGGTGCGTGGAGGGGGTCGGCGAATAATTCTTCGCCACTAAATAGATCGATAGCACGCATATAGCCGTCCATAACACCGCCAATAAAGATAAGCCCAGAATGGGTGACGATGGATCCAGCGGAGTAAGGAGTGCCCATTTCTAGTGGCACGCCAATGCGAGCGCCATTTAACGAGATTGCGGCAGTACCTAGTGGCCGACGCCAGATTATTTCTTGGCTGGTGAGATCGACGACTGCTATCTCGCCATAGGGCGGCTGGATACAGGGTATGCCCAGGGGCGAGGTGAACATATTCACGCGTGCGGAAAAAGGTGTGCCCCGTTGTTGTCCGCCAATTCCGTAACCTTGAGTATATCCCTCTCCACCGGTGCCAGGGTCCTGCTCTCTTGAAATCATGTGGACTGTAAATGGTAGATGCATATTGTTAACCACCATTAACTGCCGACGTTCGTCTACCGCAACGCTGCCCCAGTTCATGCCGCCACCTGGACCCGGATAAAGTAGGGTGCCGCGCTCCGAGGGCGGGGTCATTGGTCCTTCGTAGCGCAACTCTAATAGCGCTTTGCGGCAGGCGATTTGGTCAAACGGCGTGACCCCCATCATTTTTGACTCGGTAATGATCGGATAGGCAAAGGACGGCATACCGGTGGAAAATGGCTGGGTAGGTGATGACCATTCGTTCTCTAGATCCGTTTGCGGCACTTCCCGCTCCGTGACCCCGGTAAGTAGCTCACCGTTCTCCCTATCCAGTACGAAGATTTCACCCCGCTTAGTGGGGACGATTACTGCTTTTCGCCGCTCTCCGTTCAGGGTCAGATCCACAAGCGTCGGTTGCGACGGCACGTCGTAGTCCCAGATGTCATGGTGGGTGGTTTGAAAATGCCAACGGGTCAATCCGGTTTTGGCATCTACGGCAACAATAGAGCTGGCGTACTTCTCCATGGCATCGCTTCGATGGGCGCCAAAGTAATCAGGTGTGGCATTACCCGTGGGCAGATACACCAACCCCAGTTCATCGTCGGCAGATGTCAGGCTCCAAACATTCGGTGTACCGCGGGTATACGACTCGCCCTCAGGGGGCAATTGCGTGTTGCCTTCGCGGCCGATATCCCAGGCCCAAGCCAGTTTGCCGGTTTTTGGATCGTACGCCCGGACAACGCCAGACGGCTCTTCGACTTCTTGGTTATCCATCACCCAGCCACCGACCACCAGTACACCGCTGGCAACCGTTGCCGGCGAAGTTACAAAGTAATAGTAGGGTTTAACTTCGCCCATGCCGGCAAGCAACGAGATTTGGCCATCGTTGCCGAAGTCATCGCAGGGTAAGCCTGTGTCCTTATCTACGGCTATCAGACGCGCGTCTGTGGTAGCGGTGAAGATTCGCTCTTTGCATCGCTCACCCTCGGCGACGTCTTCAAGCTCGTAATAAGTCACACCGCGGCAATTGCCAAGTAGGCTGTAAGGTGGCGTTTCGTTTTTGGGATCAAAGCGCCAACGTTCGCTACCTGTGTCAGGATCGAGTGCAATCATGACGTTCTGCGCAGTGCACAGGTACAAGCCGTCACCAATTTGCAGTGGCGTGCCGGAAAAACGCCCCGGCACGCCTGTTCGAACCTCCCAGGCCCGCTGCAACTGATCTACATTGTCGGCATTGATTGCATCAAAGGGCGCATAGCGCGTGCCGGCCTTATTGCCACCATAGGCGCGCCAGTCTGAAGTATTTTGAGCAGGACCATAGAGAGTGGGTTCATAGTCAACATCGGTGCCTCCGAATTGATTGATCAGTATCGCGCTCACTACCAGCAGGCTGGCCGCGGCAGATATCTGAACGCTGCGTAAACTCATTAGCTTAGGCATGTGTTCTGGCCACAGACCACGGCGGATCATCGGCTGGCACAGCCATAAAGCCAACAGCCCGATAATCCAAATACGCGAACCTACAGTCCAAAAGCCGGTACCAGATTCATAAACAGCCCACGCCAAAGTGAACAGCAACACTCCGCTAAACAATGTCAAGCCTCTTGGTTTTCCTTTGAACAGGTCCCAGGCAACGGCCAACAGCGCCACCCCAGTGATCAGATAGTAGGGCGTGCCGCCCATGCTGAGTAATCCGAAACCCTGCCAAATCAAGGCCGCTGCGAACGCCGCGATGACGATTGCGGTGAGGTGTGGTGGTCTTGGTGCTTTTGCTCGGCGTTGTTCTGACACGCGCGCCCTCCCTAAATAAAATTCAATGACTATTGGCTGATGGGTCTACCCGAGCGCTCCGGTGCGGGCTTAAACCCAGCTATTTTGTCGAATTTGGTCACGGCCGCTGGTCCCTCGGCAGCGATGACATCGTTGCGCAATGTGGCGTATTCGTAAGGCGAGATCAACGTGCGTCTTGTATGCAAAAAGTACACAACGACGCCCCAGATGTTGAAGGCAAGGCATAGCGCGAGAATCTGTGGTCGGATTAAGTCGCTATAGAAAATCAGCATCAGCCCCTGAAGCCAGAACTCGGGTTTCAGCAGCAGTACGGTTACGCCCAGACGTCCCGGCAATAGAGTTGACCAAAGCACCGGCAAAATGACCGCAAAGCTGATGAAAATCAGTTCCAGTTCAAAGCGGGTTACCATGCCTTCAAGGGCGCCATTCAGGGCCACCATGCCCAGCACAAAACACAGGCCGGCATGCATTTTATGACCGACCTTATGGTGCAGCATAAGATAAGAATTGGGCCGATTGTCGATGTTCATCCAGGCCCTAGGTTTAGCTAAAAAATCGTCGAACAGTTCGTAGGTGCCGATGCCCAGATATATAACGGCTTCCACCCACAGTATCGCGTTTAAGCCTGATGTGGTCGGGTAAAACTCGGTGGCTCCAATCACGTCGCTCTCCATCGGTGTGATAATCGGGCCGATGTTAAACGCTCACTTGGGGGAAATATACCGCTGCTGGAGCAATCCCCGCAGGCGCAGCGGATGTGTTCGCGCTATTATTCAGATCGGCGTGGCATGACCCGCCGAGTCAGAATAAGTCACGGCAGCTAAACGCCTTAGCGTTATGTTGAGGGCTACCGTGCTTGGCGTTGCATTGATTGCGCGTTTCGGTCGGGGTAAATGTAAGTCGGAGAATGGGGAGCTGTAGATGCTGAGTTATAGAGAACAAGACAAGGTCGCTGTGATCGGTTTGGATGACGGTAAGGCCAACGCCGTGAGTCATGGCTTTATCGATGCCATGAACGAAGGCTTGGACCGCGCTGAAAAATTGGCGGGTGCCGTTGTCATCACCGGTCGAGAGGGAGTTTTCAGTGCCGGTTTCGATCTGAAGGAGTTGGCGAAAGGTGCCAAGGAGCGTACGGAGTTGGTAAACCGAGGTGCTGCCATGTTGCTGCGGTTGTTTTCGTTCCCGCAACCCGTGGTGGTGGCGAGCAACGGCCATGCAATTGCAGCGGGCGCATTGGTGCTCCTTGCAGCAGATACCCGAATTGGGGCTGCTGGGGATTTTAGATACGGCCTAAACGAAACTGCCATCGGGATGTCATTGCCGCCGTTTGGCATGGAGATGGCCAAGTGTCGATTGTCGAAACGTCATCAAACCCAAGCGATCATTCAGGCCCAGCTCTACACGCCTGATGCTGCGCAAGAGGCGGGTTACTTGGATCAAGTGGCAGAGGCGGGTGATCTAGAGAATCTGGCGTTTGCGCAGGCGACAGCATTGGCAGAACTGCCGGCTGCGGCCTACGCCGCGACGAAGCTCGACGTGCGTCGCGAATACATCGACCGCATTGCGGCCAGCTTAGCTTGAAGCCTTGGTCGAAAGTGGCGGTTTTGCCGGATGCAGAGGTGGAATAGCCATGCACACAGCGCTTGATGGGGCTATGTGCTGGCAGTAGAATACGCGCCGCTTTTGCGATCGCGTGCTGCGAACCCGTGTTGAATAACGGTCGGATGGGTTTCGGCAAATACGCTCAAATAGGCAAAAAAAACCTTGTTTTACATAATGTTGCATGGTTTTCTCTGACTTGAGCGATTCGGTAATCAAATGGAGATGCCCATTAAAAAAGCAAGTAAGCGAGTAGATCGTTCGCTTTTGAATGAAGACATTACAGCCGCTGACGTTCGACTTGTCGGTGCCGGTGGAGAACAACGTGGCGTGGTGAGCCGAGCCGAAGCTCTGGCAGAAGCCAGGGCCGCGGGCTTGGATCTGGTGCTTGTAGCAGCAGAAGCGGAGCCACCTGTATGTAAAGTCATGGATTATGGCAAGCATCTGTTCGAGCTAAAAAAGACCAAGGCAGCTCAGCGTAAAAAGCAAAAGCAGATTCAGGTGAAGGAAATGAAGTTCCGGCCTGGAACGGAAGAGGGCGACTATCAGGTAAAACTACGCAACCTGAAGCGCTTTTTAGAAGAAGGCGACAAGGCCAAAGTGTCATTGCGATTTAGGGGCCGCGAGGTAGTTCACCCCGAAATTGGCATGTCATTGATGACCCGAATCGCCGAGGATCTAGACGACCTCGGATCGGTTGAAGCCGAGCCGAAGTTTGAAGGTCGACAAGTGATCATGGTGTTGGCGCCGCGTAAAAATAAAAAGGCACCGAGCGCGCAAGCAGCCACCTGACGGCAGGCTCTGCGAAGCGACCAAGACACTTGCAATAGCAGAAGAATAAGAAAGCAGACTCATCTGTCGCTGTCAGCCACGTGTCATGCGCGGGGCGCAGCAAATAAGCGAAAACGCTCAAGGCGTTTTTTCAATGAATCGCGTGGAGTTCAGGCAAATGCCTAAGTTAAAAACACACCGTGGTGCCGCGAAGCGATTTCGCCGCACTGCAACAGGGTTTAAGCGCAAGCAGACCAACAAGAATCACATTCTGACCAAAAAAGCGCCTAAGCGTAAGCGTCAGTTGCGTGGCATGGAGAATGTGGCGGCGGCGGATGTGCCGGCGTTGCGTACTATGTTGCCCACCAAGGCTCGATAGGAGGAACCATGCCGAGAATCAAGAGAAGCGTGGCCTCGAGAGCACGTCGAAAAAAAATCTTAAAGGCTGCAAAAGGCTACTACGGCGCGCGCAGTCGCACGTTCAAAGTTGCCAAGCAGGCGGTGATCAAAGCCGGTCAATACGCCTATCGTGATCGGCGTCAGCGCAAGCGTCAATTTCGTCGGCTGTGGATTGTGCGTATTAACGCCGCCGCGCGCGAACACGGCTTGTCCTATAGCCGCTTTATAGCGGGTCTCAAGGAAGCAGGCATCGAGGTGGATCGTAAAGTGTTGGCAGATATTGCTATGCACGAAAAGGACACTTTCGCTGCGTTAGCCAAGCGCGTGCAGCCGGCAGCAGCAGAAGCCGCATAAAGGTGGTGCTGCCGCGCGCAGCGTCACGAGCTACTTTCGGGAGACCCTACACAGTGAGCGAGCCGCTGGGCTCGTTCGGTCTTCCGTTGGTAGGTGCATTATAGAAAGGGAAGACATGGGGCTTCCCTTTTTTATGGGCGATCCTTGGGAACTACTGGAAACAACGCATGGACATTGAAGACATCTTGCAACGCGGCCAGCAGCAAGCGGCGAAAGCCGAAGATTTGCGTGAGTTGGACGATGTGCGGGTCGAGTTTTTGGGCAAAAAGGGCGAACTCACCGCGCTGTTAAAGCAGCTTGGCACTCTAGACGCTGCAGAGCGCCCTAAGGCCGGAGCGCTGATAAACCAAGCCAAGGTGGCGTTGCAGCAGGACATTGAACAGCGCAAAGAACATCTGCAGCGTCAGGCGTTAGCGCAGACGCTAGCCTCGGATACAGTGGATGTCACGCTGCCAGGTCGCCAGCCGGCACATGGCGGATTGCATCCGGTGACTCAGGCCATGTACCGCATAGAAGACATATTTACCGGGGCGGGGTATCGGGTGGTGGCGGGCCGTGAAATCGAAAACGATTATTACAACTTCGCCGCTTTAAATATTCCGAGCCATCATCCGGCGCGCGCCATGCACGACACTTTTTATTTTGGCGACGGTACTCTGTTGCGCACGCATACCTCGCCCAGCCAGGTGCACACCATGGAGCAACAGGCGCCGCCGATTCGTGTGATTTGTCCTGGTCGAGTGTACCGCCGAGATTCCGACCTCACCCATAGCCCCATGTTCCATCAGGTCGAAGGTTTGGTGGTGGATGAAGGCATCAGCTTTGCGGATCTAAAGGGCACGGTGACCGATTTCCTCCAGCGTTTTTTCGAAAAAGATTTGAAAGTCCAGTTTCGCCCCTCTTATTTTCCGTTTACCGAGCCGTCCGCTGAGGTGGACGTGCATTGTGTTCACTGTATCGGCAAGGGGTGCCGAGTGTGCAGCAATACCGGCTGGCTTGAGGTTATGGGCTGCGGCCTAGTGCATCCTAATGTGTTGAATATGTCGGGCATCGATACCGAAGTGCATTCCGGTTTTGCGTTTGGCTTCGGTGTAGACCGCCTGGCTATGTTGCTGTTCGAGGTAGATGACTTGCGGTTGTTCTTCGACAATGACATGCGATTTTTGCAGCAATTTGCCTGATGGCTAAGCGGGGCGTACACCGATGCGCGGATTTAAAGAGAGCAAAACATGAAATTTAGCGAAGCATGGCTTAGACAGTGGGTTAATCCAGAGCTAGAGCGAGACGCGTTGCTGCAGCAGTTAACCATGGCCGGGCTCGAAGTGGACGGCGTCGAATCTGCGGCCAAACCATTCAGTGGCGTAGTGGTCGGACTTATTGAAACCGCGGAACAGCATCCAGACGCAGACAAATTGCGTGTCTGCAAGGTCAATGATGGCAGCGAAACCTTTCAAGTCGTATGTGGTGCTCCCAATGCGCGTCCGGGTTTGCAGACCGCGTTTGCCAAAGTTGGGGCGGTATTGCCGGATAACTTCAAGATTAAGAAAGCCAAGCTGCGCGGCGTTGAATCCTTCGGCATGTTATGCAGTGCAGATGAGCTGGGATTGGGTGATGACCACAGTGGCATTATGGAGCTCGGCCAACACCTAGCGGTTGGCAGCGATCTGGCGCAGACCGTGGGTGCAGAATTGCCCTTGGACGACATCACTGTGGACCTAGATTTAACCCCTAACCGTGGTGACTGCCTGTCGATCAAGGGCCTAGCTCGAGAAGTTGGGGTGCTGAATAATCTTGCGGTCAGCTACCCGGTCATCGAGCCTGTGGCGAGCGCAAGCGAGCGCGTTATGCCGATAACGGTCGCAGCAAAAGCGCAATGCCCGCGCTATCTCGGTCGCGTAATCGAAGGCGTGGACTTGTCTCGGCCCACGCCGTTATGGATGAGCGAACGGTTGCGTCGTTGTGGTTTACGCAGCATTGACCCGGTGGTGGATGTGACCAATTACGTGCTCATAGAACAAGGGCAGCCAATGCATGCTTTTGACCTCAACCGCTTGGCCCAAGGCATCAACGTGCGAATGGCTGAAGTGGGCGACAAATTAACCTTGTTAGACGGGCAAGACGTCGAGTTAGACGCGGAAACGCTGGTCATCGCCGATGCCGCTGGGCCGGTTGCTATTGCCGGGGTCATGGGCGGCAAGCATTCGGGGGTGCAGGAAAACACACAAGATTTGCTTTTGGAATGTGCGTTCTTCGCGCCGTTAGCGATCGCTGGAACTGCGCGCCGCTATGGTCTGCATACGGACGCCTCGCATCGTTATGAGCGCGGCGTTGATGCCGAGCTGCAAAATGCCGCGTTGCAGCGGGCGACTCGATTGCTTCTCGACATCGTTGGCGGTGTTCCGGGGCCGATTGTGGAGGCGCTGAGCGCAGACGACTTACCGATTACTCAGGTGGTGACGCTGCGCCAGAGTCGGCTGCAAAGCGCTTTGGGCGTCGATATAGACGCCAACACAGTGGATCAGGCGATGACGCGTTTGGATTTTGATGTACGCGAGCGCAAAGACACCGACGCGGGTGTTGAATGGCAAGTGCTGGCGCCCTCACACCGTTTTGACATCGCCCTAGAGGCGGATCTGATCGAAGAGGTGTGTCGCATATACGGCTACAACAACATACCGAGTACGGTACCTGTTGCGCGGCCCGCATTGGCCGAAGTGCCATTAGCAGAGCATTCTGAAGTCCAGTTGAAGCAGCAACTGGTGCGGTTGGGCTTTAACGAAGTGATTACCTACTCCTTTGTAGATCCGCAGTGGCAACAGGCGTTCGATCCGAGCCACGCGCCACTGCAACTCTTAAACCCAATGTCTTCCGAGCAGTCTGTAATGCGCACGACGCTGCTGCCCGGTTTGGTACAGGTGGCAAAAAACAACAGCTTGCGGCAGCAAACCAGCGGCCGCGCTTTTGAAACCGGATTGGTGTTTCTGCCTGCGGACGGCGAACTGGTCCAGCGAGCGATGATTGGTGGCGTAATGTGGGGTGATCGAGAGGCAGAGGGTTGGTATCAGTCCGACAGCCCGGTAGATTTCTTTGACGCCAAAGGGGTGGTGGAAGCGCTGTGTGATTGGGCCGGACAGCGCGTCACGTTCCGGCCGCTGATCGATGAAGCCTTCCATCCGGGCCAGAGCGCTGAAATCTCTATCGGCGATCAGGTCATTGGGCGGGTAGGTTTAGTGCACCCACACGTGCAAAAACTGGTTGATGTGTCGCCGGCGTTTGTCTTTGAACTGCGCAGCGATGCGGTTTTGGCCAAAGCGCCGCGTCGTCACCAAAGCATATCCAAGTTCCCACAGGTGCGACGTGATTTGGCAGTGGTTGTGCAGCGCGATGTGCCAGCGGCTTCGGTATTAGAGACCGTTCGCGACGCCGTAGGCGAAAAGTTAGTGGATGTGAGGTTGTTTGACGTGTATCAAGGCGAAGGCATTGATTCTAATGAAAAAAGTCTAGCTTTGGGCTTGACCTTACAGAGTCAAACGACGACATTATCGGAAGAAGAAATAAACGCTCTAGCAGATGCGGCCTTGCAGGCGATGCAACTGAAGCATTCTGCAAGACAACGGTGATCGCTAAGGGTAAACCGAAGGGTAAATTGATTAAACACCGAAAAAATAGAAAAGATTAATACTGTTGGTTGTTGAGCTGGATAGGTAAAGTGATTGGGGACGTTGCCGCTAAGAAGAACAGCAACTCATAAATTTGAATTGCTACAAAACCTTGGGGAAGGAAAAAGTGTCGGCACTTACCAAAGCTAAAATGGCGGATCAGTTATTTGATGAGCTGGGATTAAACAAGCGCGAAGCCAAAGAGATCGTTGAACTGTTCTTTTCCGAAGTATCAAATTCGTTAGAAAAAAACGTGCAAGTAAAATTGTCCGGTTTTGGCAATTTTGATCTTCGTGAAAAAGGCGAGCGGCCAGGACGCAACCCAAAGACTGGCGAAGAGATACCGATCACCGCGCGGCGCGTGGTTACGTTTCGACCCGGCCAGAAACTCAAAGCGCGGGTTGAGGTCTATGCCGGTGATCCGCAAGAGTCAGAGACTGAGCGCTAAAGTATGTTAGAGCCCGGAAGCAACGGCGAACTGCCCCCGATTCCAGGCAAACGTTACTTCACAATAGGCGAGGTCAGCGGGCTGTGTGACGTAAAGCCCCATGTGTTGCGTTATTGGGAGCAGGAGTTCCCGCAGCTAAAGCCAACAAAACGCCGAGGCAACCGCCGCTACTATCAACGCCAAGATATTATTATGATCCGGCAGATCCGAGCGTTGTTATACGAACAAGGTTTCACCATAGGGGGCGCACGGCTGCAGCTCGGTAGCGATACAGCGAAAGACGACGTAACCCAATTTAATATGTTGGTGAAGCAAACCTTAAGCGAACTGGAAGACGTACTTCGCGCGCTTAAAGCCTGAACTGTCAGCGCAGCGCTGGGTCTTGCGAAACGTTATGAGACGAATCCTACCGGTCCTAATAGCCGCAATTTTGCTGCTTCCGATGTGGAGTAACGCGACGTCGATAAAACCGGCCGCAACCTACCGGTACGAAGCGCGCATGGCTTTTTTAAATGCAGGGGTATTGACGCTTGATTTCGATCGTAAAGGAGAGGTCTACGAA
>MDTA01047267.1_pt1 | contig 16993 bp, 21 predicted proteins | sample 811151 | NCBI WGS metagenome assembly MDTA01 (sample SAMN05326648, study PRJNA326480) | marine metagenome | isolation source: seawater | place: Indian Ocean: South | collected 2010
ATCTTTTTTTAATAAATATGCTCCAATTTCATTTTCGACGCAGTTAAATGCTATTGATTTAACTGTAGATCCATCTAATCCGACTAAAATTGATTTAATGTGTTTATCCTTAATAATCTTATTATTAACAGATTTCATATTCTCTAAAACAAACTTTGGTTCTGGATTACCAGAACCAAAAGGAGCAAGAATATTAACTTTATTGTAAACTTGCACATTTAAGGCAGTCGGAGCTATTACACTATCCAAATATAAAGGCTTAAGACTTTTGTGATTAATATTCAATTTTTTAAATTTTTTTAAAATAAATGTTTTAAATTTTTCAACATTTTCAACTTTAATAGTAAATCCACCAGCCATTTTATGCCCCCCACCTTTTATTAAAATATTTTCTTGAACAGCAGAAATAATTACTGAACCCATATCAAAACCTACAATAGATCTAGCAGATGCCTTTCCTATGCCATTTGTGTCTATTGAAATAATTATTACGGGTTTATTGAATTTGTCTTTAATCCTAGATGCAACTATTCCAATCACACCTTCATGCCAATTTTTTCCTTCGATAACCAATACTGAGTCATTTATTTTATTTCCTAAAACATTCATAACTCTATCCATAAGATCTTTTTCTAAAATTTGCCTTTCTTTATTAAAATAATCTAGTTCGGATGCAATCTTAAAAACATCTTTAGGGTTATCGCTAATTAATAGATTTGCTCCATGGGAAGATTTTCCCACTCTACCTCCAGCATTTATTCTTGGTCCAAGTTGATATCCAATATGATAAACATTCGGTTTGCTTTGGATGTCACAAATATCAAATAAAGTTTTTAATCCTAGATTTTTTTTTGTCTTTAAAATTTTTAATCCTTGTGAGACGATTGCCCTATTTAAACCAATTAAAGGAACAACATCACAAACAGTTCCCAAAGCTACAAGATCTAAATATTCAAGTAAATTTGGCTCTGAGATCTTTGATTTAATAAACCAATTGCTTGATCTGAGTTCTTTATTTAAGGAAATTAAGAACATAAAAGTAACTCCAGCAGCACATAAGTATTTTAAATCAGATTTATCGTCCAATCGATTTGGATTTACTACAGAGTGAGCTTTGGGTAAATTTACTTCTGATTGATGATGATCAAGAACAATTACATCGATATTATTATTAAACGCATAATCTATAGCATCAAAGGAAAGTGTTCCACAATCCACAGTAAAAATCATTTTTGTCCCGCTATCTATTAGTTTTTTGAAAGACTCCGCAGATGGTCCATAACCCTCTTTTTTTCTATCAGGGATATAAATTTCATGAGGAACATTTATTAGATTAAAAAAATTTGCAAGTAATGCTGTTGCTGAAGCTCCATCAACATCATAATCGCCGAAAATACCAATTTTTTCTTTATTTCTAATAGCTTTTAAAGTTCTTAAAGAAGATTTTTTCATATCTTTTAAGATTTCTGGATTAGGAAGATAATCTTTAATTGTAGGGCTTAAAAAACTACTTATTTCCTCTTTTTTTACATTTCTAATAGATAAAAGTTTTGAGGTAATTTCATCTAGAGAAAAATTCTCTTTATAAAAAGATAATTCTTCTTGATTAAATTTCTTTAAAATCCAACTCTTACCACTTACTGAAAGTGAACTCATTTATTATATATATTAGTAACTATTTTATTTACATTTTTACTTTTATGTAAAACAAAAGAAGTTACTTCGTATTCATTGCCTAAATCCTTAACGCCCTCAGCTAAATCTCCTGAAGTTACACCAGTTGCACAAAATATAACATCTCCTTTAATCATATCGTCAATATTATATTTTTTTTTGAAATCTTTAATTCCAAGTTTTTTTGCTCTTATTTTCTCCTCTTCATCTAAAACCAGTCTTCCTTGTATTTGTCCGCCATAACATGACAAAGCAGCAGCAGCCAAAACCCCCTCTGGCCCACCACCAGTGCTATAGTAAATATCATTTTTCGGTTTTTCTCCTATAACACTTAATGCACCAGCTATGTCACCGTCAGTAATATAGTTGATCTCAACATTTAATCTTTTTAACTCTTTAATTATATTTTCATGTCTTGGTCTTTTCATTACACAAGCTTTTAATTCAGAGATTTCTTTTTTTTTTGCATCTGCAAGGATCTTCATATTTTTTTCAACACCGTTGTCAATATCAAGCAAATTTTTGGGTAGATTATTTCCAATAGCAATTTTTTCCATATATGTATCCGGTGCAGATAAAAGATCACCTTTGTTAGCTACTGCAAGTACTGAAAAAGCATTTGGTTGGTTATTTGCTGTAAATTTAGTACCTTCAAGAGGATCTACAGCAATATCAAACTTTGGTCCATTTAACGTTCCTAATTTTTCTCCAATATAAAGCATGGGAGCTTCATCCATTTCACCTTCACCTATTACAATTGTTCCTTCCATGTTTATTTTATTAAGCTCTCTTCTCATTGGATCAACTGCACCTTTATCAGCTGCAATTTTATCTTTTTTACCTATGTATTTTGAAGCTCCAATAGCGGCCTTTTCAGTAGCTTTTACAAATAAATTTAAAAACTTTGTGTCAATAGACATTTAATTATCATCAATTCTTATCAATTTTGGTTTTTTGATAATAAAAGGTTTTCTTCCAACAATTTTCAAGACTTTACTTAGTGAAATGTCTTTTGAATTGTGGGTAATAATTATGATCGATGAGGAATTTTTATTTTTTTTAGGATTTTGAACTAGCCTTTTAATTGAAACATTATTTTTTGAAAAAATATTAGTAATATTAGATAAAACTCCAGATTTATCTTTTACCTCAAATCTTAGATACGCTGAAAAAGAGCGATTTGAAATATCTTTAAAAATCAATTTTTTTCTCTCTTTATTAGAAATTGAAAAAGGAAATTTTATATTACCTCTCAAAATAGAGGAAATATCTGAAATTAGTGCTGAAGTTGTAGCAGCAGGTCCTGCTCCTTCTCCCTGAATAGTACTTTTTCCCACTGGCGCTCCTTCAACAATTACTGCATTTAATACACCGTCAATACTTGCAACATATGAACTTTTTTTTATTAATGTTGGATGAACTCTTTGATAAATTTTTTTGTTTATAAGTTCAGCGAATCCTAATAATTTAATTTTGTAACCTAATCTATTTGCATTATCTATATCTTCTTTATCGATTTCTTTAATTCCCTCAACATGAATATTATTGTTCAAAAATGAATTAAAACATAAGCAAGATAATATCTTTAATTTTGATGATACATCATCACCATTCAAATCTGCAGAAGGATTAGCTTCTGCATAACCAAATTTTTTAGCGTCATTCAAAACTTCATCGAAACTTTTATTTAATTTATCCATTGATGAAAGAATATAATTTGAAGTACCATTAAAAATACCATATATCCTATGAATCTTATTTGCTATTAATCCTTCTTTCAGAGATCTTATAATTGGAACTCCTCCACAAACCGATGCCTCAAACTCTAGATTGACTTTATTTTTCTCAGCTATTTTAGATAACTGATCTCCATATTTTGCTATCAATGCTTTATTTGCTGTTACAACATGTTTCTTATTTCTTAAAGCTGTAAATACTAATTTTTTTGCGGCGCCCTCGGAACCGCCAATTAGTTCTACAACTAAATCAACATTTTTTTTTTTGGCAGCATCTATATAGTTGGGCAGCCATTGGCTTTTCTTAATTGAGAAACCTCTTTTTTTCCCTCTTTTTCTTGCTGATACATAAACAATATTAGGTACACAATTATTCTTTTTCGATAAGTTTATTTTATTTTTTTTTAAATATTTAAATAAATAACTTCCAATATTTCCTAAGCCAACAATTGCTATATTTATCTTTTTCATATTAACTTTTATTCTCTGATTGTTATATCAGGAAAATTTTTGTTTTTTCCTTGCTTTATTAAAAATTTCGATATCTCCTCAATACTACATTTTTTGATTATTGTACAAACATCAACTACCTTAATTTTATTCTTTGTAATATTTTTTTTTACTGATCTGTCAATTTTGCTTAATTCATTACTATTTATATTTGACACATCAGACTTTTTATCTATTTTTTTTACAACTTCTATCGATTTGTTCTTTTTATTTTTTTTCTCATTTATCTTTTTTTTAATTACCTTTATTTCATTTTTGGTTAAGGTTTTTAAATTTTTCGCAGTATTATCTTTTGTAAAAATACTAACACTTTTATTATTTGCTTCATCTTTATTTAAGTTAAGCTCAACTAAATTTACCTCATTTCTTTTTCTTTTATCTATAATTTTAACTTCAATTGACAAATTTTCCTCAAAGTATTGCTTTGCCTCAGTTTTATTAACACAAATATGATCACCACAAATTAGAACTGATTTTGGTTTATTACATGCATTTAATAAAAAAATAATTAATATTAAAATAAGATTTTTCATTTTAAACCAGTGGTTTCAGGTAAATTAAATAATAAATTCATATTTTGTACTGCTTGACCAGATGCACCTTTTACCAAATTATCTAATGCTGATAAAATTAAAATCATATTTTTTTTTCTTGTTTTACAAATTGAAATTTCACAATTATTTGTATTTAATACATTACCTGAACCTAGCTTTGTATTTAATTTTAGAATTTTGATAAATTTAGATCCTTTATAAAATTTAACTAATTCATTTCTAATTTTATTTAAACTGTTTTTGTTTTTAACTTGAATATAAATTGATGATAATATTCCCCTAAAAGTAGGTAATAAATATGGATTAAAAGTGAAATTAACTTTTTTTTTTGTAAATTTAAAAATTTCTTGATCTATTTCAGTAATATGTCTGTGATGATCTATTCCGTAAGCAAAAATTGAGTTGTATAAATTTTTATGAGTAAATTTTTTTTCTAAATTTTTACCTGCCCCTGAATATCCAGATTTTGCATCAATAACTATACTGCTTAGGTTAATTAAATTTTTTTTGATTAACGGAATAAGTGGTATTTGTATCGAAGTCGGATAGCAACCAGGATTAGCAATTATTCTATATTTCTTAATTTTATGCTTACTTAATTCACTAATCGAATAAATTGATGAATTAATTAATTTTTTAGCTTTATGTTTTATTTTGTAATTTTGAAAATATATTGATGGACTTAATAACCTAAAATCTGCTGATAAATCAATATATTTAAGATGTTTATTTTTATAAAAAGTCTTTTTAATTATTTTTTGTGCTTCACCATCTGGCAGAGATAAAAAAACTAAATCTAATTTTTTCCAGTTAATATTTTTTAATTTAGTTATTTTAGGTAATTTCTTTTTTATTCTTTTATCAAAATAAGATATTTCTTTTCCTACATTTTTAGTAGCGCACAGATAAGAAATTTCAACTTTTGGATGTTTAGATAATAAATATACAAGGTCTAAACCAGTGTATCCTGTAGCACCTATAACAGCTATCTTTAATTTGATCCTTTTTAACATAACGACTTATAACATCGTATGTATAATAAATAAATTTAAATGATTATCTTTTTGAGAATTGGAAGCTTCTTCTAGCTTTTCTATGTCCGTATTTTTTTCTTTCTACAACTCTTGAGTCCCTAGTAGTCAATTTATCTTTTTTGAGACTTTTTTTTAAGTTTTCATCATGAGCAATTAAAGCTTTTGATATACCTAAAATTATAGCACCTGCTTGACCAGAAAGACCACCACCCCTGACTGAACATTTTACATCATAATTAGTTGCAACTTCTGATATTTCAAGGGGACGTGTAACTATGATTTGATGAACAGGTCTTTTAAAATATTCACTCATCTTTATACCATTTACATGAATATTTCCTGTTCCTTTTTTAACCCAAACTTTTGCTATCGATTTTTTTCGTCTACCCGTAGCGTACTTACTTTCTTTAAAATCGAGTTTTATTTTTTTTATTTTAGGAGAATTTTGATTTATGCTTTCCATTATTATCTAACAATGTTTCTTTTATGTAATTTTTCAAAATTTACTATTTTAGGTTTTTGTTCTTCATGTGGGTGAGTGCTTCCATTATATATTTTAAGTTTAGTAAGTTGTTTTTTAGCTAAAGGTCCGCCAGGCAACATTCTTTTGACAGCTAGTTTTAAAATTTCTTGGCTTTTATTCTTTTCTCTTAAGGTTAACGGTGTTGTTTCTTTTATACCTCCTGGATGACCTGTGTGCTTATAGTATTTTTTATTTTTAAATTTTTTTCCACTAAATCTTATTTTATCTATATTTGTTACTACTACAAAATCACCATTATCAATATGAGGATTGTATGTAGATTTATTTTTTCCTCTTAATACTTTTGAGATGTAGGCAGCAAGTCTACCAACAGCAATGTTTTCAGCACTGATAACATACCAGTCTTTTTTAATTTCTTTCTTTTTAATAAAGGGTGTCATAATAATGGGCGATAAATACAAAGAATAATAATTAAAGTCAATTATTTTATATAAAAATAATAAAGATTTATTGCACTAAATACAAGTAACACACTACAAATTTGATGAGCTGAAGCTAAATAAATATTTAAACCAGTAGTTAAAGTTAATATCCCCAAAAAGATTTGTAATAACAGAAAAAAAATTAAAATTAGAAGTGGTTTGTAAAGTTTGTTGTTTTTTTTAATGAAAATATAAAATGAAATGACAAGAATATATATAGTTATTAAGTAAGCTAAGTTTCTATGGTAAAATTGGACAAGTGAATGATTATCAAAATTTGTTAAATCAATTAAACTAATTGTAAGGTCATCTGGAACATAAGTATAACCCATTAATGGCCATGTTTGATAAATTTTACCAGCATCCAAACCTGATACAAATGCACCAATTATTATTTGAGTAAATATAATGAAAATAAGAAACATAAACACAAAATTTTTATCAGATAAACTAAAAAATTTTTTTTCAGTATTTCTTGTTAAATTTAAGAAAGTCCAAAATATAATTGAAATAATTAATATTGCAGTTCCAAGATGTAAAGACAACCTGTAATGACTCACAGAGGTTAAATTTATTAATCCACTTTTTACCATGTACCAACCAATTATTCCTTGTAAAATAATTAATATTAAAACTATATAGCAGGGTAAGATGTTTTTTTTGTCAATTTGTTTTGTGTAATGAAAATAAATTAATGGGATTAAAAAAAATAATCCTATAAATCTACCAAGAACTCTATGAAAATACTCCCAATAAAAAATTATTTTAAATTCTGAAAGACTCATATCATAATTCAACAATTTAAATTGAGGAATCTTTTTATATAAATTGAAGTAATTCTCCCATGCTAAATCATTTAAAGGAGGCAAAATACCTTTGAATAATTCCCACTCAGTAATAGATAGACCGGAATTAGTAAGCCTAGTTAAACCTCCGATAATAATCATTGAAAAAACTAGTAATAAAGAAATTAGTAACCAATAATTAAATAAATAGTTAATTTTTATGTCGTTTTTAAACATTATAATATATATATATAATTTCCTAAAAGACGATAACTTGAATAATGTCGCTATGATAAATAAAAATATTCTAAAGATAAGAAAAGAATTAGACAGATTAGATGACTTGTTCCTAAATTTAATTAAAAAAAGGACAAATTTAGTTAATCAGGTATTAAGAAATAAAAAGTTTAAAAAAGATATTGTTGATAAAAAAAGAATTAAAATTATTCTCTCAAATATTAAAAGAAAATCAAAGATTAAAAATATTGACCCTTTAATTACAAAAAAAATTTGGCAGTCAATGATTAAAGCTTATATAGAATACGAATTTCGAAATTTCAAAAGAAACAAGTAAATTCTATTTACTGTGTGGGGGAAGTTTTTTTTCTACAAAAAACTCATGTTTTCTAGTATTAGGATTATATTTTTTTAATTTAAGCTTATCCTTAGCTTTTTCACCTTTAGTTGGTTTTTTAGCATAGTAAATAAATTTGCTATCCGGGTTACTTTCGGGAACCATTCTAACTTTAATGTGAGTTTTTTTTGCCATGTTTTAATTTATTTATTTTTTCTAAAATTTTTTTTGTTTTTTCTTTAATTCTGCTATTAATATATTCAGCTTTTAAACTATTGTTTTTATAATCGTCAAGTTTATTTATACCTGAATTTAAAACATTTTTTGCGCCTTTGATAGTCATACCTTTATCTTTGAGAAGAAATTTTACCAATTTTATTATTTCTACTTGATCTTCTGAATAATATCTTTGATTATTTATAAATCTTGGTTTTATTTGATAAAACTGCTTTTCCCAATATCTTAAAATATAATTTAATGGTTTTTTTCCATCAGTAAGATTTAATTTTACAGATAAATCACTTATTCTTATAAGTTTAGTCAATCAATATCCTTGTTTATTTTATCAATTAATTCTCTAGATGGTTTAAATTTTATAGACTTTCTTTTACTAATTGTAAAACTTTCCTTTGTTTTAGGATTTCTTCCTATTCTCTCTTTTTTATCAATAGTTTTAAAAGAACCGAAATTTTTAAGATTGATTTTTTTTTCTCTCATTCCATAAGAAATGATTGAAATTAAATCCTCAACTATTTTCTCTGATAAGGATAAAGAAAAACCCATTTTTTTTTTTAATTTTATTGATAAGTCTTTTTTCTTGAAGCTATTTTTAGTCACTTTTTAAATGACTTAAGTTATTTTTAATTTGATGCATTAAGTTTCCTTTAACAATTTTATAACATAAATCAATGGAATGATAAAAACCAAAACTGTCAGTCGCTCCATGACTTTTTACAACTGGGCCATTTAAACCTAAAAAAATTGCTCCATTATATTTTCTTGGATCTAGTCTATTTTTGAATTTTTTTAAACTAAAATAAGAAAAAACCAGAGATAATTTAGTAATAATATTTTGTGTTAAAGATTTTTTTAGATTATCCATTATAAACTTAGCTGTTCCTTCTGCGGTCTTTAACGCTACGTTTCCAGTAAAACCATCAGTGATTATAACATTTGTGTTGCCATCCATAATCTTATTTCCCTCTACATATCCTTTAAATATAAAATTATTTTCATTACTTAAAGAATTGAGTTTCTTAAAAGCTTTTTTTAATACTTCTGTTCCTTTTATTTCTTCGGATCCAATATTTAATAAAGAAACTAATGGTTTATCATTTGGATATAACGACTTATAAAGAGCTGAACCCATTTCTGCAAAATCAATAAGATTATTTTCATCGCACTCAATGTTTGCTCCTAAATCTAATACAACGTTCATACCATGTTTATTTGGCCAAAGACCAGCTAAGGCAGGTTTACTAACATCATTCATCATTTTTAATATCATCCTGGATATAACTAAAAGTACACCTGTATTTCCAGCTGACAAACTTATATCAGCATCTCCATCGATTTGAGATTTTATACAATTCCACATACTAGTGTTTTTTGAATTTTTTACAGCTGTTAATGGTGTTTCTTCATCTGATACAACTGACTCAGTATGTGTAATTTTAATAAATGACTTCGGAATTTTATATTTTGAAATTTCATTTTTAATAACAGCTTCATCGCCAAATAAATTTAACAAAAAATCTTTTTTTCTATTATTTTTTATAAAAAGATAGACACCATGAATTGTTTTATTAGGAGCGTTGTCACCTCCCATTGCATCTATTGCAATAGTAATTTTTTTGCTCATTTGAAATAACTAAATATCTAAGATTTTTTTTCCGTTGTAAAAACCTGTTTTAAGGTCTACATGATGAGAAAGCCGATATTCACCACTTTTTTTATCTTCAATTATGTTAGACGAGGATAAACGATGATGAGATCTTCTCATTCTTTTTTTTGAAACAGATGTCTTTCTTTTAGGTACTGCCATAATTATCCTTAAAATTAAGTGCTTCTCTTACCATATTATCAAGCTCTAATCCAAAACAAAAAGAGTAAAATTTTAACAAATAAGATTCAAAATCTTTGTATTTATCATCATTATCTACTGCTAGCTCTTTGAAATACTTTGTTATTAAATTTTTATTGATTTTGAATAGATTTTGGCTTTTTTCTTCAATTTTCAATAAAATATCATAAAGACACTTATTTAAGTCTTTCATTTTTTTATTAACAGAAACATCTCCAAAACCAAGCTCTCTTAAATTGTTTTCAATGTTATGAAACAAAATATCATAAGATTTTTGATCAAATTTAACACCTTTCTTTTTTGAAACTATCATCATTATGGAAAAATGAATAAACATTAGATAAATTCTTGTCTCAAATGTATCTTTTAGATTTATACTTTTGTAAAAAAAAATATTTCTAGAAAGTGTTAATAAAGTATTATAAAGCTCTGTATTATGTTTTTTAATTTTAAATATCATAAAAATTTATTTGTTTTTTTTATTTTCTTTATTCTTTTAAGTTGCCAATTAAAAGAACCATATAAAAACCATGGTATCATATTTTTGGAAAATAGATCAAAAAAACTCGTGGTAAATACATCTAACAAAAATGATGTTTTAAAAATAATAGGTCAGCCCCATTCTAAGTCTATTTCTGATGAAAATGAGTGGGTTTATTTTGAGAGAATTCTTACAAAAGGAGGATACCATAAGCTTGGTCAAAATGTCTTAAAATCAAATAATGTTTTAATCATAAATTTTGACAAATATGGTATCTTAAAAAATAAAAAGTTTTTAAACAAATATGATAAAAAAACTGTTAAATTTTCTAAAGATAATACAGAGAACGAGTTAAGTAAGAAAAGTTTTGTTGAAAAATTTCTTAATAGCGTCAGATCTAAAATGTACAGCAACAGAGACTAATGGGCTATAACAGCCAAAAGTAATAAAGCTACAATATTTGTAATTTTGATCATCGGATTTATTGCGGGACCGGCTGTGTCTTTATAAGGATCACCTACTGTGTCACCTGTAACTGCTGATTTATGTGCTTCTGATCCTTTTCCCCCAAAATTTCCATCTTCAATGTATTTTTTAGCGTTGTCCCAAGCCCCACCACCTGCTGTCATTGATACAGCTACAAACAGGCCAGTTATGATAACACCTAGTAACATTGCACCTAAAGATGATAATGCTGCCTCCTTACCCCCTATTTGCAAGATAACAAAGTAAAGAACTATTGGAGATAAAACAGGTAATAAAGATGGAATAATCATTTCTTTAATCGCTGCCTTAGTCAAAAGATCAACTAATCGCCCATAATCAGGTTTTCGTTTTCCTCTCATGATACCAGGAATTTTTTTAAATTGTCTTCTCACTTCAATTACTACTGCGCCACCTGCTCTTCCAACTGCTTGCATTCCCATTGAACCAAATAGATATGGCAACATACCTCCAATTAATAAACCAGCTACTACAAATGGATTTGATAGATCGAAGGTTACATCAACACCTTCAAGCGAAGAACCAGATACTCCAGAAAAATATTTTATATCTTCTGTATAAGCCGCAAAAAGAACAAGTGCACCTAAACCAGCTGAACCGATTGCATATCCTTTTGTTACAGCTTTAGTTGTATTACCCACAGCATCTAATGCATCTGTAGTCTTTCTAACATTTTTCGGTAACTTAGACATTTCTGCAATTCCTCCTGCATTATCAGTAACAGGTCCATACGCATCTAAAGCAACAACCATCCCTGTTAAAGCTAACATCGCTGTTACAGCAATAGCAATACCATATAAACCAGCTAAACTATTAGTATATAAAATACCTGCTACAATAATTAGAGCTGGCACAGCTGTGGCCTCCATAGATATTGCTAAACCTTGAATAACATTTGTACCGTGACCTGTTGTCGAGGATTTAGCAACAGTTCTTACTGGTCTATAATCAGTTCCAGTGTAATATTCAGTAACCCAAATAAGCAATCCAGTAATTATAAATCCCACAACACCACATATATAAAGATCTAAACCTGTAAAAATTGCACCAACATTATTATTGTAAGTTGATTTTAATCCAATAATTGAATCTGTAATAGGATACATAATAACTAAAGACGTAATAGCAGTAACTATAAATCCTTTGTATAAGGCACCCATTATATTTTTGCTTTTACCAAGTTTAACAAACCAAGTTCCAATTATTGAAGTAATAATACAAGCACCTCCAATAGCTAAAGGATAAATCATTAAATTATAATCTTGAGGAGAAAAAATTGATGCTAAGACCATCGTAGCAACTATAGTTACAGCGTAAGTTTCAAATAAATCAGCAGCCATACCAGCACAATCACCTACATTATCACCAACATTATCAGCTATAACCGCTGGATTTCTTGGATCATCCTCTGGAATTCCTGCTTCAACCTTTCCTACTAAGTCAGCACCCACATCAGCTCCTTTAGTAAAAATTCCACCACCAAGTCTAGCGAAAATCGAAATAAGAGATGCGCCAAACCCAAGAGCGACTAAAGCATTTATGATTTCTCTATTGTCTATATTAAGATTAATTAAAATAATATAATAAATTGTTATCGCTAATAAAGCTAAACCAGCAACTAACAATCCAGTAATTGCTCCAGATTTAAAGGCAATTGTTAAACCTGACTGTAAACTTTGTCTCGAAGCTTCTGCAGTTCTAACATTTGCTTTAACAGAAATTAACATTCCAACATAACCAGCCACACCAGAAAGAAATGCTCCAATGAAGTAACCTAATCCTACTAGGTAATTAAAAAAGTAGGTAACTATTGCTAAAACAATTATTCCTACAATAGCAATAGTTTTATACTGTCTATTTAAGTAAGCCTTGGCACCTATTTGAATTGCCTCGGCAATTTCCTGCATTCTGGAGTTACCAGGACTAGATGAAATAATTTGACCGGACAAAAGATAACTGTAGGCAACGGCTAGAATTCCGGTAAATGAAATTAGATATAGAAGTTCTAAATAATTCGTCATTATAATAATGGGATAAATGCCAAAAAAGTATTAAAAACGCAAGCTAAAGTTAATAAATTTTCAAAATTTTATTCATCTTTTCTGATAACTTTCGATATTTTATCTAAAATTGCGTTTAAATAACCAATTTGAACTTTTTCCAAAAAATATTCAGAGGCTAAAACGTATTCACTAATTATTACTTTTTTAGGATTATTGTGTTTAAACAAAAGTTCAAATACGGCAGCGAATAGTACAATTTTGAGTAATTTATCAGTTTTTTTTAAGTCTATATCAGTGTTTAAGTGTTCTCTAATAGTAGTTTCAATCAATTCAGATCTCTCCATAGTTCCCTCTACAACATCTTTAATAAATTTTTTGTATTGGCTCTTAGGATAATTCACTTGTGTATTAGGATTCATTAATAAATTATAAATTTTTTGTACAATTTTTACTCTAGGCAATGAGTTCTTATTTATTTTCTGAGACATCTAATCCAACTTAAAGGGAGTAAGTCCATTAAAAAAATTTACGACGGCTGCAGCAGCTTCCGCTCCTTTTTTTCTTCTTTCATTGGCTTGACTATCATTAAAACATGTAATGATACCATTTCCTATAGGTTTTTTATGTTGAATAGATAAATTCATTAAAGCATTAGTAACAGATTGAGAAATTAATTCAAAATTATTTGTTTCTCCCTTGATAATACATCCAAGAGCAATTACTCCGTCATAGTTTTTTATATATTTTTCTATAATAAAAGGAATTTCAAATGCTCCAGGTGCTTCAGTTATATATTTCTCAAAACCACTATGTAGAGACAGATGATCTATAGCAGTTTTTTCTAAACCTTTTGTTATCAACTCATTATATCTAGATACAACAACTAAAATTTTTTTCTTTTTCATTTAATTATTTCTTGTTTTTTTATTTTTAAACCAAAGCCTTCCAAACCAATAATTTTTTTTCTAGTTCTAGTTACTAATATCATATTTTTTACTTTTAAATCTTTAATAATTTGAGCACCAATTCCATAATATCTTAAAGTAAGATTTTCAATCTCATTTTTTTCTTTAATCTCTTTATTAATAATAACTAAAGCAAAATTTTTAAACTTCAAAAGATATTTAAGGGATTTTTTAACCAATATATTTTTTTGAATTGATTTTGAATTTCTAATATTTGTTGAAATAACTCTTATACGGATTGATTTATTTTTGTTAAACTTACCTTTTTTTATTACATAATTTTTTGAATTATTTAATTTATTTTCATAGACAACAAATTCACAACCATTAATTTTAGATTTTTTTATATTAGATTTTAATACTAATTTTTCATTTCTTAATCTGTATGCGATAAGATCTTCAATTGATGCAATCTTAATTTTATGCTTTGCAGAAAATTTTTTAAGATCGTTTAATCTTGCCATTCTCCCGTCTTCATTCATCACTTCACAAATAACAGCACTAGGATTAATTTTTGCTAATTTTGATATATCAACAGAGGCTTCTGTATGGCCCGCTCTTTCTAGGACTCCTCCAGACCTAGCAACCAACGGAAAAACGTGACCTGGTGAAACAATATCTTTTTTTTTGGCATTTTTATTTATAGCAACGTTAATAGTTTTTGCTCTATCATAAGCTGAAATTCCAGTAGTAATACCTTTTCTTGCTTCAATAGAAATTGTAAATGCTGTTTGCATTCTTGATTTGTTTGTTCGTGACATAAGAGGTAATTTGAGTTTTTCAATTTGATGTTTTGTTAGAGCTAAACATATTAATCCTCTACCATGCTTAGCCATAAAATTAATACTTTGAAAATTACATTTAGATCCTGGGATTATTAAATCACCTTCATTTTCTCTATCTTTATCATCCACCAAAATAAACATTTTACCTTTTTTTGCATCTTTAATGATTGATGTAATACTTGAAAATAAATTTTTAGACATTTTATTTTGTATATTTATAAATATATTTGCCAAATATATCTAACTCAACATTCACCGTATCATTTAATTTTAAATTTTCTAAATTTGTTAGTTTTAATGTATGAGGTATTATATTTAAAATTAAACTTTTATTTAAAACTTTAGAAACTGTCAGAGAAACTCCATTAATTGAAATAGATGCTTTTTCTTCCAAATATTTTAGATATTTTTTTTCTTTAATTTCAAGTTTTAAAACCCATGATTTATCTACTAAATCAATTTTTTTAACCTTAGCAGTAGTATCAACGTGACCTTGTATGAAGTGACCTGAAATTTTTTGACCATATACTAAAGATTTTTCAAGATTTACCTCTTCACCAATTTTAATTCTTCCAAAATTTGATCTTTTGATTGTTTCAACCGAAATGTAAAAATAAAAAATTTTTTTATTAGTTTTTACTAGGGTTAAACATACTCCATTACAACTAATAGAAGAACCAAGTTCTTTTTTTTTTATTTTTAAATTAGTTTCTATTCCAATTAAAAAACTTTTTTCATTTTTTTTAATGCTTTTAATCTTACCTTTATAAAATATTATTCCATTAAACATTAGTGAATTCTAGCTTTAATTAATTTATCGCTATTTAAGTTAACATTTATTTGTTTTAAAATTTTTAAGTTTTTAACTAAATTTTCTTTAGTATTATTATAACCGTTTAATTTAAGTTTTTTATCAGATTTAAAAATATAAAAGTTGTTTATAAAATTCATTTTAATTAATTCATTTAGAAAAGTTAAACCTGACTCGATAAGAACTCTTCTTTTTCCTAATTTGAACAATATCTTAAATAATTCTAGAAAATCATCTTTTGATGTCATTGATTTAAGCTTAAAAATCTTAATTTTTTTTTTTCTAAAAAAAGATATTTTTTTCAAGTCATTTGAAGTTGTAAACAAATAAGTTTTTCTTTTTTTTGTTAAACTAAAAAGAGTTAAATTTTTCTTTAGTTTTAATTTTCTATCGATTATGACCAAGTCAGGTTTAAAATAATTAAAACCTTTTATTCTGCAATTCAACAAGGCGTTATCTTTATTAATTGAAGTTGAAGTTGAAACAATACAATCGTATTTTGATCTGATTAAATGACTTACTTCTCTAGATCTAGTATTTGTTATCCATCTATTTTTTTTATTAATTGTTAAAAAATCTCTTGAAATGGCAATTTTAGCATCAATAAATGGAAATTTTCTTTTCTTATTCATGAAATAACTTTCATAAAAGTTTTTATTTTCATTATTAATTTTTTTAATTTTTTTATTCAAAACTTTTTTTGCTTTTTTATTAGTGCGAATATCTGGATCATCAAAACAATAATAAATTTTTTTTATGCCTTTTTTCTTAATTAGGTCAGTACATGGAGGTGTTAAACCATAATGTGTGCATGGCTCTAAAGTTACATAAATCTCAGCGCCTTTAAAATTAATATTTTTACTAAGAGCGTTATATTCAGCGTGAGGTCTACCATTAACTGATGTTACTCCAGTACTTATTACAGAGTTATTTTTTACAACTACACATCCCACAGAAGGATTTTCTTTTGTTTTGCCAACATGCTTTTCAGCTAAATCAAACGCTAAATTTGAATAAAAATTATGACTTGTTTTCATCTAAATTGCCAACAAACTCTTCAAAGTCTTTTGCTTCCTTGAAATTTTTATATACTGAAGCAAATCGTACATAGGCAACCTTATCTAAAGTTGAAAGTCCATCCATAATAAACTTTCCTATTGTTGGTGTAGGAATTTCACTTTCCCCAAGTCCTTCCAGATTTCTAACAATTTTTGAGATAAATTTTTCTATTGATTCAGAGTCAATCGGTCTTTTTCTTGTTGCAATTCTAATAGATTTTGAAATTTTATCTCTATCAAAAGGCTCTCTTTTTCCATTCCCTTTAATAACTGTTAACTCTTGAAATTGAACCCTTTCAAAAGTGGTAAATCTCTCTTTTCTATCACAACCACACAATCTTCTTCTCCTAATTGCTGTACCGTCCTCCGTTGGTCTAGAGTCTACAACTGAAGTGTCTTTTTCTCTACAAAATGGGCAAAGCATAAATATTTTAACTACTATATATAGGAAAAGATGAACAAAGTTCAAT
>MDTA01044242.1_pt1 | contig 16989 bp, 18 predicted proteins | sample 811151 | NCBI WGS metagenome assembly MDTA01 (sample SAMN05326648, study PRJNA326480) | marine metagenome | isolation source: seawater | place: Indian Ocean: South | collected 2010
AATGCCATCGGTACTGGAACCGGGACGTTGATACCGACCATGCCGACATGCACGCCTCGAACAAAACGACGTGCCGCGGCTCCGAAATTTGTGAACACCGCTGTTCCATTTCCGTAGGGATTCGCATTGATGAGATCGATTGCTGCATCCACATCGTCAACTCGCACAACTGAGAGCACCGGCCCAAAGATTTCGTTGGTGTAGACATCCATTGAGGTGTCGACGCGGTCAATTACCGTTGGCCCCACAAAGAATCCGTTCTCAAAACCAGGAACAACCAAACCTCGACCATCAACCCGGATTTCTGCTCCTTGTGCCTCGCCTGAATCAATGAAGCCAACGATGCGATCACGGCTTTCAGGAGTCACGATCGGGCCCATCTCGCTTGCCGCATCTCGACCGGAACCGACGGTAATCGACCGTGCCTGCGCATCGACCTGCTCCATCAACCGATCCGCCTCAGCGCCCACTGCTATCGCAGCTGAAATCGCCATGCAGCGCTCCCCGGCTGAGCCGAAAGCCGCCGCCGCAAGCTGCTCGGCAGCAAAGTGCATGTCGGCGTCAGGAAGCACAACCGCGTGGTTCTTCGCTCCCCCGAGTGCCTGCACTCGTTTTCGATTCGCAGTTGCTCGGCTGTGCACGTACTGAGCGATCGGAGTCGAACCGACGAATGAGACGGCAGCGACATCGTCATGATCGAGCAGCGCATCGACAGCAACTTTGTCGCCGTGCACAACATTCAACACCCCGGGCGGAAGTCCGGCCTCTGCAAACCATTCAGCGAGCAATACCGATGCAGATGGATCTCGTTCAGATGGTTTCAACACGAAGGTATTGCCGCATGCGATTGCAACCGGGAACATCCACATCGGCACCATCGCAGGAAAGTTGAATGGCGTGATTCCGACACAAACGCCAAGCGGTTGGCGGAACGTGTACGAATCGACTCCACCTGATACCTGGTCAGAATATGCGCCTTTCGTCAACGTCGGCAATGAGCATGCGAATTCGACAACCTCAAGGCCGCGCTGCACTTCTCCGGCTGCGTCCGACAGCACTTTGCCGTGCTCATCAGAGATGATCTCAGCAAGTTGACCAGCACGGCTATTGATGATCTCCCGGAACGCAAACATCACCTTCGTGCGAGCAGCGAGCGACTCTTCAGACCACAACGCAAATGCTTCGGCCGCTGAACGAACTGCATCGTCGACCACAGAGCCGGTTGCGAGCACGACTTCGGCCTGCATCTCACCCGTTGCCGGATTCCACACCGGCAATGACGAGCTGTCGGCATCATTCTGTGGGGTGTTGTTGATCCAATGCGAAATAACACGGGTTGACATGCCAGCAGACTATGCCCATTTACCTCAGGTGTAACGGTGCGCAACTCCGGTGGTGTCGATCATCACTTCTTCGCAGCGGCCAACCCTGCCGTAACATCGCCTCCATGACCTCTCCCACCGAACGCGATGTTGAACAAGAGGTTCTCGAGTGGTTTCACAAGACATGGGATCCTGATGCCTCGCTCCTGAAGTGGAGAACTCAACTTGTCGATTCAGGGTGGGCGGTTCCATCGTGGTCACCTCAATGGCATGGACTCGGCCTTCCAGCGTGGGCAGACCGGGTTGCCCATCGAGCGATTCGGCAGGCCGGCGGTGTCGCAACACCCCTCGGCGGAGGGATGAGCCTCGCTGCACCAACGATCTATGACCACGCGTCGGATGAGTTGAAATCGACATATCTCAGGCAGACACTCACCGGTGAACTCACATGGTGCCAACTGTTCTCAGAACCGGGGGCGGGCTCAGATCTTGCCGGCTTGCGGTGCACCGCAATTCGCGATGGCGACGAATGGGTGATCAACGGCCAGAAGGTGTGGAACACGATGGCGCATGATGCCGACATGGCGATTCTCGTCGCCCGCACCGACTGGGACGTACCGAAACATGCGGGCATTACGTATTTCTTGATCGACATGCGCCAGCCGGGTGTCGAAGTGCGACAAATCGTCGAAATGAACTATCACGACTCGTTTAACGAGGTGTTCCTTACCGATGCGCGAGTGCCTGCGTCCGACGTTGTTGGGGAGATCAATGACGGATGGAAGGTCGCCCGCGGAACACTCGCTCATGAGCGTTCTTTTGCATCGATTGGCAACGTGTATTTCGCCCCCGATGCTGCTGGCCGAGTGATCGAGGAGGCAAAGCTCGAAGCCGCAGAGTTCAACAAAACCTATGAGTGGTATCCGCAACGCATGGGCCGCTCTGACCTCACCTTGCCGAGGGCCCAAGCGCGTGGTGTTATCGATGATGCGAATGTCCGTCAAGAACTCATGAAACTGCGCAGCTTTCACCGTGCATCTGAATGGACTGCCGAGCGAGCCAAGGCAGCCCGTGCACTCGGAAAACCACCAGGGTCAGAGGGTTCAATCGGGAAGCTTGCTCTGTCACGAATCGCTCGCAACGCCAATCATGTTCATTCGACGATTGCCGGCGCTCAGGGAATGTTGAAGTCGGGAGATGATCCACTCGATGCGGTCGTTGCTGAAATTCTTGTCTCAACCCCGGCCCAGTCGATCGCAGGCGGAACCGACGAAATCCAGCACAACATCCTCGGCGAGAACGTGCTCGGACTGCCAAAAGAGCCGGCAACTGACCGGGGTGTCGCATTTAAGAATGTAGGAATGTCATGAGTGGCTTAGCGTTCAACATCAACGACGCTCTCCGGGTCACCATTGGTGATGACTTTGTTGCTGTCGTCGAACTTACAAAACCCCCGAACAACTTTTTCTCCATGGATCTCATCGGTGGGGTCGCCGGAGCGCTCGAACAACTCGACACCGATGAACGGTGTCGGTCGATTGTGCTGTGCGCCGAGGGGAAACATTTCTGCGCAGGAGCAGATTTCTCGACTGGTGACACGCATTTCACTACCGAAGACCTCTACGCAGCAGCCGTGAGAATCTTCCGCACGACGAAGCCAATCGTTGCTGCGATTCAAGGTGCAGCAATTGGCGGCGGACTCGGGTTAGCCCTTTCGGCCGATTTTCGAATTGCGTCACCTGAAGCGCGGTTCTCTGCCAACTTTGCCCGGCTCGGTTTTCACCAAGGATTCGGCCTGAGCGTCACCTTGCCTCGCCTCGTTGGCACTCAAGCAGCAGCAGAGTTGCTCTACACCGGTCGGAGAATCGGTGGAGAAGAAGCGGTATCTCTCGGGATGGCAGATCGTCTGAGTTCGCTCGATGACCTGAGATCGTCCGCTCATTCGCTTGCGCGCGAAATCGCCATCTCTGCGCCTCTCGCCGTTCAATCGATTCGCATGACTCTGCGAGGGACCCTGGCCGATGAAGTTGCCGCTGCGACTGACCACGAAGGGCGAGAACAAGCATGGCTGCGCGACACCAGCGACTTCAAGGAGGGCACTGCAGCGATGGCCGAACGCCGAGAGCCCCGTTTCACGGGCAAGTAATTCACGCACCGACGGCTGAGACCGGTCGTTTCACTGTGTACCGTCTGCGTATGGGTGCATTTGATGACATTGCTGATGGAGTTGTTGCAGCGATCACCGCAGGTGACAGCGCAGCGCTCGGCGAACTGTACGCCGATGATGTGGTGGTGTGGCATAACACTGATGGCATTGAGATGACCAAAGAAGCGAACCTTGCGAGCCTCGACGCGCTCGCTGCGATGACAACCAAGCGTTCATTCAGCAATATTCGTCGTCACGAAATCGATGGCGGCTTCGTACAGCAGCATGTCATGCACCTCGACTGGGGTTCTGGGTCTGGAGATCTCCCTGCCTGTCTCGTGGTCAAGGTTGAGAACGGAAAAATCATCAGGGCAGACGAGTACTTCGATGGAGCGACCGTCGCCACATTTGGAAGGTAACTCAGTAACCCGCGGGCACAGCGTCGCCGCTCACGCTGGCAGCGTCACTTCCTTCGTGCAGAACGTGTTGCTTTCCTATGATGACGTAATGCATACCGGGAAGGGCGATGCCGCCGAGCGGGCGAAAACCCGGAGACGCATTCCCGTTGCGGTAGATGCTTCTGACATTTCTTGTGGGTTCGCAGTCGGCGACGACTTTGAACGTTTCAGCCAGATTGATGATGTATTCGCTCGGTCTCGGTATGACCCCGTCGTCCATTCCGAACGCAGCGAGTTATTCTTCTCGACCTACCGAAAGCCACTGACTGAGTGGCGTGCTGCGAAGGGTTTCCAGCAAAACGACTACGCATTCCGAAATGCGACATGGCACGTCGCCGATGTGTTCGCTGAAATGTACGAGAGCCGTGATCGGCGTGATGGGTTCCTCGATCCGCTCTCAATGTTGCGCGACGGCGCAAGTGGACAGGTTGACCTCGGAACACCAACTGCGGCCGCCGCAATGATCAAACATGCTGCGCGCACGGCTGGCGCAGATCTTGTCGGAGTTGCCGCTTATGACCACCGTTGGACCTACACCGAACGGTTCTCGGTCGAGGCGAGCGGTGCTAAACCGAACGATCTGCCCGATGGACTCGACCAGGTGATCGTCATCGGCCAAGCGATGGATGCCACCCTGATTGAAACCTCGCCCTCGGCGCTGTCGGGGGCCGCAACTGGAATGGGCTACAGCCAGGACGCTGTCGTGCTGCTAACGATCGCACAGTATTTGCGAAACCTTGGCTACCAGGCCGAGCCATCAATGAATGACACTGCGCTCGCAGTCCCCTACGCAATTCAGGCCGGCTTGGGAGAATACGGAAAGCATGGCCTTGTCATCACGCCCGAATTCGGCACGAGTGTGCGGTTTGGGAAGATTTTCACCGACGCTCCCCTCGCTCATGACCGGCCGATCTCATTTGGGGTGAAAGAGATGTGCGAGATCTGCTCGGCATGTGTGACCGGCTGCCCTTCAAAGGCGATACCAGATGGAGCCCCCACCGCGGAGCGGCACAATCGGTCAAACTTGCAAGGCGTAACAAAATGGTCGATTGACGGCGAAAAGTGTTTCTCCTACTGGACCAAAATCAATAATGACTGCTCGATCTGCGTGCGAGTGTGCCCATTCACGAGGGATTACACATCAGCCAAGAACCGTTTCTGGCTTCGCCTCGCCGGATCACCTCTCCGTCGCCTTGCACTATGGCTCGATCGCCGCCAAGGGCGAGGTGCTCGGCGTCAAGCTGCGACGTGGTGGCCCTCACCATTAGAATCAAACTGTTGACGCAACATTGCGGTCATCATCAGACAACCGAATGCTGAGGTTCAGTTCTCTTTTGATCGGCCTATACCGATTCCGTGAAGAGCGATTCACAGCCGGTGGCTAACCCAGCCTCATCGACACCGCATGGTCCAGCAACTGAGACGGTACTGTCACACCGGGCGTCAGCACGGCGCGGGTCGCAGGATCGACGCGTGCCTTTACCCCCGAGGACAAGAACGTAATCGTGACCGTGCCATCGATTTCAAGCACGAGCCGGTGGGTTGGTTGACCGAAACAGTCGATTAGATCTTCCGTAACGAGAGGGATACCGAAGCTATCAGTCACTTGTGTCTACCTTTCTGCCCAAGACGTATTCGTGAACGGGGTTCTTCGAGAGCATCATCGCGAAGGTCAAAACCGGTAAGGGCGTGAGTGATTCGAAGTGCCGCCACTCGTGCACCCCAGAGGTTTCCTGCCGCTGGACCCAACTCAATCGCTGCGAGGCGCCCTGTCAGATACATCGACCGGCGTCCGAGGCGGAGGTCTTGTCGGAGCACCGGAATACCATCAACCTGTCGATTCACGTGAGCTGCGAGTGCGGCGTCAGCGCAGAAGTGAGGGCGGGTTCCAGTTGCGAGCCAACAACGGTCGGCTTCCAATGGTTGACCTGAAACGCAGAGCTCCAAGGGCCCGGTGTCAGAAAAGTCTCCCGACTCTATCGAACCCACCACGTGCGCAAGACGGCCGGCATCGATCTCCGATTCCAGTCTTTGACACATCCATCCAGGCATACTCCCACCACCTCGCGCCGACAGCACCATCTGGAGACGACGTTCAGGATTCCGTTGGCATTCGAAACCTTCCAAGAAGCGAGGGCCCAACCACCCGGGCTCCACATCGAAATTACGTTCAACAATTGGGCGGCGCGTCACAAGGGTCACTCGAGCCGATCTCTTAAGGGCGCCAAGAACAAGATGGCCCGCAGTCAGGCCTCCGCCGACTACCACGATGTGTTCACCATCGAGAGTCGGGATATTTCGTAAATCAATTGTTGAAGAATGCTGGATAGAGGCTGTACCGAACGGCTTAGAAAACGGTTCTGGAACAATCGGATGCGCAGTATTTCCTGCCCATACAACCTGTCGAGCTTGAAACGAGCCGGACGAGGTCGTGACCCGGCACCCGTGGCGTTCAGTTTGAATTTCCCCAACGCTTGCGGCGCACAACATCGAGTCAAGATCTAACTGATCAACGAGCGCCGAACAAAACGAATCAAATACTGACGTTAGCGGTGGGTCGTACGGCAAATGTGATCGCTTTAGAGCATGATCACTCGTGAAACGTGCAAGGGACCCTGGCCAAACATCAGGATGATGGACCATCGGTGAACGCAACACTCCGATTTCGAGACGGCCAAACTGTTCGCGCCAGGTGCGAAGCCACTGCCCACTCGGGTCAACGACGACGATTCCATCCTTCAGTGAGGGTCTTGCCGTTAGTAAATGCGAGACAACCGTGAGCGCGTGCGGCCCCGCTCCGACAACGCAAACTTCAGCATCACGCATCGTGGCCCGCCGTTTTTCGTTCCGACCACCACGAGCGAAGAAGCGATTCCGCTGAGTCTCTATCGCCAGAATGAACATCGGAAAGCAGCATTTTGATTGCGGCACCGACCGCAGGGCCGGGCGGGATATTGAGGATCTCCATGATTTCAGCGCCGCTCAATACCGGCCGTCTACCAGCCTCCGCATCTGAACGAGCAAGCTCTCGAATTCTTTGTTCGAGACGATCCACCTTCGCTTGAATCGCCCTCACCTTCTGTCGATTTCGGGTTGTGCAGTCGGCCCGAACCAAAAGATTTAGATCGCCAAGCAATTCACCGGCATCGACGGCGTACCGACGAACCGCGCTGTCCGTCCAACTGTCACCAAAGCCCTTGAAGCGACCACTTAGCCCCACAAGTTTTGCAACCTGTTCGGTAAGAAGGTCGTCAAAACCCATCTCTGAAAGTCGTCGAAGGGTAATCCGAGCTCCCACGGCCTCATGATGGCGGAACGTCACACCACCGGGCCCAAACCGCCTCGTTGCCGGCTTTCCAATGTCGTGCATCAGCGCGGCGAATCTCACTCTCAACTCGGGCGGACTCGACTTTGTGACCGCGAAGGTATGAGCAAGCACATCTTTGTGGTGATGAATCGGGTCTTGTTCCATCTGCATTTCGATGACTTCAGGAATCCACCGCGCAAAGAAGCCGTCTTCGACCATCGTCCAAAATCCTTGAGTCGGATCTTCAACGAGAAGAGCTGCGGTGAGCCGATTGCGAGCAGCGACGACCTCATCGATGTTCTCAGCCTGCTCGTTTGATATTTGCGTCACGATTACACCAACTCTCCCGACACTACGTCTGCGATGACGAGACCACCAGTTGTTGTGCCCATTGCGAGCCGCTCTCCATCAATACTCCACCTAAGAACGGTGACCTCACTGTCCAAATGCATAGAGTTGACCGGAATATCCCTCAGATCAGGCGACCATAGCCTCACGAGACCGTCGGCATCGCCAGTTGCAACAAAACCCGTTGCTCCAACGTCACAGCAGGTAATCGGGGTGTCGTGCCCGATACTGCATTCCGGCGCGCCACTGATGACCCCTTCATCGTCGATATGCCACCAACTGAGTTCATCATCTGAACCCGCTACGACGAAATCACCGACCGGCGACATTCCAAGATGGCGAATGGCATCTGGGTAACCGGTCAACTCAAAGCCACCTTTCAGGTCTGAAAGGTGGCGCACATGAATTGAGCCCGTTGAATCTGCCGCTGCGATTCGCCGAGCACCTGCCGCAGCCGCTATCGATACCACGCTCGGTATCTCAAGTCTGTCGCTGACGCACAATCGATCGACGTCGACTACGACTAAGCCATTTACTCCCGCTCCGAGCCACGCTGGGCCACCAAGATGAACCGCCGCCCTAACAGCCCCTGTAGGGATAGTCGAGTTTTCAGTGGCATGTAACTCCCCCCGACGCAGCACACTAAGACCACCAGCACCTGCGAGAACGCAGTAGCCATCATCCGACTCCACCTCATCGGTTTGGGCCTCCGTCGACTGCGCACTTATCGGGCCGGGTACTGGAAGGCAGTCGAATGAATCCATTCCTATAACTGCAGCACCCACGACACCATCGACTACCACAACCTGATCACGAGAGAGCCAGCACACATCAACAGGGTCTGAAGCGACCGGACCAACCGGATGGTCCTTGAGACCGAACAACATGCCGTCAGCAGTCAGCGCAAGCAGTTTTCCGCTCGGCGACCATGCAACCTGTCGTACAGCATCGGCGAACTGATGCCGCTCACCGAGTTTGATCTCAGAGAGGATGCTCACGACGCAATGGTCTCTGCAAAGCGCGCCATCAGCTCATCGCCGTCGAGCCCAACACCTGAGATAGCGATCACACTTTCAGATGAGCAAGTAACTGATTCTGTGCTTTCTGCGTGGCTTCCCGCAAACGACAGCACCCCGTGGCAGCACGTTCGTTCTTTGTTGCCCTGGACACTCACCGTGCCCTGAAGGCGGAAGAGCCGACTCGCGTGACTTGCAATCATCCAATCGAACCACTCGTTAATCGCATCCTCGTCGAGAGGTTGGTCTGCTCGCAACACGACTGTCGACAGACCACCTGGATGATCGGCTTCAACCGACCGGACCTCTGGGGCAACATGCCATGCCTGCAGCCGGCCTCCATCACCACACCGCTCCCCGGCTCCAAAAACCTCTTTGGCAAAACCGGAGCGACCCATGAGTTCGGCACGAAGTTGCTGCTCAATATGAGGAAGCACATTGTCGCAGTTCCCGAGGATGAATCGATCGGCCACCGCAATAGCCGGAAGCAACGAGTCATCAATAACTTCACCACCTGTGGTGAGGCGGGTTGCAAGCTCGGCTGCGTCGACGTGAACAAGAACGGCGTCAAGCGAACTGCGTCGAGTGATTTCGACGGAGGAGAGAATTGTCGAAATGGCAACCAGAACGTCACAGCGGGTCGGATCGAGAAAGATCACAATCTGATTCGGAAGTTGCGCACGGCGCGTCGCCCGGACAACCGAGCAAACCAGATCCTCCCGGATCGCGCAGCAATGGCAGTCTCTATTTCGAAAGAAGACCTCTGGCTCAGATGCATAGACACGGACGTCAGAAGGGGCATTCCCTTCCGCTACCGTCATTGCACTTGTCTGATCGAAAATGAACGTTGCTCCTTCGGCCCAAAACGGCACCTCGAGGACTTCCTTTGGACGATGACTAACTACCACAGTTATCGGAACGGACACACTGACATCATAGTGAGAATGATTCTTATTCTTGCTATCCTGAGCGCATGTCACAGAAATGTCAGCTTTTTGGTACCGGGCCCGCATTTGGAAAGTCCGTCTCACACTCCCACCGGCGGACGAACCGCAGATTTAACCCCAACATTCAAAAGAAGCGGTTTTGGCTTCCAAGCGAGAAAAGGTACGTGCGACTGACCTTGTCAGCCCGAGCCATCAAAACGGTCGACCGCCGAGGCATTGAATCAGTTGTCGCCACGATCCGCGAGAACGGTTACAAGGTCTGAGGAGAGATCATGGCGAAAGCGAGCAAAGATCGGCGCCCGATCATCAAGCTGAAGAGCACCGCTGGCACGGGTTATACCTACGTCACAAAGAAGAACAAAATCAATACTCGTGACCGGCTCACCCTCATGAAATACGACCCTGTCGTTCGCCGCCACGTTGAATTTAAGGAGGAGCGCTAATGAAACCCGGTATCCACCCCGATTACCACTACGTCATGTTCGAAGATACGTCAACCGGCGACTCGTGGATCACGAGGTCAACGATCAAGTCTGACCGCACAATCGAAGTCGACGGTCAAGAGTACCCACATGTGATCCTCGACGTCTCCAGTTACAGCCATCCCTTCTACACCGGCACAATGAAAATTGTTGACTCTGCCGGTCGGGTCGAGCGATTCAACCGTAGGTACGGCCAGCGCACTCCAAAGAGTGAAACAAAATGAACTCCGTGTTGTGCTTTCACATGACTTTCGCTGGTTCCCATCATGTCTAGTCGCCTGCCGGTAACTGTCCTCTCGGGCTTCCTCGGGGCCGGAAAGACCACGCTGCTCAATCAAGTTCTTGCCAACAGAGAGGGGCGCCGAGTTGCTGTCATCGTCAATGACATGAGCGAAGTCAATATCGACGCCTCCCTCGTTGCTGAGGGAGCAGCACTCGATCGAACCGAAGAGCGACTTGTCGAAATGTCAAACGGGTGCATCTGCTGCACCCTGCGTGAAGATCTACTCATCGAGGTCGCCGAACTTGCCCGTCAAAACCGCTTCGACTACCTACTGATTGAGTCAACTGGGATCAGCGAACCGATGCCTGTTGCAGCAACATTCCTCTTCGAAGACATCGACGGTCACAGCCTCTCTTCTCTCGCCCGCTTGGACACGATGGTAAGCGTTGTAGACGCCTCAACGATTCTCGATCGGTTTGAGGTTCTTGAGGAATTAGCTGACCTCGGGGTCGGGCGAGACGATGAGGATGACCGTTCGGTAAGCGATCTACTTATTGATCAGATCGAGTTCGCCGACGTACTTGTCGTTTCGAAGCCTGATCTCGTCAGCGTTGAGCACCTTGAGCGCGTCATTGCGCTTGCGCGTCAACTCAATCCGCGTGCTCGAGTGATTGTCGCTGAGCGGGGCGAAGTGCCGCTTGAGGAAGTGCTCGACACCGGCCTGTTTGACGAGGAAGAGGCATCGATGGCACCTGGTTGGGTGCAGGCACTTAATGGCGACAACACTCCAGAGACCGATGAGTACGGCATTACCTCGTTCGTGTATCGGCATCGGTGGCCCTTCCATCCAAAGCGACTTGCTCAAGAATTAGACAAAGTCTGGCCTGGCGTCCTTCGAAGCAAAGGCTTTTTCTGGCTCGCTACCCGCCCCGATATCCAAGCTATGTGGAGCCAGGCAGGACTCTCCGTAATGCTCGAACCTCTCGCACCTTGGTACGCCGCCTCGCCTAAAGATGAATGGGAATTCGAGACCGATGAGGATCGCGCCAGTTTTGACGAGCGCTGGGACCCAATCGTCGGTGACCGTCAGACCGAGATTGTGTTTATCGGTGTCGATATGGACGAGGCCGCAATTCGAGCCCGTCTTGATTCCTGCGTCGTAACCGGTCGGGAATTTGAGAAGGGTCCGAAGAAGTGGGCGCACTTTAGAGATCCGTTACCTGAGTGGGATCTTTCTTGCGAACTTGATTACTGAAGGGGCTTTACCGGACACTCACCAACTGGCTGAGACCAGAGTTGTATGAGCGAGTTCTTCTCGGGCCTCGTCCGAGACTGGCGGGCGTCTAAGAGAGCTGCTTTTGTCTCAGCTTTGTTCAACACTCCTCACGCCAGCGCTCCCGGTTTGAAGCGGTAGCGAGGCTGCTGCCGAGAGGAGTCCGCCGGCGACAATCAGCCACCAAATTCGGTCGAATCGGGCAATAACTTCTGCAGCGTCGACTATCTCGCCACTGAGGAACGCAACAGTGAGTGCAACACCAAAGGTGGCGCCAAACTGTCGAACCGCTTGATTGAGCCCCGAGCCCACACCAACCCGGTTTTGCGGAAGCGCTTGAGCGATGGTGCTTGACAGCTGCGGAATCAATAATGCGACGCCGAGAGCGGTGAGCAACATAGAGGGCAAGTAATCGAAGAGATAATTCGGTTCAGCACCAAGCATCACGATTCGTAGTAGACCCGACAACGCAAAGAGCAGGCCACCAGCAACCAATAGCGGGCGCTGCCCGACAACCGTCGCAAGTTTTCCTGCTCTTGGTGCGAGAAGTGCTACCAATGTCGGGCCGGGAGCGACACCGAATCCAGCTGCAGTTATCGACCACCCCCACACGTCGGTGAGGAACAGCACCGAGCCAAAGAACATCGCTGCGAACGCGCCTCCATAGACGAACATCGCCGTATTCGCCCACGCAACATTTCTGATCCCAAAAAGATCGAGGTCAAGGGCAGGCCTCTCGCTACGACGCTGATGAAACCAAAACACCGTCAGTAACACACCACCAGCTATGAGCGACGTAAGGGTGCGGTTATCTGCCCAACCCCAGTCTTCGCTTTGTACAACGCCGAGGGACAGCAGTGCCGCAGACCCTGCGAATAGGACCACTCCACTCAATGAAGGGATCTTCATGGTCTCGTCACGAGATTCACGAAGAATTATCCGACCACCCCAGATGGTGATGACGCCAACAGGCAAGTTCACGAGGAATACCCACCGCCAGTTCGCGGCATCAACAAGAACGGCTCCCAGCGAGGGCCCAAGGGCTCCGGCCACACCGCCAATTCCTCCCCAGATAGCTACCGCCACCGGAAGTTTTTCTCGCGGAAAGGCGCGGATGACAAGGGCAAGCGAACTTGGGATCAAAACAGCGGCGCCGACACCTTGCGCAACTCGGAACAGAATTAAAACGATTGGGGATTGAGAGGCCGCGCACAGTAGCGAGGCACACGTAAAAAGCAGTGACCCAAAGAGAAATGAGCGTTTGTGACCAACTCGATCTGCAATCTTGCCGGAGGGCACGACAAGAGCCGCAAATGCGATCGTGTACGCGTTGATGACCCAGGACAGTTGAGTCGATTCCGCAGAAGGAAACGAGCGCACGATGTCTGGAAACGCAACGAACAAGATCGACGTATCTAGAAACGTGGCAAATACCGCAAGGCCGCTCAACAGTAATGTCCGCCACGCAGCCTTCTCGTCGATAATGGGTGCCTCAGTTAAGTCCACAACTCGCCAACATTTCCTGATCACCTGCTCTGAGAATGGGCTTTCTGGGAGCCATTTCAACACCCTAGGCCGCAGCCCCTTCTGCGGAGGATGCCAAACCCGTCGGGGCGGAACAAAACCACCGCCTCGGCTAGCGTTCGCCTTTATGAACGAATCTTCGCCAGCCTCATCTGCGAGTGACTCTGCTGTCGTGCGTTCCTTGGTGGTCGAAGCGGTCGAGGCTGCCGCAGAGTTGATGAGTCGACCTTCGGTTGGTGTTGCGTGGGATACACCATCGGCGCTCGAGGGCATGACCGTCGGCAGTTTGGCAGCTCACCTCGTGCGAGCAGCCGGAGCCACCGTCGCCTACCTCGATCGCACGCCGGTCGATGCTCAACCTGAAGACGACCTGCTCACTCCGGTCACGTACTTTCATGCTGCGTTGGACTCGCCGATACACGACCAGGTCAAGAGGGTTTCAGCGGATGAGTCAACAATCGGCCATGAGGCAACAGCAGCGAAGTGCGCTGACCTCGCGATCGAGCTCAGTCGTCGATTCGCCGATGAACCCGCTGACCGCCTCGTGGGAGCACTGGGCGGCCGAATGCTGACCCTCGACGACTTCTGTCGAACACGGCTGATAGAGGTCCTGCTCCATCTTGATGATCTCTCGGTCAGCGTGGGCGAGCCACGACCCGAGACCGACCCGTTGGGGGTGTCGATCGTGATCGACATCGTCGGCAGTATCGCCCGCCATGTTCATGGCGACTGGAAGGTCGTGTACGCGCTCGCTCGGTCGGAACGAGTTGACGAACCGGCCGTATTTCCCGTCTTCTGAACTAGGCCGACCAATAAGGACATTGTTATGAACCGTTTTGAAAATCGAGTAGCTCTCGTGACCGGTGGAGCTTCAGGAATCGGCGCTGCATCCGTGCGTCGTTTCGTTGCTGAGGGAGCTCAGGTCATGGTTGCTGATTTGGATGGCGAGGGCGCCGAGCAGCTAGCCATCGAACTAGGAGCAATGACTGACACTTTCCAAGTTGATGTCGCTGATTCGTCGGCTGTAGACGACATGGTCAAAGCGACTGTTGAACGTTTCGGTCGACTAGACGTCCTTTTCAACAATGCTGGGATCGTTTCCACTGGCACTGTCGACTCGCTAAGCGATGAGCATTGGAAGCGAATTATCGACGTTGATTTGAGTTCTGTGATGTACGGCTGCCGCGCTGTTATTCCTGTGATGAGAGCCCAGGGTGGTGGAGCTATCGTCAACACGGCTTCAATCTCGGGGCTCTTCGGAGACTGGGGAATTCCCGCCTACAACGCCGCTAAAGGAGCTGTGGTAAATCTGACCAAAGCCATGGCAGCTGACCACGCGCGGGACAATATTCGCGTGAATGCAGTGTGCCCAGGAGGAGTTGAAACTCCACTGGTCGCTGACGTTGTTGCGAGCCGACGAGCACAAATTGAATATCAACGTCTCGTTCCTCAAGGGCGTATGGGGAAGCCTGGAGAAATAGCTGCTGCGGTCGCATTTTTGGCGAGCGATGATGCGAGTTACATCACTGGCCACAACCTTGTTGTAGATGGCGGGGTCACTGTAACAACCGGTCAACCCAATTTCACAGCCATCGCTGAACGCTGGTGGGATCCACTAAAAAATTAATCCGCTCAGCGCCGGCCAACCGGCAGACGTCTGCCGAGGCCGAAGGCAACTTCTGCTAGTGACCCTTGGGGCTTAGCGCCAGCCTTGCCTCCCTGTTTCGTCTGCTGAAATGGTCACCGGTTGAGCGCTGTGCGCAGCCTCGGCGTTGGTGGTCATCATCGCTATGGCTACCCTGCCAGCAGAAACGCCCCACTGATGAGGAGAGCCGCAGCACAATGTCGATCACAGAATCCGAGTTGGAAGCGGCCCGAGCGAGCTGGGGAGATGCTCTCATTGAGGTTTCTCGCGCGTTTGACGCAGACGGTTTCGATGCGGCTCGGTCAGTTGCTGAGCAGATGTTGAATAATGCGTACGGCTATGGACTCGGGCCCGTACTGTTCAAGCCGACAATGGCGAGCGGTGAGCAGACGTTCCGACCGACTAAGAATGGAGCCCTGTCGTATTTCGTCGGACACGATAACGATTTCCCACTCGATGGAGGATTCGGCCTCAAGGGATGGCGCACGATGCGCTCGGTGACGGCAGCGAGCTTCATCGAGGGTGATGTTGCGATGTGGATGGGATGGGTGATCCTCACGGACAAGGACGGCCAGGTGACGACGGTCGACAAGAGCTTCGGCTACAAGAAAGACGACGCGGGTACATTGCGCATCGTGTTACACCATTCGTCGCTGCCGTACGAGCCCTGAGCGTTACAAAACACGAATGGCGCAACCACCGTCGACGCATAGCGTCGAGGACCCTCCTATGAACTCCGCGAAGCCAAATAAAAGAACTCCTACTAAAGGTGAACTCGTTCTAGATAAGTCTGATGAAATCGCTCCCGCCTTGTTGCTTTGGAGTCCCATATTTGGATAGGTGCACACCCCCCTACACCCCCCATCAATTGAGGACGTGGTGGCTAGCAGGAGTCGGCGGTGAATTTGCCTTCAATCGTGACTGAACCGACGCCATCGGATACCTCGACCTTAAGGGTGTGTTCCCCTTCAAGTGTTGCGTCGAAATTGTCGCCTGCGACGAGATCGAAATATCCGTCGAAGCCTTCTTGGACGTACTCGTCTTCGGTGGTGAACTCAGCGGTGTGTTCGACTGGTGTGCCGTCGATGGAGAACTTCAGCGAGACATCTGCATTGTCAGCGACACCAGCGACATCAACGACCTGCATAAATGGGCAGCCGAAGGTGTCAGCGGAATTCGCGAAATGGAATACGGCCTTCAGGTCCGAAACGGGCTGTTCGACGTCACTGTCTGGCTCTGGTGCGGCCGAGGACGACATCACCTGTTCCTGGTCGCAATCACTCACATAGATGCCACCGAGGAGATTCCCATCGTTTAGAGGTTTCCAGTCGTCCGTGTCTCGATCGAAATCCTCACGTACGTAAGCGTGCAACCTGTTAGTGCCGCTGCGAACAGACTGTCTGGGGAGAGTTTCCCCAACCGTCAAGTCGAAATATCCAGTAGTTCTGCTTGTCTTCACAAATGTGCTTGAGTGCTCGACTGGGTCTTGAACTTCTACATCGTTGATATAGAGCCGTAGCACGAGATTGAGGGGCCCTTCGTACTGAGAGTCGGGGTCATTGACTTCGACGTTAAGGACCTGCTTCGAAGGGCATTCGCCTTTCGGGTTCTTTGGGAAGTGCAACCATCTGAGGCTTATCTCAGCGGGCCTTCTGCCTCCGGGGTAATCGTCGGGTCCGCAGCCACTGAGAGTTCCTGAGCCAAACAACGCCACACACAGAACACCGAGAACGGAACGAAAACCAAGCCCACGCATAATCCCAATTTAACCCAACGCGGTCCCCGCCTTTGAAGCCCTGAGAAACGAACTCAACCGATTTTGACCGATTCCCTCGACCCAAACCCCAGACCATCGGTGTGTTCGCTATGGTTACGAACGACATAGCAGACGAGCAACCAGAACAAGCAGGTTTCCGTTGCAACACAACGGAAACCATCAACGCAACAAAGCGAAACTCGCCAAAAGTGGTGGGCGCAGAGGGACTCGAACCCCCGACATCTTCCTTGTAAGGGAAGCGCTCTAGCCAACTGAGCTATGCGCCCGCAGACCTACACGATATCGGCGACTTCGGACGACTGATCTCGTTCAGCCGACTCTCGCACCGCCACTAGCCGTCTTTCAGCCGCTCCTCGAGAAATGCGTCAAACAACTCTTGGGTTGCCGCCGCAATCGGCGAGCGCCGCTCGGTTGGGTCGGGAGTAAAGAGGTCTCGCCCGAAGACGTCTGCGACCACCGCTCCGGCCTCAATGCAGACCAACGCCGAAGCTGCGTAGTCCCACAACCCGTGGCCGCCGCGA
>MDTA01013015.1_pt1 | contig 16988 bp, 17 predicted proteins | sample 811151 | NCBI WGS metagenome assembly MDTA01 (sample SAMN05326648, study PRJNA326480) | marine metagenome | isolation source: seawater | place: Indian Ocean: South | collected 2010
GAAAATGTTCTACAGATATCTAGAATTACATCCTCTATATCAAATACAAAGTTATCAGATCCATTATTATTTGGTATACCTTTAAATGATATTACTGGTTTTTTAATTTTTCCATTATTTGTTATTATTAAAGTTATTTCTAAATAGCCATTATTAGCAATATTTTTTCTATCTCTTATCGATTGAGCATCTGTATCAACACTTGAGTAACCATCCAAATATAATTTTCCAGTTGGAGCTTTATCAAACTTTTTTGGTTCAGATCCAGGTAAAAGCTTAACTATATCTCCATTTTCAATTAATAAAGTTTTTGGAATTTGCATTTCTTTAGCAAAAGTAACGTGTTCTTTCATATGTCTATGCTCGCCATGTACTGGAATAATACATTTGGGTTTTACCCATTTATACATATCTTTCAAGTCATCTCTATTTGGATGACCTGATACATGTACAAAAGAGTTTTCTTCAGTAATAATTTCAATATTGTTTTTAACTATTAAATTTTGTAATTGATATAATTTTTTTTCATTACCAGGAATAATTTTTGAAGAAAAAATTACGCAATCACCATCTTCGATAAAAACGTCTGGATGAATACCGTTAATAATTCTATTCATTGCTCCCATCGGCTCGCCCTGACTGCCAGTCGCTAAATATAAAATCTTGTTCTTTGCAAAATTTTTAGCATCTTTCATTTCAATAGGTTCTATTAAATTTCCTAAATAACCACACTTCTTTGCTGCTTTATAGATTCTTTGCATTGATCGGCCAACCAAACATATTGATCTTCCAGTTTTTTTGGCACAATAAAATATTGACTCCATTCTTGCTACATTAGATGCAAAGGAAGTAACCAAAATTCTGTTAGTTTTTTTTTCTACAATCTTTAATAAACTTTCTCTTACATCAGACTCTGATCCTGCTCTACCGGGACTAAAAACATTTGTAGAATCACAAATCATTACTGATACTCCCTCATCTCCAATTTTTTTAAGTTTTTCTTGATCAATGTTTCTTCCTATTAATGGATTCGGATCTATTTTCCAGTCTCCAGTATGTAGGATTTTCCCTAAAGGCGTTTTAATACTTAAACCATTTGGTTCTAAAATTGAGTGAGTTAATGTGATAAAATCGATTTCAAAAGCTCCTAGTTTTATTTTCGTGTTAAGAGGAACAATATTAAGATACTTAGATATGTCGATTTTCTTTTCTTTAAACTTTTCTTGAATTAGTACTGCAGTGAAAGGTGTGGCATATATATTGCATTTTAAACTTGGCCATATATGTGCAACGGAACCTATATGATCTTCGTGAGCATGTGTTAAAATTATTCCAAGCAAATCATCTCTTTTATCGATTATAAAACCTGCGTCAGGTAAAATTAGATCTACTCCAGGTACGGAATCATCTGCAAATGTAACACCCATGTCTATAACTATCCATTTTCGGTTTTCTTCTGTTCCATAGGCATACAAATTCATGTTCATTCCTATCTCACCAGATCCTCCTAATGGACAAAAAATTAATTCTTCTTTTTTCATTTTAGTTTTTTTAATGCTTCTGCAACACCTTTAATTGTAACGTTTTGATCTATAATAGATTTATTTTTAATATACTTTTTAAATAATTTTGCGTATCCACCTGTTAAAATAATTTTATAATTTCTTTTATCCTTTAAAGATATCTTTTTAACAATATTGTTAATCAAACCTTCGTAACCCCATAAAAATCCCGCGTTTAATGCTTCTTTGGTATTCTTACCATATGTATTTTGTCTTTTTTTTAAACTAATTAGAGGTAATAAAGCTGTAGATTTATTTAAATTGATAATTGATTGATTTATTCCAGGGCAAATTACTCCCCCAACATAAACACCCTTTTTTACTATATCAAAAGTAGTAGCTGTACCAAAGTCTATTATAATACTATTATCATATTTTAAGGAACCTAAAGCATTAGATATTCTGTCAGATCCTAGTTGTTTGTAGTTTTTAACTTTAATCTTTATAATTTTACTTATCTTTAATTGTTTCAGTTCAAGTACGTTAAAGCCTCTTTTTTTGAAATTTTTTTTAATAAGAGTTAACGCTTTTGGAACTACACTTGAGATTAAAATTTTTCTATATAAACTTTGATTTGTAAATTTTTTAATAAAAATTTTTTTTTTCAATAGGTTTTTAATTTTTCTTGTTTTGAAATTATATGTTTTTCTAATTAAAAATTTTTTATTTAATATAGATAATTTTATAAAGGTATTTCCTATATCTCCGACTAGATAATTCATTTATATCTTTTTTTTATTAATGAAAAATTATTGTGTCTTACATCAACTATAATTTTTTCATATACTTTCTTTATATCCATTAAAATTTTATTATTATTTATCTTAGTTTTAGAATAGTTTTTTAAACATGAGGTTTTTGTTTTGCCAATTTCGGGTGCAAAATAAGTATTAATTCCAATGCCAACAATTAAAAAAAATTTATCATTAAAGGTTAAAACTTCCTGTAAAATTCCACATACCTTTTTTTTATCAATAAGTAAGTCATTAGGCCACTTTATTTTAACGTTTTTAATCACGTATTTTGCTATAATCTTTTTTAATACAAATGCATTCAATACAGCATACTGTTTGAAATTTAACAGTTTTGGATTGAACTCAAAGAAAATTGATAGAAATAAATTTCCATTTTTTGAAATCCATTTTTTTCCCATTGTACCTCTACCTTTTGTTTGTTTATTAGCCTTAATCAAAGTTGGTTGTTGTAAATTTTTTTTAATCAATTTTATAGCAACATCGTTGGTACTTTTTGTAATCTTATATTTTACTACTTTTAACTTCATTAATTTACAAATAAAGAGTTAACGGCATTGTTTAAAACTGAAGGGTATAAAAAAAATGTTACTAAAATGCTACAACTTATTAAAATTGTTAATTGAGCAACTCTATTCTTGACCACATCAAATGAAATTAAGCTATCATCAAAATAAATAGTTTTAATAATTCTTAGATAATAAAATGCCGATATTACTGTTGTAAGTAAACCTATAATAGCTAATGCATACATTTTTTGTTCCAACACAGCTGAAAAAACATAAAATTTTGCAAAAAAACCTCCTAACGGGGGTATTCCAGCTAATGAAAATAAAATAATTAAAAAAGAAACTGCAAGTAAAGGATGTTTTTTGGATATACCAGATAAATCAGAGATATTTTCTTTGTAATGACCATCTTTTTTTAAAAAATATAAACATGAAAACGCTCCTATATTCATTACAACATAAATAGATATGTATATTACTGAACTTTCATATCCTGATGTGTTGCCTGTTGCAACACCGGCTAAAGCATAACCGATATGACCTATTGAGCTGTATGCAAGAAGACGTTTAATATTCTTTTGAACAATCGCCGCTACGGCTCCCAAAATCATCGATGCTATAGAAATAAAAATAATAATACTTTGCCATTCAGATAAAATATTTATGAAAGGTATAAACATAAATTTAATTAATACGGCTAAACCTGCAACTTTTGGTACAACTGCAAAAAAACTTGTAATTGAAGTTGGCGCTCCTTCGTAAACATCTGGTGTCCACATATGAAAAGGCACTGCAGATATTTTAAAGGCTAAACCAACTAAAATGAAAACCATAGCAAATATTGCTCCGGTATTTTCGTTTACTAGTTGACTAGAAATACTGTCAAAATTTGTTGACCCTGTGAAACCATATAATAATGAACAACCATAAAGAAGTAAACCGGATGAAAGGGCGCTTAATACAAAATACTTTATTCCAGCTTCTGAAGATTTTAAATTATCTCTGTCGATTGAAGCAAGGATATAAAGCGCCAGCGACTGTAGTTCTAATCCTAAATAAAATAAAATTAAATCATTTGAACTCACCATGAAAAACATTCCTAAAATTGCAATAAGTATAATTATTGGATATTCAAACTTATCTATTTTTGAATCACTAATAAATGTCTTTGACGAATTAATTACAAATAAACTTGATATTAAAATTAATATTTTAAAAAAGTTAGAAAAATCATCTAAGATAAAACTATCCATAAAAATTTTTTTGGGTTCATTTGGAGAATTAATAATTATTGCAGAAGTAATAATTATTACAATTGAGGATAAGTTAAATACAAGATTGAAACTTTTTTTATTAAATACACCTATCATTAATATTAAAAAGATTGATAAAGTCAAAAATATTTCAGGCGCAAGTATATTCAAATCATTAATCATTTTTAGCTAATCTAAATTCGTTGATTGATTGTTCATAGTTTATAATTAAATTATCGATCGATATATTTAGTGTCTCAAATAAAGGAACTGGGTAAAATCCAAAAAATATTATCAAAAAAGCTAAACTTATTAGCATTAAATTTTCAAGTTTATTTATATCTTTTAAGCCCTTAACATCATCATTGACAGTTTTTCCAAAAATAACTCTTTTGGTAAGCCACAACATATATGCAGCTCCTAATATCACACCAATAGTCGCCAGCATTGCCACTAAGTAGTTTTTTTGGAAACTACCAGCTAGGACTAAAAATTCTCCAAGAAAACCTGATGTTCCTGGTAACCCTAGTGCAGCTAAAGCGAATATTAAAAATAAAAAAGAGTATTTGGGTAAATAATTTACTAGTCCACCGTATGTACTAATTAATCTAGAATGAAGTCTATCATAAACTATTCCTACGCACAAAAATAAGGCAGCTGATATCAACCCATGGCTAATCATTTGAAAAATACTTCCCTCGATACCTTGTTTCGTAAATGTAAATATTCCTAAAGTGACGTAACCCATATGTGCAACTGAAGAATAAGCTATTAATTTTTTCATATCATCTTGCATCAAAGCCACTAATGATGTGTAAATGATTGCGATAATGCTTAAAGCATAAATCAAAGGAGTAAAAAACTCCGATGCTATTGGAAACATAGGTATAGAAAATCTTAGAAAACCGTACCCAGCCATTTTTAATAGTATAGCAGCTAAAATTACTGAACCTGCTGTAGGGGCTTCAACGTGTGCGTCTGGAAGCCATGTATGAACAGGCCACATCGGTGTTTTTACTGCAAATGAACTGAAAAAAGCTAGCCACAAAATATTCTGATATTCATATGGGATTTTTATTATTCTAATTTGTGTAATATCAGTTGTGCCGGTTAGCCAATAAATTATTATAATTGCTACAAGCATAAGAACTTAGCCTAATAAAGTAAAAAGGAAAAATTTAAAAGCTGAATAAACTCGTTTTGGTCCTCCCCAAACTCCTATAATTAAAAACATGGGTATTAAACCTGCCTCAAAAAATAAATAAAAAATTACTAAATCTAAAGAGCAAAACACTCCAATCATGAATGTTTCTAAAATCAATATGGCTATTAAAAATTCTTTAATCCGTTCCTTAACACTGTTTATACAAGAAATTATACATATTGGTGTGATAAAGGTTGTAAGTAAAATGAATAAGATAGATATTCCATCTACACCCAATTTAAATTTTATAAAATCGTTTATCCAAGACTTTTCTTCAACAAATTGAAATTCAGCTGAACTAAAATCAAGTGAATGCCACAAGAATATCGACAATATCAACGTTGCAATACTACTAAATATTGATGTGTAAATTGCGCTTTTGTTATTTTGACTTCTTGATAAGAAAATAAAAATTGAGCTTACTAACGGTAGAAAAATTAATGTCGATAAAATAGGAAAATTCATTTTTATTTTAATATTAAATATGTGAGTAGAATAGATAAACCAATTAACATTACAAAAGCGTAATCATAAATAAAGCCAGTTTGAAAACGTCCAGTTTTATTTGAAATAATTTTAATAAGTTTTGATATTCCGTCTGGTCCGAACCTATCAATAGTACCAATATCCCCTTTTTTCCAAAAAAAGGAACCGATCTTTTTAATTGGCTTTACAATTACAAAATCATAAAACTCATCAATATACCATTTATTAAGTAAAAAATTATACAAAGGTAAATTAGTCTTTTTAAATTCTTCTAAAACTTTTGGATTATAAATAAAGTAATAATATGTAATTGGTATAATCAAAATTACTAATGTTGGAGTAATTAACAACAACCAAAGGGGTATATAGTCATGTTTGATATTTTCCAAAAAGAAAATAGATTCTCCCCAAAAATTATCACTACTGTTCCCAATAAAAAAATCTTTAAATAAATAACCAGAAAATATAGCTCCCACACTTAATATCAATAAAGGGAAAAGCATTATTTTTGGAGACTCGTGAGTTTCTTCTAATTGAATTTCCGTGTTGTTGTAAGTTCCATGAAATGTTTTTAAAAATAATCTCCAGGAATAAATTGACGTTAAGCATGCAGTTATAACTCCAATAACAAAAGCGTAGTTTCCTAATAAAGTATTTTTCAGAAAAGCATATTCTATTATAGCATCTTTAGAATAAAATCCGGCCAAAAAGGGAAATCCTGTTAACGCTAAAGTTCCTATTAGCATAAAAGCATAAGTATAAGGTAATTTTTTTTTCACACCTCCCATCTTTCTTATATCTTGTTCGTCTTTAAATGCATGTATCACAGATCCTGAACCTAAAAAAAGTAGGGCTTTAAAAAAAGCATGTGTAAACAGATGAAACATCGCTACATGGTACGCGCCGATTCCAGCTGCAAAAAACATATAACCTAATTGACTACAAGTTGAATAAGCTATAATTTTTTTAATATCATTTTGCACAAGTGCTACAGTAGCAGCGAAAACAGCAGTCAACATGCCTATTATCGTTACGATGTTTAAAGCAACTTGCGAATATTCAAATAAAGGTGAGCATTTTACTACTAAAAAAACTCCAGCTGTTACCATTGTTGCTGCATGGATTAATGCTGAAACCGGTGTTGGCCCCTCCATTGCATCGGGTAACCACGTGTGTAACAAAAACTGTGCTGACTTACCCATTGCGCCAATAAATAAGAAAATACAAATTAATGTAATTAAATTAGACTCGATACCTAATAGTATTATTTTTTTTTCTAAATATTGTGGAGCAATTGAAAAAACTTCATTAAAGTTAATTGACCCAAAATAAAAAAAGATTAAAAATATTCCTATTGCTAAACCAAAATCTCCTACTCTGTTTACTATAAATGCTTTAATTGCAGCGTTATTTGCTGATTCTTTTTTATACCAAAAACCAATTAATAAATAAGAGCATAATCCGACTCCCTCCCAACCAAAAAATAATTGTAAAAAATTATCTGAAACAACTAAGACAAGCATCGAAAAAGTGAATAACGATAGATAAGACATAAACCTAGGCTTATGAGGATCAGTACTCATGTAGCCAATCGAATAAATATGCACTAACGCAGAAATAAGAGTTACAACTACTAACATAACAGAACTCAATGGATCAACATTGATTGACCAATTAGCCACGAAATTTCCTGATTTAATCCATTCAATAATAATGTAATTACCATAAGTGTCGTTTTTAATACCATTAAAGAAAACTATTAAAGACAGAATTGCTGATAAACTTACGAATATACTTGTTGAAATTTCTGAAAAATATTTTGTTAAAGACCTACCAAAATAACCAACTAAAGATCCGACCAACGGAAGAAATATTATTGCGTATTCCATTTAACCTTTCATTCCATGTATGTCCTCTACTCTTATTGAACCTTTATTTCTGTAAAAAATAACTATTATAGCAAGTCCTATTGCCGCCTCAGCTGCGGCTACAGTTAGTATTAGCATGGTAAAGATTTGTCCAATAATATTTCCTGAAAAAATTGAGAACGATATTAAATTAATATTTACTGCAAGAAGTATAAGTTCTATCGACATAAGTATTACAATTACGTTTTTTCTATTTAAAAATATTCCCATTACTCCTAAAAAGAAAATAATCGCACCTAATGTGAGGTAATGTCCTAATCCAATTTCAATCATCAATCTTAACTCCTTTATTTGATGGAACATTTTTTAGTTCAACTGATGTCGATGGACTCCTTGAAATTTGTCTAAAATAGCTTTGTTTTTTCACACCTGACCGTTCTCGAAAGGTTAAAAGAATAGCTCCTATCATTGACAGTAGTAAAATTATTCCAGCTAATTGAAAATATAAAATATAGTCTGTATACATGACTAAGCCTAACTGATGAGTATTAGAAACATTAGATAAGTTAAGTGTATTACTTGTCATTAAATCGTCTTTATACTTCCATCCTCCGACAACTACTAATAATTCCAGAAAAATTAAAACACTAACAATCAGTCCAGCAGGTATATGAGTAGATTTTCGCCCAATAAACCAGGATTGTTTTTGTTCAGCTACATTCAGCATCATAACAACAAATAAAAACAGAACCGCAACTGCACCAACATATACAATTAAAATTATCATGCCTAAGAATTCGGCACCAACCATAATAAATAAACACCCTACTGAGATAAAATCTAAAATTAAAAAGAAAACTGAGTTTACAGTATTTCTTGAAGTTATTACCATTAAAGATGAGAAGATAGCAATTAAGGAAAAAAAATAAAAAAAAATGGAGTGAGCAATCATTAGTTATTTGTAAGGTCTATCCAATTTGATGTTTTGTGATAGAACTGTCTCCCATCTATCGCCATTATCTAATAACTTTTGTTTATTATAATAAAGCTCTTCCCTTGTCTCTGTTGAAAATTCAAAATTTGGACCTTGGACAATCGCGTCTACTGGGCAAGACTCTTGACATAAACCACAATAAATACATTTTAACATATCAATATCGTATCTTGTGGTTTTTCTGCTACCGTCGGATCTCTCTTCTGACTCGATAGTTATAGCTTGAGCTGGGCAAACTGCTTCGCAAAGCTTGCAAGCTATACATCTTTCTTCTCCATTTGGATACCTTCTCAAAGCATGTTCACCTCTCATTCTAGGACTTAATGATCCTTTTTCGAATGGGTAGTTGATTGTTTTTGACTTTCTGAAAATTTCTCTTATTGCCATTATTAATCCTTTAATAAATTCTATGAGAAATATTGTTTTTAATAATCTTGAAATAGTCATTAAAATTGTCCTTTAGGTAACTTGTCAAAATAAAATAAAAAACTTGCTGTCAATATTAAATATACTAATGAAAAAGGAAGAAATATTTTCCAGCCTAGTCTCATCAGTTGATCATATCTATATCTTGGAACAATTGCTTTGATAATTGCGAATAAAAAAAATAAAAATAAAATCTTTAAAAGCATCCAAATCGGGCTAGGTATAAGATTAATTGGATAAATATCAATTATTGGTAACCATCCACCTAAAAATAATATAGCCCCCATTGCACACATTAATAAAATATTTGCATATTCTCCTAGCCAAAACATTGCATACATCATTCCTGAATATTCTGTTTGATATCCAGCTACTAACTCAGCTTCTGCTTCTGGTAGATCAAATGGCGGTCTATTAGTTTCTGCCAATGCAGATATAAAAAATATTACAAACATTGGAAACAATGGAATTACATACCATAAATCCTTTTGAGCTAAGACAATGTCCTTTAAATTAAGTGATCCAACACATAAAAGTACATTTATAATAATTATTCCAATTGAAACTTCATAGGAAACCATTTGAGCAGCTGAACGAATTGCTCCCAAGAAAGGATATTTTGAATTCGAAGCCCAGCCCCCCATTATAATTCCGTATACACCTAAAGATGAAACAGCAAATAAGTATAAAATTCCAACGTTTATATTTGCAAGAACAAGAGTTTCGCTTAGCGGAATTACGGCCCAAGCAACCAATGCTAAAGTCATAGTAACTATTGGAGCTAATATAAAAACTGTCTTATTTGCACTTGCTGGGATAATTATTTCTTTAAAGATATATTTAAGGGCATCTGCTAATGTTTGTAACAATCCAAATGGTCCAACAACGTTTGGACCTTTTCTTTTCTGAACTAATCCCCAAACTCTTCTATCTAACCAAACAATCATAGCTACCGAAACAAGAATAGGTATTACCAAAAAAAGAATTTTGTAGATTTCTTGAAGAATTATTTGAAAATATCCAGTCATTAATTATCAGTACCAGTTTTTTTTGTTTTATCCCTTATTTGTCGACAGTCACTCATTGTTTTAGAAGATCGAGCAATTGAGTTTGAAAAATAATAATCTAAAGGTTTAATAGCAACTTCTTCGCTAACAAAATTGTTTTCATTTTCAGTACTTTGAATTTCAGTAAACCTTGGTAGCTCATTTAATTCAGAGAAGTTTTCAATATGTTTTAATGCGTCAGCTCGTAAATTTTCAAATTTCAATAATTCACTATCACTTTTAATTTTTTTTAAAATCAAGTTAAAAATTTTCCAATCTTCTTTTGCTTCATTAATTGGGAAAGAAGCTTTTCTACACTCTTGAACCCTTCCTTCTAGGTTTTCATATAATCCGTTTTGTTCTGTATAAGCAGCACTTGGTAAAATAATATCTGCTATCTCGGCTCCTCGATCTCCGTGACTTCCTTGGTAAATAATAAATTCATTTTTTTTGTCAATTTCCAAATTATCTGAACTCAATAAATACAATAATTTAAATTTATTATCCTTTAATTTATCAAAAAAACTAAAATCGCACAATTTGTTTGGAAATATCTTTAAGTCAATCATTCCAGCAGTAGATGCATTCTGTAAAAGAATATTTAAGGAATTCCAATCTTTGCTAATAAAATTGTTTTCTTTAAGAAATTTTTTTAAATTTTCAAAAATATATTTACCGCTTTTAAGTTCTAAAGCTGACTCACCAATGATTATAATTGGTCTTTTCGAGGAAAGTATTTTTTTTGATATTTCATTACTTTTATTAATTAGATCTTTTATATCATCAGTTTTGTTACCTATTACCTTATAATCATATGTCAAATCCCCTGGGTTCCCAATTGAATAAATAGGAACTCGTTTGTTAACAAAAGTTTTTCTAATTCTTGCATTTAACATTGTTGCTTCAAGTCTTGGATTTGCACCTATTAGAAGAATTAAATCAGAGTTCTCAATTCCTTGAATAGAAGAATTAAAAATATAATTCATTTTTTCTTTTGGATTAATATAAAATTTTTTTTCTCTAAATTCTAAGTTGTCACTTTTTAAATTTTTAAATAACTTTTTAAATGCTAATGCACTCTCTAGGCTGGTTAAATCGCCAATATGGCCACCGATTTCATCCGAATTTGTGCTTTCAATTTTTTTCGAAATAATTTCTATAGCTTCTTCCCATGATGCTTTTTTTAATTTGTTTCCTTTTTTAATATAAGGAACGTCTAATCTTTGCTTTAACAATCCATCACATGAGTACCTAGTTTTATCAGAAATCCACTCCTCATTTATTTCATTGTTTAATCTAGGTAATATCCTTTTCACCTCCCAGTTATATGTGTCGACTCTAATATTTGATCCAACAGCATCCATTACATCAACACTTTCTGTTTTTTTTAATTCCCAAGGTCTAGCTTCAAATGCATAAGGTTTCGAAGTTAAGGCACCGACAGGGCATAAATCTATAACGTTGGCAGATAATTCTGACATCATAGATTTTTCTAAATATGTTGTGATCTCCATATTTTCACCTCTTCCGATTGCTCCTATCTCTGGAACACCTGCAATCTCTGTTGCAAATCTAACGCATCTTGTGCAGTGTATACATCTTGTCATCTGTGTTTTAATTAGTGGACCCATATATTTTTCTGGAACTTGTCTTTTATTTTCAACAAAACGAGATTTATCAACTCCATAATATAATGATTGATCTTGTAAATCGCATTCGCCACCTTGATCGCAAACAGGACAATCTAGAGGATGATTAGCTAGTAAAAACTCCATTACTCCCTTTCTCGCTTTTTCTACAAAAGTTGTATTAGTTTTAATTTTCATGCCTTCTGCTGCTGGCATTGCACACGAAGCGATCGGTTTTGATGACTTATCCATTTCTACTAAACACATTCTACAGTTCCCAGCTATAGAGAGTTTTTCGTGGTAACAAAATCTCGGTATCTCAACGTCTGCAAGTTCACAAGCTTGTAAAACTGTCATACCTTTTTCAAATTCTATGTCTTTTCCATTAATTGTAATTTTAGGCATTTTTATCTTCTAGTAAGTGTTGATCAACTAAATAAGGATTATCAATTTTTTTCTTAACTAAAGGTTCTTCTCTACATCTATTTTCAATTTCTTTTCGAAAATGTCTCAATAATCCTTGAACTGGCCAAGCAGATCCTTCGCCAAAAGCACAAATTGTATGACCTTCAATTTGCTTTGTCACATCTGAAAGCAGTTCAACATCTTTAAAAGTTGATTTTCGTTTAGTAATTCTATCTAATATTCTCCACATCCACCCTGCACCCTCTCTACAAGGAGTGCATTGACCACAACTTTCATGTTTATAAAATCTAGCTATTCTAGTCATACAAGCTACGATATCTTGTTGTTTATTAATTACGACTATACCAGCAGTTCCTAAACCACTTTTATTTTCTATTAAAGAGTCAAAATCCATTGTTATGGTGTCACAAATCTTTTTTGGTAATAGTGGCATCGAGGAACCACCAGGTATTACTGCTTGAAGATTTTCCCATCCACCAATAACTCCACCCGCATGTTTTTCTATAAGTTCCTTTAAAGGTATTCCCATTTCTTCCTCTACGTTACAAGGCGAATTGACATTGCCTGAAATACAAAATATTTTTGTGCCAGTATTTTTAGGTTTGCCTAATGATGAGAACCACTTTCCTCCTTTACGAAGAATGGTGGGAACAACAGCTATAGTTTCAACATTATTTACTATGGTCGGACACCCATATAATCCAACTAAAGCTGGGAAAGGAGGTTTTAATCTTGGTTGACCTTTATTTCCCTCAATACTTTCAAGTAATGCAGTTTCCTCTCCACAAATATAAGCCCCTGCTCCATAATGGATGTGTACATCAAAATCCCATCCTGTTCCGCAAGCATTTTTTCCTAAAAAATTTTTATTATAAGCTTGATCTATAGCTTCTTGTAACCTTTGACCTTCGTTATAATACTCACCTCTAATATAGATGTAACAAACATGAGCATTAACTGCGTAACCGGCCAACAAACAACCTTCTAAAAGTTTTTGAGGTTCAAATCTTAAGATATCTCTGTCCTTACATGTTCCTGGTTCAGACTCATCAGCATTTATTACTAAGTAATGTGGCCTTGAACCTAATTTTTTAGGTGCAAAGGACCATTTTAGTCCAGTGGAAAAACCTGCTCCTCCTCTTCCTCTAAGCTCAGAAATTTTAATTTCATCAATAATCCAGTCACGACCTTTTGATATTAAATTATTTGTATTACTCCAATCATCTCGTTTTAGAGCATTGTCAATTTCCCAACCATGCTCATTATATAAATTTTTAAATATTCTATTTTCTTTACTGAGCAATTTTACCCCCATTTGAAATTTGTTTAATTTCAGGTGATGTATTTTTACGACCCCTATATGATCCTGGTTTTAAAGGTTTGTCATTTAAAATTGAGTCTAATATTTCTTTAGTGTTTTGCTCATTTAAATCTTCGTAATAGTTTTCATTAATTTGAATCATAGGCGCGCTCACACATGCTCCTAAACATTCTACTTCCGTCCAAGAACAGTTTCCATTCTTAGATATTTCATTTTCATTTTGGGATATTTTTTCTTTACATAATTTAACAATCTTATCAGCGCCTCTAATCAAACATGGAGTGGTTGTGCAAACTTGAATAAAATGTTTGCCCACTGGAGAAAGGTTATACATTGTATAAAACGTTGCCACTTCATAAACAGAGATGTAAGGAATGTCTAAAAGCTTACCAATATATTTCATAGCTGCTAATGGTATCCAATTTTCATTTTGTTTTTGGGCTAAATAAAGTAAAGGCATAACAGCGCTTTTTTTATTTTTATTAGGGTATCTTTTTAAAATTTCACTCATATTTTTTAAATTCTCTTCTGTAAATTTAAAATTTTCAGGTTGTTTATTATGTACTTTTTTTAAACTCATCTATCTACTTCTCCAAAAACAATATCTAATGAGCCAAGAACTGCTGGAACATCAGCTAACATATGGCCACGTATTAAATAATCCATTGCTTGCAAATGAGAAAAACCTGGTGCTCTAATTTTACATCTGTAAGGTTTATTGCTTCCATCAGAGATTAAGTAAACTCCAAATTCTCCTTTAGGCGCTTCGACTGCTGTATAAACATTACCTCGAGGCACTCTGTATCCCTCTGTAAATAACTTAAAGTGATGTATTAAAGCTTCCATTGATTGTTTAAGATCTGCTCGACTAGGAGGTGTAATTTTACCATCTATTGATTTGACAGGGCCTTTAGGAATTTTTTCTACACATTGCAAGATTATTTTAACGCTTTCTCTCATCTCTTCTATTCTACATAAATATCGATCATAACAATCTCCATTCTTCCCTACTGGTATTTTGAAATCTAAGTTATTATAAATTTCATAAGGTTGAGACCTTCTTAAATCCCATGGAACTCCAGAACCACGTAACATTACTCCGGAAAAACTATAATCTAGCGCTTCTTGTTTTGTCACAACGCCTATGTCAACATTTCTTTGTTTAAAAATTCTATTATCCGTTAAAAGACCTTCTAGATCGTCAATTATTTTTGGGAAAGACCTGCAAAATTTTTCTATATCATCAATTAATTTTAAAGGAATATCTTGATGAACACCACCAGTTCTAAAATAATTTGCGTGCAACCTTGATCCTGAGGCTCTCTCATAAAAAGTCATTAGTGTTTCTCTTTCTTCAAAACCCCAAAGTGAAGGTGTTAAAGCCCCAACATCAAGTGCTTGAGTTGTTACGTTTAAAATATGACTCAATATTCTTCCAATCTCACAAAATATAACACGTATATACTTTGCACGAATAGGTACTTCAATTTTTAGAAGTTTCTCAGCAGCTAGTGCAAAAGCATGCTCTTGATTCATTGGAGCAACATAATCCAATCTATCAAAATATGGTAAGGCTTGAGTGTAAGTTTTTTGTTCTATAAGTTTTTCTGTTCCTCTATGTAATAAACCTATGTGAGGATCCGCCTTTTCTACAACTTCTCCATCTAACTCTAATATAAGCCTCAATACACCATGTGCAGCAGGGTGTTGTGGGCCAAAATTTAAGCTCATTGATTTAGTTTTTTTTGTCATCTAACTCTTTTTTTTTTATATCTTTAATATAATTAGTTCCTTCCCATGGGCTTTCAAAATCAAAATTTCTATAATTTTGTTCAAGTTTCACTGGTTCATAAATTACTTTTTTTTCTTTTTCGCTATACCTAACTTCATTAAAGCCAGTCAAAGGAAAATCTTTTCTTAAAGGATGTCCTTTAAAACCATAATCAGTTAAAATTCTTCTAAGATCAGGATGATTTTTAAATTTTATACCGTACATATCGAAAACTTCTCTTTCCATCCAATTGGCTGAAGGGAAAATTTTTGTTATGGAGTTTATTTGTTGGTTTTCATCAAAATGAATTAAAAGTTTTATTCTTAAATTCTGTTCATGAGATAAAAATAAATAAATAAGCTGAAACCTTCTTTCGTTATCCGGATAATCTACTCCAGCTATATCAATTAATTGTTTAAATTTACATTTATCGTTAGATTTTAAAAATTGTATTACTTCAATTAAATCATCGCTATTTGTTTCAAATAAAAGTTCATTATTTTCAATTTTTGATCTTAAAATTTTACTAGACAGTTCTGAATTAACTAATTTTTCCAATTTTTGTAAATCAATTCCTATCATTTTATCTTTTTATCGTACCTTCTCTTCTGATTTTTTTTTGTAATTGCAGAATTCCATATAATAAAGCTTCAGCTGAAGGTGGACACCCTGGAACATAAATGTCTACAGGAACAATTTTATCACAACCTCTAACTACTGAATATGAATAATGATAATAACCCCCTCCATTAGCACAGCTTCCCATAGAAATAACATATCTTGGTTCTGGCATTTGGTCATAAACTTTTCTCAAAGCGGGTGCCATTTTATTAGTCAAAGTGCCTGCAACTATCATTACATCTGATTGTCTTGGGGATGCACGCGGTGCAGCACCAAATCTTTCTAAATCATATCTTGGCATTGACGTTTGCATCATTTCAACAGCACAACATGCTAATCCAAAAGTCATCCAATGAAGTGATCCTGTTCTAGCCCAATTAATTAAATTCTCAGAAGATGTAGTTATAAAACCTTTTTCTGCAAAATTTTTTGCTAAGTCTTTAAATTCATCAGGAATTTCTTTTTTTTTACTATCAAAAAACTTAGTATCTACTCCCATTCTAATGCTCCTTTTTTCCACTCATAAATAAACCCAATTGTTAGTACTCCTAAAAAAAACATCATAGACCAAAATCCAAGAGCTCCGATATTTCCAAGTGATATGGCCCAAGGAAATAAAAATGCTATTTCCAAATCAAATATAATAAATAAAATTGCTACAAGGTAAAAACGCACATCGAACTCCATCCTAGAGTCATCAAAAGCATCAAATCCACATTCATACGCAGATAGTTTTTCTGGATCCGGATTGCTAGGAGAAGCAAGATAATTAATCAATATAAATCCAATGCTCAAAAAAAGAGCTATGAATAAAAATATTATTATTGATAGGTAGTCAGATAAAAAATTGTAAATCATTTGTTTTATTTAATACCTACTTTGATGCTTTTAGCTCAAAGATTCTTATATTAAATTGTCTTATTTATAACATTAAAATTATTAGAGTACAGCACAAGAAGGTAGCACTTTTAAGTCAATTATAGAGCTATAAATTTAGTACATGAAAATGATTATCATTATAGGTGGCGGGAGTGACGGGACTCGAACCCGCGACCTCCTGCGTGACAGGCAGGCGCTCTAACCAAACTGAGCTACACCCCCACTGGTGGGCGGTAAAGGAC
>MDTA01134468.1_pt1 | contig 16987 bp, 18 predicted proteins | sample 811151 | NCBI WGS metagenome assembly MDTA01 (sample SAMN05326648, study PRJNA326480) | marine metagenome | isolation source: seawater | place: Indian Ocean: South | collected 2010
CTAATAGGTCAGCATCTAAAACAAATTGGGCATCGATGTTAGTGACAGGGTAGATCCCTACACTAGCGCCTAAGCTCTGGAAGCTATTTGCGATCGTATCAGCGGCGCGTCTTGTCCCGCCTCGAAGCGACTGGTACATAACTGCTATTTTCATAACTTTCCTATCTTTTCTTAGAGAAGGAAATTAGCATCCAAAAAGCGAGAGAGTCCATATTTAGCGGTTTTATTCGAGCCGATTTGAAGAAAAACTCATGATAAGAATTTCTCGGTGAATGCTTCTTCGATCGAGCTTCCGGTTGGCGGATCTTCTCTGGACAGTCGGCTTAGCCACGAAAGTGATATGTAACCGCTCGATACCGCGCCAACATCAGTTTCAATTGGAGGGTCCGGAAGTCTGTCTCCCCAACTCATTTTTAAGTGGTATGTTCCTTCATGTCCTAATTTTGGTTCTACTGATACTTCAGACATTGATCTGATTAAATTGGTGCCTACTTCTGTATCTACCCACCCTTTGATGTCATCTATTTCGAGATTCGGGACGTTTATATTTAGTACTTCTGGTTCTGGTAGGGGCTTATCTACGAGGCAAGAGACAGCGATCGCGGCTGCTTCCGCCGCTGAGTGCCACTTTTGATTTTTTAGCATCAGTTCAAGTCCCTGTCCCAAATATCCCCCTTCATCGACTGCTTGACTTACAGCTACTCCAGTTATCCCACCATTACGAGCAGTTAAAGCAGCTCCTATAGTGCCTGAGTGATAAACAGATCTACCGACATTTGCTCCTGGGTTTATCCCAGAAACAACTAGATCGAATGGTGGGCCAAATGCTCCGAGTCGTGCAAACATTACACAAAGTGCTGGCGGGCCATTAACGGCCCATGCCTCATCAACACCATCGATGTAGGCTTTTTGCATTTCTGGCCGGATTAAATGTAATGGGCCGAAACTGGAAGAAGCACCTGAATACTCAGTATCGGGCGCTCCAATAATTACTTCGCCGAAGGGAACTAGGGATCTAGCAAGAACATGAAGACCTATAGAGTCGATCCCATCGTCGTTGGTTACGAGAATTCGCATAGACCGACACTACCGTTCAGAAGCGGCAATTAGGCATATAAAGGTTAAACATCAGATGAATTCCTTACAAGGAGACGATAGATATACCGGTATCGCCGTTTGTGATTCCAGCAATATTCTTCTCTCCCACCTACTCTTGGAACATGAGTAAAAAAAGCCTCAAGGGGTTGGTTATTCCTGAGTCTGAAATGAAGGTCCGTTTTTCTCCATCTGGCGGTCCTGGTGGACAGCACGCGAATAAGGCAAATACAAGAGTTGAATTGACTTGGAACGTTTACGAATCGACTGTTATTGGTGCGGAAGACAAGGAGAGAATAAATCGAAAGTATGGTCCGGTTCTCCGTATTGTCGTTGATGAGACAAGGTCTCAGTCGCGTAACCGAGAAATTGCTCAATCAAGATTGTTAGCTAAGGCAGTTTCAGCTTTGGAAACACCAAAGAACCGAGTAGCCACCAAACCCAGTAAATCCGCTAAAGCTCGCCGAGTGAGTTCGAAGAAACATAGGGGGGAATTAAAGAGGCTGCGGCGATCTCCTAATCTAGATGGCGATTGAACCCATTGGGTGATTCAATTTGTGCTTGGTTATTGGATCTTAAAATCGTTGTTCTCTAACAAGGCCGCCCAAAGATTATTTGCAATGAGCTTGTATGCTCCGTCGTTGGGGTGAAAACGGTCTTCAGCCCACATGCCTGTACCTGTTGGCCAATTCCACGCATTAAACAGGTGAACCTTTCCGGATTTCTGTGATTCAGAAAAAGCTGCGTTAATAAGTCCTCTTCGGTCATTCTTTTGCGATCTGGATACTTTGCTTAAGAACGTTCCCCGAGGGAGAGCATCAAGCATTAATCTTGCATCCTTCTCAATACCTGCTTTGTTCCTCCTCCACATTATGTCGTTACTTCCAATAATCGAAGTGACGAGATCAGCGCTAAGCCCAGTAGCTCTCATTGCAGGTAACTGGTGTGTTGTTACGTCCGCAAAACGCCCTCCGCTCATCGACAGATTTAATACCCTCCAAGGCAAGCCACTTCGATGAATTAAACGTTCGAGAACAATGAATACGTAACTGGTTTCTGGAGTTGAGGATCCGATGCCTTGAGTAACAGAATCTCCTAAAGCGATCCATAAAGGACCCTTCTTTTCAAGGGCTGTTTTATTCCACTCATCCCAGAACTGGGCTCGGGGTTCAATCGTTTCGTTGATAGCTGCTATTCCATCAGAGAGCATGCCTCCGATAGTTGACAGGCTTACCGTCCGTGATCTTCTTCGCAGTATTGGAATCGTCATTGTATTTCGGATGTGAGTAGGACCGATTAGCTGGTAATTCCAAATCTGTGGAGGCCCCATCCCTTAATGGCATTCCCACGCATCAGTTTGTACGTTTCTTCATCGCTGAGCCCAGCAGCTTCAGTAATCTGAGTGGCAATTTTTTTTGTGTTTGGGAAAGTAGAATCTGCATGCGGGTAGTCGACTTCGAAACAGATTTGGTCCATTCCTATCAAATCACGATTTAAAAGACCGACTTGGTCATCAAAGATACAACCGTAAATATGGTCAGGTATATATGTCGAAGGAGGATTTGGGAGCTGGATACCGAAGTCAGCGCTATTCGCGCGCTCTTCCCATAGTTTGTCCATTCGTTCAATAACATACGGCATCCAACCAACCTGACCTTCGGCGTAGGCAATTGTTAGCTTTGGAAAGCGTTCGAAAACTCCAGAAAGGATGTAGTCGCAGAAAGATCCCATTGCGTTTGAGAATGTTATTGTCGAGCTAACGGCAAATGGGGCATCAGGTGACGTTGCAGGCATTTTCGAACTTGAACCGATATGCATATTGAGAATGGTTTCAGTTTCTTCACAAGCTTGAAATACGGGGTCCCAATGCCTGTCAGGTGAATGAATAGATGGGAGCCCTAAGGGGTAGGGATTCTCAGTGAAAGCGATTGCATGACTTCCCTTGTCGGCACATCGCCGGATTTCTTCTGCTGCTAGTTCGGGGTCCCACAATGGAACTAGAGTCATTGGGATTAACCGTCCTTTCCCTTCGCCCCCGCACCATTCATCGATCATCCAATCGTTGTAGGCTTTCACGCAGAGCAGGGCAAGGTCTTTATCCTCACGTTCAAGAAATGACTGTCCGCAGAACCTAGGAAGCACATTAGGAAAACAAACAGAAGCTTCGACATGATTCTCATCCATGTCTTCTAAACGCTCTTTCTGTTTCCAGCATCCAGGTTTAATCTGGTCGAAAGTCACAGGAGTTACATCAAGGTCATCGAATCCTACGGCGGCGGAAAGTTTTGGGAAAGGGTATACAAGGTCGTCATAAAGCCACCAGTCACATTCCTCGCCTCCCTTAACTCCTTTTTCATAAGAGAATATCCCGCCTTCAAAGTTGAAGATTGCCGAATCTCTTTCAACGCGCGGGCCAACGTCTTTGTATTTCTTTGGGAGGCGATCAACCCACAAAGTTGGGGGTTCCACTACGTGGTCATCGACAGAAATAATGCGGGGGATTTCAGTCATGGATTCTCCTGTTCTTCACTCAGGCTATCGAAGAAATAATAAAGTGGGAAATTGTCTTTTCTCGAATGTCCTTAAATTTGCACTAATTTTTTTCTTCGCCTGTTAGGTCTTTCAAGTCGCTTATAAGGTTTTCTATGTCAGTAGTCGTAGCTATGTCTTCAAGTTTCAGACGGATCGCTGCAAGTTCTCGTGTCAGGAAACTACTATCTGACAGAATACGGTCGTTAACTTCACGGTCGCGTTCAGCTAATGCTCGGTCTCTGGCTTCCTGTCTGGTTTGAGCTAGTAAAATTAAAGGTGCGGCATACGCTGCTTGGATGCTGAAGAGGAGATTCAGCAAGATAAATGGGTACTCATCCCACAGTCCATTAGCACCAGCAACAGCGTTTACTGTAATCCAGGCAATGACTACAAGAGTCTGTAATGCAAGGTATTTACCCGTGCCTAGCACTCTCGCTATCCTCTCTGACCACATTCCAACCACGTCTTTGTCTTGGTTTGGGCTAGGGACGCTGATTTTCCCGGGTTGGGTTAAGGTGTTATCTCGTACTTTCATGGAGTTGACCTTTCGATCAGACGAATAACTACATCATCTACGGTGACTACTCCAACCAATCTTTCAAGTGGGTCAATGACGGCAACAGCAAGTAAGTCGTATCTTGCTAAAAGACTTGCGACTTCATTTTCGCTTGCTGATGGTCGTAAGGTTGGTTCTTCTCTATTTATGCAATCTCCAACTTTGTGTGCTGGAGGCTCTTGAAGAAGGCGGGGGAGGGTGACACTTCCAAGGTACTTACCGGTCGGGGCTTGAGTCGGTGATTCGGTTACAAACAACCTTACAGAAATAGCTGGAGGCAAATCGGTGTCCCTTAGGCGGGCGATGGCTTCAGCGACAGTCGCATCAGGTGTCAGAATAATCGCTTCGGGATTCATCATTCCTCCCGCAGTATCTTCGCTGTATCGAAGAAGGGTTCGAATCTGAGCTACCTGCTCAGGGTCCATTCCAGAAAGGAACGATTCTCGTTGATCAGGGTCCAGTTCCTTTAAGAGGTCAATTTCATCGTCAATCTCCATTTCACCTAAAACTTCTATTGCATCTTCGAGCTCAAGATTTCGAAGGATCTCCGCTTGCTCTGATTCGGGAAGTTCTTCAAGAAGATCAGCTAGTCGACTTGCCTCTAGCGCTGACGTGAGCTCCGCTCTTCGCTCGCTGGGGATAGATTGGATTTCTTCTGCAGCATCAGCCTTATGAAGGTCTCGCAACCTAGCTAGGTCGCCAGATACCTGATCGACAAGAAATAAGTCAGCAACCAATGACCAATCGGTAATTTCGACTTGTTTCTTCCGTAATCGTCCACCCGAAGTCGTTGAAATTTGACTAGTGGAAAACTTACCTGACTTCAGATCGCTGGCTTTAAAACCGATATCGTTAATCTTTCCATTGCTCGTTGATACTCCAAGTAGATCTTCCGTTGCTAAGAACTCTCCAGTTCTTCGCCTAAAGAGTCTCAGATCAACCGTTCCTCCTCTTAGATGAACGCCATCTCGGTCTACTGCTTCGACTCTCCCTTCATGAACAAATATCTGTCTCCTATCGACGGAAGCCACAAATCCACGAAGACTGAGCTGATTCCCAGATATCTCCGGAGTTAAAATCAAATCGTCTATCGAGCCCAAAATCCCTCCATCAGCATCAAAAAGAGATCGTTTTAGAACGCGAGTCGCCCATAATTCGCTGATATCGGTTTCCCCGCTCATTACATTATCAGTAGTGCTCATCGCATTCTCCTAAGTACTAGAGTAGGAGACCAAACGCTTTAGATCTGACATTTACGAAGCTTTATAGGAGAGGGCCCACACTTCGTTATAGAAATAACAAATAAGGTGCTTACAAGTGGTAAATATTTTTGTGATCTTTTTCGATAGTAAATATTTCAACGAGGATTCTAGGTTCACAGAAGATTCGTCCGCTTCGATTATTATTTAAATTCAACAACTCTAAGGAGAAATAGGTGCCTTCTTGGGCCACGAAATCTCAACAGATAGTCGCTCATAGGGGGAACCCGTGGGATCATCCAGAGAATACGCATGTCTCCATACTTTCAGCCATCGAACTTGGGGCTGATGTTATTGAATTTGATATTTCTGTAACATCAGACAACATCCCTATCGCTCTCCATGGCCCGAGACTTCAGAAATCAACCAGCGGGCATGGAAGGGCCAAAGACTTCTCTTGGTCTGAAATCAGCAACTATCGTGCCCTTGACCGGAATGGCGAAAGCACCAGTGAGCCAATCCCAATGGCGAAGGATCTGCTTCGAGAGTTTGGTAGCGAGACCTTCTGGAATCTCGATATTAAAGACCCTCGGGCTGTTCCACTCGTATCTTCCATCCTTGAGGAGTTTTCTCTAAAGGAGCGAAGCGTTCTTTCCGGACTAACTGTAAAGCAAGTCTTGAAAGTTTCTTCCGAATCCCCTGATATAAATCTTCTTGTAAATCTATCTCGTTTAGATAAATTCTTTCTTCTGTCACGATTCTTTCGGAAGCGATGGGTAGCGTTCCGTTTCTCTGAGATAGTGAAGCGCCCGTCTGTTGTTGGGATAAATATTCACTGGCGATACGTAAATCAGAAACTTATATCCATTCTGCATAGCTTAGAAACTGAAATCTGGACATTTACCGTTGATAAAGCTAAGGACATAGAGGAACTATTCTCATTAGGAGTGGATTCTGTTACGACGAACCGACCAGCTTTGTGTTCCTCGAACCTCCCGTAATTTAGAGTTAGAACGCGTTGTTGGCTAAGCTCGTTGTCTTAGTAAGTCGAGTGATGAGGAAAAGGAAGATATGGCAGAATTCATACAACTTGAAAAGGATACGACCACGGGAGTAGCCACAATCAGGCTTGAGAGGCCCCCAATGAACGCAATCAGTATGCAATTAGCCCAAGAATTGGGAGAAGCTGCGGAAGAATTATCTGGATCTCAAGAGATTGGAGCGGCCGTGATCTGGGGTGGTCCAAAGATATTTGCAGCTGGGGCTGACATCAAAGAATTTCCAGCAATTCAGGACAAGCCCGAAGCTATTGAATTTTCTTTGCACTTACACCAAGCGCTGCTTGCTATCGAGAACCTGCCTCAAATCACGATAAGCGCAGTAAACGGCTACGCATTGGGAGGAGGCTGTGAACTAGCTATGTCAACGGATTTTAGATTTGCTGGAGAGGGGGCAGTTTTCGGGCAACCTGAGGTTTTACTAGGTATTCTCCCTGGCGCTGGCGGTACTCAAAGGCTCATGCGCCTCGTTGGAATAACGAAAGCCAAAGAAATTAATTACTCTGGAAGGCAGGTCAAAGCGCAGGAGGCACAAGCAATTGGACTCGTATCAGAGGTTTTTGCCGACGAGGATTGCTACCCAAAGGCTATAGAAGCAGCAGAGAGATATGCTCAGGGACCAAAATCCTTACAATATATAAAGAGGGCGATGATGGATGGCCTTCCACTTCCGCTTGAAGATGCTATTCGAGTCGAGGCTGAGGCCTTCGGGGACTGTTTTGAAACCGCAGACCGGCTAGCGGGGGTTCAAAGTTTTATTGAGCATGGGCCCGGGAAAGCGAAATTCACTCGAGAGTAGCAATGTCCTTGCACCCGAAACCTCGTGACCTCAATGAAATTCGGACAGCTGACCCAGTCGCTTTGTCTTCGCAGGTCATTGATCTAGGTAGGGCAGACGAGCCTACGAACAGGGTAAGCAATGAACTTTCTGAAATTGAAGACGATATCGCTATTGTTGAATCGTTCAGCCATATGGTGGTTTTTCGAACGGAAGACGGGCTAGTAACTTTTGATGCTAGCGGAGCCCAAAGCGGTCAAGCCGTTGTTGAAGCCCTTCGTGGATGGCGAACAGACCCTGTTCACTCGCTAGTTTACACCCATGGCCATTTAGACCATGTCGGCGGGTCAGGGGCCCTAATAGCTGATGCAGATAACCGTGGCTATAAGCACCCCACGGTCTTTGGGCATGAGAATGTTCCGCTTCGGCTTGAACGGTACGAGAAAACCAACGAATGGAATATCTTGATTAACCGTCGTCAGTTCGGTGGTATTTCCCCAAAACACGGGCTAGGCCTTTCTCACGGCCATCCCCGCTTTCTTCCGGAAGAAACTGTATGGCCTGACGTTGTTTACACAGATGAGATGTCTTTAAAAGTTGGCGGATTGGAGATGGAGTTCCATCATGGTAAAGGGGAAACAGATGATCACACGTGGGCTTGGGTTCCGTCGAAGAAGACTCTGGTAACAGGTGATCTCGTTATTTGGGTTTTCCCAAACGCTGGGAATCCTCAAAAGGTCCAGCGCTACCCTTTGGAATGGGCATCCGCCCTTCGTCAGATGATTTCCTATGATGCTGAACTCCTGTTACCAGCCCATGGTTTACCGATTGCGGGCAAAGGTCGCATCCGACAAGTGCTGTCTGATATCGCTGATGTACTCGAAGCGTTAGTCAGTGACACTGTTGCTCTTATGAATGGCGGAGCATCATTAAATGAAATCATACATGAGGTTAAAATCGACGAGGATAAGCTTGGACTTCCCTGGCTCCAACCCCTTTATGATGAACCAGAATTTGTAGTTAGGAATATCTGGCGGATGTATGGCGGATGGTGGGATGCTGACCCTGCTTCTCTGAAACCTTCCCCGCAATCAGACCTAGCAAACGAACTTGTGTCGCTTGTTGGAGGTGTGGCCCCACTCATTAGCCGTGCACAAGAGCTAGCGGAAAATGGAGATTTTAGGCTTTCATGTCATTTGATCGAATTTGCTGCTAACGCAGAGCCAGAAAACAAGGTAGTTCATGGAGCTCGAGCTGAAATATACAGGATGAGAAGAGCTAGTGAGTCAAGTCTCATGAGTAAAGGTGTTTTCGCGTCTGCTATGCGAGAATCTGAAGCTATTTCATCTGACGAATGAGTAAATATGCCCAATAACTCGGGTCATTCTTCAAGTTCTGGGAAGATTCCTCGGCAAGTGAAAGTTCTTTTGACTGCTTCATTTTTTTCAGCATTTGCAACAGTAGGTCAGATAACCATAGTAGGAAAACAAGTTTTCGATATGACTGGGAATGAATTAGACCTAGGACTGTTAGGCTTGGCTGAATTTATTCCGGTAGCTATCCTCTCGCCATATACAGGACCTTTAGCTGATAGGAAAGACCGACGAAAGGTATTTGGTTGCGCATTATTGTGTGAGGCGATCGTATCATTTCTGATCTTCATGTATATCGCTACCGAACCAACTTCTGTTTATCCGATTTTTGGTCTAATGATGCTTTTCGGAGTTGCACGTGCATTTGCCACTCCTGCGAGTCGGGCGCTACCTATAGATTGGGCTCCAGATGATGTAGTAGAACGCGTAGTAGCACTAAAGTCTGTAGCCTTTCAAGCGGGTATCATAGCTGGCCCTGCAGCATTTGGGTTTATCTTTGTTGCTGGCCGCTCAATCCCTTACCTTGCTGCCGTCTGTGCATACGTTGTTGCGGCTTCACTGCTCCTGACTATTGGGTCAATGCCTATTAAACGACTAGAGACATCTGGGACTCGGCAGGCCTTTCGTGATGCGTTGGAAGGTTTACGGTTTGTTCGCTCAAAACCTGTCTTATTCGGAGCAATATCACTTGATCTTATCGCAGTACTACTTGGCGGAGCGGTTGCATTGCTTCCTGCGATCGCAGAAGACAGGCTTGGGGTTGGAGCGGTTGGGTTAGGCTGGTTGCGTGCTGCTGTAGGGATAGGCGCAACAGTTGTAGCAGTTCGCCTTTCAATATGGCCATTGAAAACGCATATAGGCCGTTCGTTATTTGTCTCGGTAGGGGTCTTTGGAATTGGAACAATTGTCCTAGGCCTAACCACAAATTTCACGCTTGCCTTTTTGGCATTGATGGTTCTAGCCGGAGCGGATGCTGTTTCGGTGTACATTCGAGCCAGCCTTGTTCCTCTTGCTACTCCGGAGCGGATGCGGGGCCGTGTTCTAGCAGTTGAAGGGGTTTTTATAGGGGCCTCCAACGAACTAGGAGCTGTGGAGTCAGGCCTTACTGCTGCAGCATTTGGGCTTGTAGGCGCAATCCTATTTGGGGGAATTGGGACGCTAGCTGTTGTAGTTGTATGGTGGCGTTTCTTCCCTGCTTTGAGGAACGTCGAGCGGCTGATAGACGTCAAACCTGATACTAGCTAAGCAGTTTCTCTTCCTACTATGTCTAAAAATGGCATACTGCAGTGGCACACTTAACCTATGGATGACATTCCACTTGATCAATCAGGGCAACCGCCATTAACGCAATCTGAGATGTGGTCATTTTTTGTTCAGGAACTTTCAGACGAGGAACTTAGTAAGTTAGGTGTTTCTATTTTTGAAGAACAACGACAACGCGCAATTGCTGAAGGTGATCAGGAAGAAATTATTGCGAAGGCCTTCGAAATTGGATTTGAACGCTCTGGCCTTGGGGTCATGCCATGGATAGAAGGGCCCTTACTTGTTTGTCCCGGTTCGTTAATATCAAAAAGCCAGGGGTCTCATCGTTGCCGTTTTGTCAGCATTAATCAAGAGTGGGTTTGGCAGTCAAGCATGCTCATAACCGAATCTAAAAGGCCAGGGCAGGGCTCTGACAAAGGATTCCGGGCGATTGCCCTTCTTCCGGTTATTGAAGGAACAGCAGTTGATATTGTCAGCGGCCGTTTGCAATCCGGCGAACACAGGGCACAGAAGGTGGTATCTCTTGAAGTCAGTGATGGGAAATTACTTCAGGTAGACACTCGAGTGATTTCTAACGGTGGCCATCATCACTAATATTACCGCGTTACTGTGCCCTTGGAATCCCATGGTAGGGGGATCCTGCATCCTGGAACTTCTGATACAGCTCGAAGAATTCTTCCCCAAAGGGGTCGCCACCTCGTAAAGGCATACTTGCCCGCACAATAGTAAAATCAAGTGGAGTGAGTTCAGCAGCCGCGTCGAAGTGGTGCTCTGCCTCTTCTTTGCGCCCGTTTCTTCGAAGATGAGCAGCGGTCTTGAAATGTAGCCTCGCTTGAACCTCGTCTTCTGATAAATCAGGGACGGTGTATGAAGCATCATGTGGTAGTGAACCTTCATGGACCCAATCGCGTACTTGCTGCATGTGGGTTTCGCGACTTATACCGGTAATTTCCGTAAAGGTATCGGTACCGAATTCCGCAGCCGCCGGTCTGGCAATCATATTGTTCTCATCAATCCAAACGACAGATGGAACGTTGCTAATTGCATACAGTTCTGTGAGGAGATGGTCTTGATCCATAAGCACTGGGTAGGTAGTCCCAGTTGCTAATTCACTTACAGCTGTTGTGTTCTCATCGATTGCAACTGCAATAATCTGAAAATTATTTTCCTCAAGTTCTTCGAACAGTTCCTGCCAGCCTGGCAGATCAAATGCGCAACCTCACCAACTTGAAAAAGCTACAAGAAGTCGTTTTTTCCCCGCCCAGTCAGATAGGGCTCGGTCAACTCCTGAGATATCTGGAAGGGAGAAATCTGGAGCAATTCGCTGCGTCAAGGCATGAGACCTGACATTGTAAGGTTGACCAATTGCTACTATGCCGGCAGCTTCATCGGTTAGAGATGGACGGCCTACAAGGTCAGCGAGCTGGCGTAGGTTATAAGCTCCCTCACTGTCGGAATTGACGTTATCGCCCAGAGGTATGCATGTATTTCCCTTGCACAGTCCTTCAGTTTTGAGTTCCCAACCAAGGATTCCTTCTATGTCCTTAGTGTGGAGATATGGAGCTCCATCAACCCATGAGCCTTCAATCACCACCGGACGGTCAGATAAGACGGTTATTTCACATAGCGTTGTCATTGTTTACCTCCGAAGAGTATCTGAATTGATAGCGAAGAGAGAAGCGGCTCCGCTTGTTGCTGATGGAAGTAAGCCAGCAACTTGTGGCAGTATCTGTTGGGCGTAAAAGGTTGCTGTTTCTATTTTTGCTTCAAGAAATTCAGAATTATCAGTATTATCTGCAAGTAAACCCTGAGCTGCTAGTGCTGCTTTTCCTAAAAGCCATCCCCCTACAGTCGTTCCAAACATACGTAGATAAGGGGTAGCGCCAGCAAGTCCGGCGTCAGTGCTGCCTCCTCCGTTTTCTAGAAGCCAACTACTAGCCGCTTTTAAGCTTTCGTTAGCTGACTGTAATGGGGTTCCTATATTGCTTAGATCGTTAGCACATAGCTCGGCGATTGTATTGTCTATGTCAGCAAGCAGATCGCTAACAACCGCGCCATTTCTCATACTCAGCTTTCTTCCCACAAGGTCAATTGCCTGGATACCATTTGTACCTTCGTAAATACCAGCAATGCGTATATCCCTATAATGTTGAGCCGCTCCCGTTTCTTCAACAAAACCCATGCCTCCATGAATTTGTATTCCAAGGCTAGTCAATTCGTTTCCAAGATCTGTACACCATCCTTTTGATAGTGGGGTCAGCAGATCTGTGAGCTCTTCACCGGACTGTCGCTGTGTTTCATCAGGGTGGTTGTGAGCTATGTCGATTGCTTTTGCATTCAGATAGATCAAACAGCGCATAGCTTCTATGTATGCCTTCATCGTCATTAGCATTCGTCGAACATCTGGATGTTCCATAATCAACGCTGATTCTCCCTTAGGGGTATCGGATCTCCTTCCTTGTCGTCTTTCTAGGGCGTATTCAATAGCTTGTTGGTATGCACGATCGGCAACGGCAAGACCTTCTAGGCCAACGGCTAATCTGGCTTGGTTCATCATGGTGAACATATATCTCATTCCAGAGTTCTCTTCGCCGACCAGGTACCCTTTTGCCCCTCCATTGTCACCAAATTGTAAGACGCATGTAGGTGAAGCATGTATACCTAGTTTGTGTTCTAGTGAAATACACTTGATATCGTTGGCTTCCCCGATACTGCCCTTTTCGTCAACCATGTACTTCGGGACTATGAACAAACTTATTCCCTTTGTTCCAACAGGCGCATCAGGAGTTCGCGCTAGAACTAGATTGATTATGTTGTCAGTTAAGTTGTGCTCTCCCCAAGTTATATAAATTTTCTGGCCAGTAATGAGGTAGGATCCATCTTCTTGTAGTTCAGCTTTTGTAGTTAATGCACCTACATCTGAACCGGCCTGAGGTTCGGTCAAGTTCATTGTCCCAGCCCACTCGCCAGTTATTAATTTAGGAAGCCATTTGAGTTTTTGGTCGGTATCTCCATGAGCGCTAAGTGCGTGTATAGACCCTTGCGTGAGCATGGGGTTCAGCGATAATGCCATGTTTGCAGCAGTCAGCATTTCAGTTACAGCTATACCCACAAGCCAGGGGAATCCACCACCTCCATATTCGGGGTCAAAACTTATTGCTCCCCATCCAGCTTCTACATATTGGCTATAGGCTTCAACAAACCCATCAGGGGTCGTAACTGACCCATCCGAGTTTAAGGAGCTTCCTTGAAGGTCCCCTGTTCTATTCGTAGGAGAAATAACTTGCGAAAAGAATTTACCAGCTTCGTCAAGTAAATCTTCTAGGGATTCAAGGCCGACACTTTTGAAAGAAGGGAAATCTTCAAGGGACTTAATATCTACTACTTCTTTAAGTGTGAATTTCATATCTTCCAACGGGGGAGTGTACTCACTCATGTATTCCCTTTCATCTTCTTTAGTTACAACAACATAGTTCTTTCACGATGCTACCCATACCTATAGGGCCCCGACTCGCTCAGAGGACAATTTCTTGATCTCAAGACAAAAGAAAATGTCAATTAGTAGGTATAAAAATAAGTCGAAAGTTTCGGCAGAGCCACTTTTGAAATAAGTTTGATCATGCCATATGGAAGATGCTTCACGAAATAGCCAGATTCAGGACGTAAAAGTCTATTTTTCTGGGAATTTTCTCGGACGCCTTACAGTTTCCATAGAAAGAAGCAAGCAGGCAGCCAATCTAACCTGGGAAGGGCAAATTCTAGGTTCCGATTACTTGGTATGGGGCTTGAATCACAAGAAAGTAAATCTCAAATTTGAAGATGGATCAGGGTTCGATGTTATTGTCCGCCCAGGTGGAAAAATCTTTCGGACCCCAGAATGACTAACTCAAATCTCTGATGGTCGATGAAGCAATAGATTTTGCAGCTTCAGAAGGCGATATGTTTCGGTTAAGGACCTCACCCAGAATTAATTTCCCTGATTCGCTCTGGAGAGCGGAATTTGACGCTTTGCCGATAAGTAATTCAAGACGGTTTTGGATCTCCATCAGAGTTCTCTGTTCCTGACGAATTTGAAAAGACCCAGATTCAGCTAAGTGATTCCTATGGTCTTCTATCGCCACAAGGATCTCTTCCGCTCCTTCTCCTTCAAGAGAGTTTGCCATGATTATCGGCGGCCTATACCCGGTTTTTTCTTCGAGGCCAGAGACATGACCTAGGTCAAGCATCAGATCAAGATCCCTCCGAGTGTCATTCGCTCCTGGCCGATCCGATTTATTTACAACAAAGATGTCGGCGACTTCTAATAAGCCGGCTTTATTCGCTTGCACTGCATCTCCCATCCCAGGGGTCACAACAACGACAGTGGTGTCGGCAGTGCCGGCTACATCGACTTCAACCTGACCTACGCCAACAGTTTCAATAATGACTGGATTGTAGAGGGCGGCATCGAAAAGCTGTATAGCTGCGGGTACGGCTAGTGCGAGTCCGCCTGAGTGTCCTCTTGTAGCCATAGACCGGATAAAAGATCCTTCGCCAGCAAGATCGTCCATTCTGATACGGTCACCTAGAATCGCACCGCCAGTGAGGGGTGATGATGGGTCAACAGCGAGAACTGCTGGCTTCTTTCCAGCCTTTGCGATGTTTTCAATAAGTCTCCCAGTTAATGTAGATTTTCCCGATCCTGGGGCGCCTGTAATGCCGATCACATGAGCATTTCCAGCATTTTGATGTGCCAAACCAGCGACAATATCAGCAGGATCTCCGCCTTTTTCAATTATTGAAAGTAACTTTCCCAGACAGCGTCTCTCTCCAGCCAATGTTTGCTCAAATAGTTGAGGTATGGAGTTATCTGGTAGGTCCACGTTCAATCTCGAGCGGATATGGCATCACGGACTGTTGCAGCTACTTCTTCTGCTGAAGCTCCAGGTCCAAGAATGGCAGCTATGCCGATTTTTTTAAGTTCAGCTACATCTTCATCAGGTACGATACCGCCGATAATGAGGGGAAGGTCTAACCCTGCATCACTAATTGCATCCATCATTTTAGGTCCCAAAGTTAAGTGTCCAGCATTGTGCATCGACAATCCGATAGCGTCAGCATCCTCTTCTTCAGCTGCAGCAATAATGCTGGCGGTAGTCTGGCGAAGTCCTAGATAGATAACCTCCATACCTGCGTCTCGGAGGATTCTAGCGACAACTTTGATACCTCGGTCATGGCCATCTAATCCTAGTTTTGCAAGGATCACTCTATATTGCTGGTCGCTCATACTGTTTAGCTCCTAATTGATTCAGAAGATATCAAACGATTGCTCTTTCAACATACGTTCCAAAAACCTTTTCCATCGCATTAGCAATCTCTTCTTCTGTCGCGTACGTCTTTACAGCATCGATAATTACCGGCATTAAATTCTGGGCTGGATCTGAAGCTGCTTCAGTAACTGCAGTAAGAGCTTCCTCAACCTGCTTTTGGTTACGGTCTGCTTTAACAGTTTGTAACCGTTTAAGCTGGTATTCTTCAGTTTCCGCTCCGATCCGAAGCAGATTCCGATCCTCGGGTCGATCACCTTCCGTAAAGCCATTCACACCGACTATTATTCTTTGCCCGGCGTTAACTTCGCGTTCAAACCTGTAGGCAGCATCAGCAATTTCACCCACAAAGTACCCATTCTCAATACCAGCAAACGTCCCTTCGAGTATAGATCCACTACCTAAGTCATCGAGATGCGCAAAAATCTCTTCTGCCTGTCGCTCCATTTCGTCGGTCATCCATTCGACGTATGGGGCACCACCAAGCGGATCTGCGACATTTGTTACGCCAGTTTCATGAGCAACTATTTGCTGGGTTCGAAGAGCAATTCTTGCGGCATCCTCTGTTGGTAAGGCCAATGCTTCGTCGAAACTATCAGTATGCAGAGATTGTGTTCCCCCTAAAGCAGCAGCTAAGGCTTGAATGCCAACTCTGGCGATATTGTTCTCAGGTTGCTGCGCTGTGAGAGAAACTCCAGCAGTTTGAGTGTGGAATCGACACATCATTGCTCGTTCATCTGTTGCCCCGTATCGATCTTTCATCCATCGGGCCCAAATACGACGCGCTGCGCGAAATTTTCCTATTTCTTCAAAGAAGTCGCTATGGCTATTAAAGAAGAAACTCAGTCGCCGACCAAACTCGTCAACATTTTGTCCAGCAGCAATAGCGGCTTCGACATAAGCAAACCCGTTAGCAAGAGTGAACGCTAATTCTTGGGCTGCAGTGCTACCAGCTTCCCTAATGTGATATCCCGAGATCGATACTGGATGCCATTTAGGCATTTCAGCGGTCGTGTATTTGACCATATCTGTAATGATTCTCATGGAAGGCCGAGGAGGATAGATGTACTCTTTTTGAGCCTGATATTCCTTAAGGATGTCATTTTGTATAGTGCCGGCAAGCTGGTTTGGGGTCACTCCATTTTGTTCTGCAACTGCAATATACATAGCAAGTATTGTTGCTGCGGGACCGTTAATCGTCATAGAAGTGGAGACCGATGAAAGGTCTATGTCAGCAAAGAGATCTTCCATATCAGCCAGAGTGTCAATAGCTACACCTGCCCTACCCACTTCACCAAGAGACCATTCGCTATCTGAATCTCGCCCCATAAGAGTAGGCATATCAAATGCTGTCGATAAACCAGTTCCACCATTTCGTAGGAGCTCCTTGAATCGAAGATTGGTATCCTCTGCGGTTCCAAAGCCGGCAAACATTCGCATGGTCCACAAACGAGATCTATACATCGATGGGTATAGCCCTCTAGTAAAGGGGTATTGCCCTGGATAGGGTTCTGATCCATAGACGGGATCAACTGGAACGCCAGACATGGTTTCAAATGGAACATCACGGAGGTGGGCTTTGTCATACTCACGTTGCCATAGTTCTCGTGGCTCTAGACTCGAATTTTCTTCTGTTCCCACTCGTACTCCTTTAGGTGCATCTGGTCGGATATATTCTAGACGGAAGTGAGCTAAATCTCATGCTGGGAATAAATCAGACGTGTGCTTTGTTGATCAACATGTAGTTCAGAACTACCGCTAAGCTACCCTTCGGAGGGAAAACACTATGGAACTTGGAATCTTTGGTTCGTCTAGAAATGTATCTGA
>MDTA01177814.1_pt1 | contig 16980 bp, 16 predicted proteins | sample 811151 | NCBI WGS metagenome assembly MDTA01 (sample SAMN05326648, study PRJNA326480) | marine metagenome | isolation source: seawater | place: Indian Ocean: South | collected 2010
TAACCAAATATTAAAATTTTTTTCATAACATCTTATCTACAGCTTTTCTATATTCATGCCATTGACCCACATCTGTCCAATCTTTTTCTTCTATAGGATATACACCTATTTGATGGCCTTTTTTTTTAGTAGCAGAGATAAGATCGGTCATATCATAGTGTTTATTTTTTGGAACTATTTTTAATAATTTAGGTTCTATTACATATAAACCTACATTAATAAAATATTTTGCCTTTGGTTTTTCTCTTAAATTTTTAAGATTTCCTTTTTTATCTAATTCACAATTTCCGTAAGGAATTGTAAATTCTTTCTTAGATGCAACAAGTGTAATTGAATTTTTATTTGAATTATGAAAATTGAGTAATTCGTTGAAATTTAAATTTAAAATAGTATCACAGTTAGAAACTATAATTGGTTTTTTTGTTTTATTTTTCATTAAATACAAACTACCAGCTGTACCTAAAGGCTTATGCTCTTCGATAAAAGAAATTTTAGGTTTTTCTGTCATTTCTGAGAAAAATGATTTTAAAATTTTACTTTTAAAATTTATTGATATGTTAAAATTGATAAATTCCTGTTTTTGAAAAATTTCTAAGATATGTTCAATGATTGGTTTCCCATTAATTGGAATTAGAGGTTTAGGCAGTACATTAGTGAATGGTTGAAGCCTTGAACCCTTTCCTCCTGCCATTATTATTATTTCTGTTAAATTTTTTTTACTATCTCTGAATTTTTTTTTATTTTTAAATATATCATTAAAATAGATAATTTTTATAACTCGCATTTTTCTATCTAAAACTGGAATTAGATCAATTCTTTTACTAATAAATATTTCTTTTATTTTATTAGACGAATAATGATTTTTTAAAACATATACAGGTTTTTTTTGGTAAATTTTTTCAATTTTTGAATTTAGCGAACTTCCGGTTAGGATAGATTTTCTGACATCTCCGTCGGTTAAGGTCCCTAAAAGTTTTTTTTTATCATCTACAACAACTAAACATCCCTCACCAGATATGCTTAATTGATTTAATGCAATTTTAATTTTAACTGAAGGTTTAATTAAAAAGTTTTTCATTGAAATAAAATTTCTTTTTTAAATTTTTAGGTTTTTTTGAATTTTTTATAATATTGTAAATCTTTTTAGAAGTATCTTTTTTATAATAAGGATTTTTTATATTAATTATTTTTTTTTTGTAACTTTCACTTAATATTTTTTTAATATTTTTAAAAATAATGTTACTTTTTGGAGGGCAGTTTATAACAGTTTTAGCACAAATTCTTCCTTTTTGACGATCACCTATATTGATAGTTGGTACTTTTAAAGTTGGGGCCTCAATAATACCGCTTGAGGAATTACCCAAAACGCAGTCTGAATAATTAAGTAAAGAAACATATTTTAAAAATCCAAGAGAGCTAAAATAAAAACAATTCTTATTTACTTTTATGAATTGATTTATCATCTTAAAAATTGAATTATTAAAAGTGTCTGCATTTGGCGCTGTAAAAACTAAATTAGTTTCTTTAACTTTTGATAATGCGCTAATTATTTCCTTTAAATCTTTTTCTGGAGTGTTATTTGATTTAGTTTCTGAATGAAAAGTAATTAAAATAGTTTTTTTTTCTAAATTTATCTTTAATTCCTTTTTAAGTAAATTTTTTTCTATAAATTTTGTCTTTTTAATTCTCTCTACTCCTAAACTGCCAACACAAAATATGTTTTTAGGATTTTCACCCATATTTAAAATTCTTTTTTTGCTTAAATCATTTGTAACAAAATGTAACCATGACATTTTCGTAATTGAATGCCTCATAAATTCATCTATGGCACCCTCTGTGCTATCCCCTCCATTAATATGAATTATGGGAATATTTAAAAAACCTGCAGATATAGCTGCTGAAAAAATTTCATAGCGATCACCTAAAATAATTATACTGTCAGGTTTTTCGTGAGAAAGATATTTTGAAAATTCCATAACTCCTTTAGCAAAAAATTTATTAATTGAACTTGGAGAGTCACCAGAGTCTAGAATCTTAATATTTTTAGATATCTTTAACCCATCACTTTTAATCTCTTTATCGCTTGATCCAAATTTTCTAGATAAATGACTTCCTGTTACAACTAATTTTAGATTTATCTTTTTGTCATTGTTTAAAAGTATGATTAGATTTTTCAATAAACCATATTCGGACCTACTTCCTGTTATTAAAATTAATTTTTTCATACAAAAATAATTTCATCTTTTAAAAAAGATTTTTTAGCTTTTTTACCTAAAATTTTTTTAAACCTCATTGGGCTTATTCCATTTCCTGGTCTTTTTGTTGTAATATTTCTTTTTGTAAACTTCTCATTTTTACTGATCATCTGAGATGCAACTATTGATTTCCTGACTAAATTTACATTTTTTTTTTCACTTTCAGAAATAATTTTATTATTACTTCCAAGTATAATTTCTGTATTCCTAATGTTTTTTACTAACCTAGAAAATTGTTTAAAGTCAAAACTGGATGAGTGGTCTGGACCTTTCATTTTTCTATCAATAGTTAGATGCTTTTCAAAAACACTAGCACCTAAAGAAACTGCAATTATTGGGGTTTCACTATTATTTGAGTGATCTGAGTACCCTACTTTTACATTAAATTTATCTCTTATACTTTTCATAGCTTTTAGATTTATGTCTTTTGAGGGAGTAGGATATGAGGTGTTACAATGCAAAACAGTAATTTGTTTTTTTTTTGTGCCCTTTTTTAATAATATTTTGATTGCGTTTCCAATGTCTTTAATTGAACTCATTCCAGATGAAAGTATCACGTCTTTTTTTAATTCTCCTATTTTTTCCAAATAAGGAAGATTATTAATTTCACCTGAAGGAATTTTAATTCTTTTACAATTTAGTTTTTTTATAAAGTTAATACTTTTTAAATCAAATGGAGAAAGTAAAAATTCAATTTTTTTTTTTTTAGCAAAATTTTTTAAGGATTTAATTTGTTTTTCATTGAGTTCATATTTTTTTAATAATTGAAATTGATTTTTAATTTTCACCTTTTTAGTTTGATATTCTGCTAAACGACTGTTTACTGTTACTAATTCTTCAGTTATGTAACTTTGTAATTTAACGATATCTGCTCCAGCTTTTGAGGCTAAGTTAATTAATTTTTTTGCAAGTTCAATTTTACCATTGTGATTAACTCCTATCTCTGCAATTATTAACGTTCTATTTTTTTTTGAATAACGTGTCATTAGCTAAATCTTTTATTACAGTGCTGCCTGCAGAAACTATGCAGTTTTTCCCAATTTTAACTCCATTACCTATTACTGATCCCGAACCTATGAATGAATTTTTTCCAATTATTGTATTTCCGTTTACAACTACGCCAGTTGAGATGTGACAATGATCCTCAATAATTACATCGTGTTCTAGTAAAGCTTTAGAATTAATAATACAATTTTTTCCAATAATTGAATTTGAATTTATTAAAACCCCATGCATAATTACCGTTCCTTCATTTAATTTTGAAGTCTTTGCAATAATTGCATGCGGCGATATTATTGTAGGTACTTTAAAATCTAATTTTTTCAATTTGTAAAAAATTTTTTTTCTTAATTTATTATTTTTTATGTGCCCCGCTCCATTAAAAGCGATATTTGTTTTTTTTCTAAAATCTTTTAGTTTTTGATCGCTTCCTAAAAACTTATAACCACATAACTCAACTTTTGTTTTTTTCTTTTTATCAATAAAACCAATTATCTTAAATTTATTTGTTTTTTCTATAACATCAACACAAGCTACCCCGTGACCGCCTCCACAAACAATTAAAATTTTGTTTTTTTTTTTCAATTTTTTATATCACTTGGTGTAGGCCAGTCTCTATCACCATCTCCTTTGGTAAACCAAACCTTTTTTTTTGATTTAATAGTTCTTAGTTTTTTTAATAATTTTCCTCCTAAATGAAATGAGTAAGACCAGTCTCTAAATTCTAAAGGAGATAATAAATTTGGGATTTGTTTGAGTAATCTGTTTTTATTTGTTAATTTAAAACCTAATTCTAATAAATACTTATCTTGGCTTTCTCCAACTACCATAAAATCTGAAAATATACTTTTCTTTTTTTCACACTGTAAAATAATAGAGTTCCAAACTAAAAATTCATAACCTTTTGAACTCATAAACTCTACTATTCTAGTACAGATTCCTGCTTTAGTTTTTTGAAATCTTACAACACCTAATCCAATCAAAAATTTTCTATGATCTCTTACGGCTATAAAATAGTATTTTTGATATGGGCTTTGTTCGTATCTATTTTTCAAAAATTGATAATCTTTATTAATACATAAATCGAATTGGGATGAGAAATTATTCCAAAGTTTATCGATATCTTTTGGAATATAGTTCATCCACACAGTAAAAACTTCAGGTTCATTCTTTTTAATCTTTTTAAATTTTAATTTTCTAATTTCTTTATTGATTTTTTTTTTTACAATTTTTGAAATTTTTTTGTTGTGAATAAAAATAAATCTTCTTAATTTAAGCCCATTTAGATCATCTCCTAATTTTTTATTAATAGGTAATGAATTACGGTTTCCGCACAAAGCGCCGATTATTGGATAAGATCTATGTACTTTTATTATCATTAAAGCAAATATACCGGACTTTCTTGCCTCGCAATTTGCAAAAGCAGTGCTTGTCCAAACAAAAATTTTTTTCTTTTTTTTAAATTTGCATAAAGTTTTTATAATCATATTAATTGCGATTATCTGGCCTTTTTCGTTTTTAGCAATTTCGATATTCCAATTATTATTTTGTTTGAACCAATAAGAGTTGAATATTTTTTTAGAAATAAATGATTTTACCAAATTTTTTTTTACAAAAATCTCAAAAGATTTCCAGTCGTTATCTTTTAATTTTTCTATATACATTTAAATTATAGAGCTTGATAAGATTCTACTGGTATCAACTTTATATTCTAATTTGATTTGCTTTACTATATCGTGATACCAAAAACTTGCAGCTATTAATATTGGTAAATTAGATTTTAAAATTTGATCAGGTTTTAAAACTGTAGAGTTTCTAAATTTTTTTCCTTGTTTGTGAGGATTGCTATCTACAAAAAACTCCACGTTGGAATCTGAAAATGTAACCGAATTATTTAATAATAAATTTGCATATGGACCCACGCCCCAAACAATTATATTCTTAACAGTCTTTTTCTTTTCTTTTAGATCCTGAATTATCTTTTTTATTACATCTGGATATTTCTCTAACAACTTGTTGTTGTTTAGTAGAGTTGAAGCAATCTTGTTAATTCTGGGTCTTACATGCTCGTCTAAAGCACATGTTTTTGCACTGTTTTTAATTAAAAGGTGGTGAAAATAAATAATTGTGATGCCTTGATCTAAAGTTAATTTTTCATCATAATAATTGCTGCTTATTAAGAAATTCGCTTTAGATAAACCATATTTTTTCATATCTTTCACGAAGCTTTCAATCTCACTTATCGAAGAATTATCCTCGGTAAGTATATACTTTATTATTAAATTATTAGGTGACTTTTCATAGTATTTTTTTAAATTTTTAAGTACCTTTTCATATTGATTTACTTTCCTGACTAACTTGAAAGTTTCAATTGATCCAGCGTCAACACTTGTGGTCAAAGTTGCCTCATTTTTTTTCATCAATTCAGCAATTATTTCAGAGTAATTGATAGCATTAGAAAAAAATCTTTGAGATTTAGGTTTGATTTTTTTGTTTACTAATTCAATTATCTTATTAAAATCTTTTACTATTGTTGGCTCTCCACCACCCCAGGCCACTTGAACATCGTCGCGTATCTTGTTATTGGTTATCAACTCATTTAAACTTTTTTGAATATCGTATTTTGCTAATTTTCCACCGTAGTAAGTATCGCTACAATACCTACATCTCATATTACACTTTGCGTGATGCTCTATTGAAATATGGTCAAATTTTTCATCCTCTACTTTTTTCCATTCTGCTTTTTCTAAAAGCGGACAACCGTAACAATCTGTTTTTTCCCCTTTATTTATTTTTTCAATTAATTCATTTTTTGCTTTAACAATATTTTTTAAAGAGACATCAGAATTATCTTTTGCGGATAAAACTTTTACATCACCCATTAATTTACCATTAACATAGTATCTTTGACAGCAATGTCTCAGTTCATCTGGTGCGTAGTAAACGGCTCTTTGTAAAAATCTGCAACTTATTTTTTTCATACGTTTTAATTAATTATTACATCAACTTTATCTTAAATTTTCTATTATAATGTTTATATAGAGATACGTAAGTTCTTCCAAAATTGTCGTTTGCCGCCCACCCCAATATTTTAAGATTATTCATGGGAATAGTTTGTTCGTCTAAAGTATATGTCCATTCATAAAATGGTCTTTGTATATCAAAGTTATCATGAAAATACTGGTTATTCCTTGTCTTGATTGTGAGGTATGGTTGTGGTCCAAATATTGGTTGATCTGATTTTATATGTAAGATGTTTCCTAAAAATTTTTGTTTAATATTTGCCTTTTTGTTTTTTTTAATATTTGTGGATTTTCTCATCGCTTCTCTAGCCTCAGACCATTTGAACTTTACTTTTGGATATTTTTTGGAAACAGACTTGATCATTTGATAAACATTTGAGATATCATCTTGCATATCTCTGTAGTCATGATTTGTAAAAGACAAGATAGCAGATTTACCCAATGCAGTTTCTTTAAAGGCTTGCTCTATATCCTTTGCTCTTAAAAGTCTTCCTCTTGTGCCTATATTTAAACATCTCGCAGACCATCTCCTACATTTTCCTTTTTTCTGATAATCATCGTGATCTGGATGATACGGCGCCCAACTTTTTGTTGCTCTTCTCCAGTCACCCAATCTACCTTTTTTATAATCAACAAAGTTATTTTTTTCGTCAGTAACACTTTGATTCGAAAAATCAAAAGGAATAAATTGTTCTAAAAACCAGTGACTGTCTGGCCGTATAGCATGAAAACCTGCTCTAAAAGTGCTTGGAAACCAAACATTATCGATAATCCTTCTGTTTAAGATTTTATAAATTGAAGGATCATTATTAAAGAAATGTGTAGCACAATGATTTGCAGATTTTGAAAATGGAATAGGATGATGATGAAAATGAAAACCATCAATGGCTTTTGTTTTATTTTTTTTGTAATGTTTTTGATACCTATTCCAAATTTTTGAAAATCCTAAATCTCTTTTTCTAGGGTTATTTTTAAATCCTACATGATCCATAATAAACCAATTATACTTAAATCCTTTTCCAAAACTATCTTTGAAATTTTTTCTGAATTTTTGTGAGGTTATAATTTTCAACATTTTTTCAATTTGAGCCCAATTATTGCTATAAGATAAAAGTTTTTTACTAAAACTTTCAGAAATTTCTTTTTCTAAACCATTTAAATTAATTTCTCTGTTTTGAATTTTTTTCAAATTTTTTTTAGATGCAGTCAAATTAATTTTATAAATTTCTTTTAATCTATTAAAGGTTGCCTTTATGCTTTCAGTCAAAGGTCCCTCTGTGTCAATACAATAAACAATGTGGAGAATTTTATTTTTTTTCATTGATTTTTTTTTCAATCATATTTGCAAGTCCAGAAATAACACCGAATTTCGTAGAAGAGATTTGTTTATAAGAAAATTTTACCTTAAAAATATCTTCCACTTGAAAAATAAATTTCATCAAATTCAATGAGTCTATATGTCCGCTTTTAATATAATTATATCCTGATAGATTTTGTTTTTCATTTTTTAAAAATGGTCCTTTTTTCTTCAATAAAGAAATTATTTTTTTCTCAATTAAGGCTTTTTTCATATAATATTCTTTTTAAGTTCTTGATCAAAAATTTTTAGAGAATTTGGTTTTTCTTCAAAAAGAAAAAGATTAGTAAACAAAAGAGAAATTTTATCATATTTTGAAAAATTATTATTTATCAATAATTTTCTTGATATAAAATTTCCAAAAATCTTTAAAAACTTTGTTTTTATGAAAAAATAATTTTTTTTTCTCATTTTCCATTTTTTATTAAGCTTAAAATTTTCAATTAGCATAATGGCGATTATACCTTTTATTCCAGTAATGAAATATTTTTTTAAATTTGAATTAAAATAATTAACTGAGAAATTCTTTAAGCAAAATTTTCGCAAAAAATTCCATGAATTTAAATATCCTGATATTCTTTTTTTATCAAAATTACTCATTACTGAATTGGGTCTTTTATTTTTTAAATAATAAATTTTGTTACTAAATCTAATTTTTCGAGCATAGTAGTATAGTTGAAAAATCACAGGTATATCTTCGTGAAAACCTTTTGGAAAAGTGATCTTATTTTTCAAAAATAATTTTCTTTTTGCAACTGTGAAAATAACCGATCCATCAAAATTCATACTCAAAAATTTTTTTAATATATTTTTTTTATTGTTAAAATTTTTCAAAAACTTAAAGTCTTTTCGTAGGCCTTTGTTTGTTTTAAATGTTTTAAACTTCCAATTAAAAGTAAATATATCTATATTTTTTCTTTTTAAGTAATTGAATTGTCTTTTTAAAGCAAATTTTGGCAATTCATCATCTGCATCCAAAAATAATATATAATCTGCTACTGCAGCTTTGAGACCTAAATTCCTTGCTGGGCCTTGACCTTTATTTTTTTCAAATTCAAAATACTTTAAATTCTTAAAATTTTTTTTTAAATTTTTAATTTGTTTAGAAATCGGTATTGCAGACCCGTCATTTATTAATAAGATTTCATAAAATTTTTGTTCTAATGATTGAGTCTTTAAACTCTCTAAGCATTTTTGAAGAAAAAAATTATCTTTTTTCCTTAACAGAAAAAAAGGGATAATGATTGAAAAAAAAAATTTTTTATTCTTTTCCATTAACTAAAAGTATCTTTAAGTCTTCTTCTTATGTTAAAATTTGAATAGATTGATTTTAATTTTAATTTATCTATTTTGTTATAACCTCCGGTGGTAGGGAAATTTTTAATAAAATCAATAAAAAATGGTTGTTGATAATCCGCTAAGTTGTTCGCGCAAAAGATATGCAGGTTTCTTCTTGGAATTACTTTTTTGGTTTTTACTATAACAATAATTGCTTCTCCTAATTTTTTATCTTGAACACCTATAGCAACGCTTTGAACAACATCAGGATGAGTATCGATTATCCTTTCTATATCTCTTGAGTAAACATTTAGGCCTCCAGTTATTATTACTTCTGAACTTCTTCCTGTTAAGTAAAGATCACCTTTTTCTTGATAACCATAATCACCTGTTTTAAAAAAACCTTTGATAAAAGATTTTTTGGTAAGTTTTTCATTTTTATAATAACGAGAAAAAATAAGCTTAGTTTTTACACATATTTCACCTTTTTCTCTTGAAATCCTATTTTTATCGTTATTAAAAAAAATAATTTTAGATCCTCTTGATGACTTGCCCATATTTTCTTTATTTTTTTTTAATGTAACTTTTGACAACGTCAAAGTTCCAACTTCAGTAGCGCCGTAGGTATCGTAAAGATTTCCTTTTAATTTAGGTAATATTTTTTTAATTGTGTAACTGTTCAATTGAGCACAACATGACACAAATTTTTTTAAACTAATTAATTTTTTTTTTGTTTTATCTAAATAAGAAGCAATGTTTTCTATTTGAGATGAAACTAGAATTGAAAAAGAAATATTATCATTTCGAACAAAACTTACCCACTTTTTTGGTGTAAATTTTTCCATGATGATACAAGTTGCACCGAGAATAAGTGAAGAAAAAATCAACCTTTGGGTTATTGATTGTTTAAAGGGAGTTCCTATTATTAATTTATCATTTTTACTTAAATTAAAAAGTTTTACTGCATTTTTTGCTCGAAGAATTTTTGTTTTTTGACTAAAAACAATTATTTTTGGCTTACTAGTCGATCCTGAGGTAAGTCCTAAAATATAATCGAAATTATTATAATTTTTATTTTTTTTAAAGTTAAAATCTTTTTTTAAAAAAAGATTATTGAAATTTTCATATCCTTTTATCTTATTCCCGATAATGAATATTTTTTTATTTTTAATTATCTTAATATTTTTTAAATTTGGAAAATATCCTTGCCAAACAAAAAAATAATTTATGTTTGTTAATTTTATTTGTTTTAATAAGTCTTGTTTATTCTGTGATCCGTTTAGAGGTACAATTACAGCACCAACTTTAGCTATAGCAAAAAAAAGAAGTATTAATTCTAAAGAGTTATTTAATAATACTCCTACGTGACTTCCTTTTTGAATTCCCTTTTTCTGCATCGATGAGGATAAAATTTCTACTTTTAGAAACAGATCTAAGAAATTAATTTCCTTCTCACCGCACTTATAGGCTATTTTTGAAGGATTATTTTTGGCATTAATTTTGAGATATTCAGAAATTGTCATACTATTTAGTTATTGAAAAGATCTTTTTAAATATTGTAAATATTCGTAAAATATTTGTGCCTATGGCTTGAAAACCAATTAATTGTTTTTTCGATACCCTGAATGAATGAATATTTTGGTCTCCAGTTTGTTTTTTTCTTTAATAATTTGTTGCAACATTTTAATCTTTCAACTTCACTTCCCTTGTTTCTTTTTCTATTATTTTCAGAAATTATTTTAGCTTCTATATTAAGAAAATTTGTTATAATCTTTATAATCTCACGAACACTATATTCCTTTCCAGTGCCAACATTTACAACGTTACCTAAAAGACTTTTACATTTTAAAACACTTAGAAAGGCATTAATCGTATCTTCAACATAAGTATAATCTCTAGTAGGTGTTAAATTACCGATACGAATTTTTTTTTCTTTTAAAGCTTGTAAAATTATAGTTGGTATCAATGCTCTCATAGATTGCCTTGGACCAAAAGTATTAAATGGTCTAATTATTTTTATTGGTGTTTTAAATGAATTCCAATAACTTAAAGCAAGTTGATCAGCACCGATTTTAGATGCTGCATATGGCGATTGAGCAAATTGAGGGTGCTTCTCATTCATAGGAAAAAACTGTCCTGAACCATAAATTTCACTTGTAGAAGTAATTACTATTTGGTCCAAACTAAAATTTTTACAACTTTCCAAAATATTATATGTACCCTCAATATTTGTTTTATAATAAGCTAATGGAGAATTGTAAGAATATGGAATTCCTATGAGTGCAGCTAAATGAATTACAGTGTCAACTTTTTTAACCTCTTTTTGGACTGAGTCATAATCTCGAATATCGCCAAAATTAAATTCAATATCATCTTTAAATTCAGAGTCGGATAAGCAACCAAGATTGTAATTAGGATTATAACGATCAAAAGCTATAACCTTGTAACCAGTTTTAACAAGTAGTTCTGTCAGATGTGACCCTATAAATCCCGTCGCGCCTGTAATTAAAATTTTTTTCATTAATTAATATTTTTTGGTTCTCCAAAATATTTAATTTTTTTTTCTTCTAAGATTAGCACCTTATCACACTCAAGTATAATTGATTGACGATGAGTAACAAAAATTATTGTTTTTTCTCGCTTAAGTTCTTTTATCGAAGAAAGCAAATTTTGCTCTGTATTCATATCTAATGCACTAGTCGCTTCATCAAAAAATAAAATATCAGGATCATGATATAATGCCCTGGCAATACCAATTCTTTGTTTTTGACCGCCAGAAATATTAATTCCTCTTTCTCCAACAACTGTTTCAATTCCTTCTGGTAAAGTTTCTATAAAATGATTTAATTGAGATTTTTCAAGACAATTAGACATTTTTTTTCCATTTATAAGATTACTTGGAATTCCAAAAGCAATATTATTTTTGATAGTATCATCAATAAGATAAGTATCTTGGGCAACATATCCGATATTTTTTTGCCAATTATCTAAATTATGAAAAATACTTTTGTTATCACAAAATATTTTTTCTGACTCCAATAGTCCAATCATTAAATTTACTAAAGTTGTTTTTCCACTTCCTGATTCGCCATAAATTCCTAAAAATTCTCCTTTTTTTATTTCAAAAGAGATATTTTTTAGAATTGGTTTACTTTTTTCATTATAATTAAAACTCAGGTTTTTAACGGATATTCTGTCTTTAAATGCAAGACGATCAGATGATAAAATTTTTTTTTCATTTTTTATTTTTAAGTTATTTTTAAAGGAGTAGTTTTGGTAATAAAACTCATTATATAAATCTCTAATAGTTTTTTCTCTAAATCTAATTTGTTGAATTGATGTGGAAATTCTTGACACAGACGGCAGTATTCTAAAACTAGCTACAGCGAATAATGCACAGGTTTTCAAAATTGAGTTGTAATCAACATCAAGTTTGTTTAGTAAAACTATTAAGGAAATAAACAAAGTAACTATCAATATCTCAAATAAATATTTGATAATACCGTTTAGAAATCTAAAAAATAAATTTATATTAAAAGACTTTTTTAAAAATATTTTTGCACTTGATATTAAAGTATCCTCAACTTTTAATAATTTTACATCTTTTACAGCGGACAGACCTTGCAAAAAATATTTATTAATTTCTCCTTCCACATGAACTCTATTTTTTCCAATATTAAGTAATTTTTGTTTTGTTAGGTAAATTATTAAGAAACCAAAAGTAGATGCTGTAAGAGCAACAATTAATGTACTTTTAAAATCTATGACTAATAGAAGAGTTGTGATAGCTATGAATACACTAAATTCAGCAAATAATATAAGTGTATTGGAGGTGAATTCTACTAGAGATCCAATTTCTGTTGTAATATTTCTCAAAAGAATAGATGTATTATTATTTAAAAAAAACTTATAATCGTTTTGTAAATATCTTTGAAATCTCTTTAATGCTATTTGATACCTTAAATTTTCTAAAAATTTGCTATTTATGTATTGATTTAAGATTAAAAAAAAATTTTTTAATGTAAAAATTAAAAAAATCATAATTAATAAAATTGTAAGAGTATCTAAGGAAGAGAGGGACACTAATTTTGATATAAAAGTATCAAATATTGTATTTTTATCATTTGAGAAAAAAAAATAACTCAGTACAGGAACAATCATTCCAATACTTAAAGCTTCTAATAACATTGAAAAAAGTAATAAAATAAATATTAGTTTAATCTTATTCTTTAAGTCTAAAGTTAGTAAAAAGTAAACTTTTTTAAAATTTTCAAACATTAATATTGAATACTAATTTATAATAGACAAAGCTCCGCACTTTGTAAAAAACAGATTTTTACAAAATAACACTTCATTAAATTTTTTTTACACTGGGCTAAATAAGAACTCTTTTTTTTTATAGTAGTTTTTAAATTACCCATTAAAATATCAATTTTATTTTTTTGTAAATTAATAATTTGAAAAATTTTTTCTACAAAAGGTCCTGAAGAAAATTTATATTTTTTATTCAAATTTAACTTATAAAATTTGTATGATAAGTATCCGTTATTTTCTGAATTTTTGCAGTTTAAAATAAATTTTTTTATATCAAATTGAGAAATCTTATATCCCTCCAATAAATACTTTAAACCTCTACAATACTTAAGGCTATTTATTATTTTAATATTTTTAAAATCTTCATGAAAACAAAACATATAATCGCCTAAGAGATTTAGTTCTTTATTTATAAGTTTATTTTTATGGTATTTTTGGGTTAAAAGTTTTGGTCTATAAATTTCAAAGCTGCCCTTAAGCCTCTTGGAAAAATCTTCTTTCAAAAAAGACAGTTTTTTTTCATCAAACTTTATTATTACCCACATATCACTTTGTATTTTTTAACTCTTTTTTTAATTGATCGTATTCTCTCATTTTTCTTTTCATGAAATTTATTGTAAGTTTTGTTCTCTCTGAAATACCTTTTGGAGTAATAACGTATCTTAAATATTTGATTTTGTTATTTTTTCTCTGAAAATTCTCTAATTTTACTAATCCTTTTTTTTTCAGTGCTTTTAAACAATAATTTAACTTTCCAAGACTGAATCCTAATTCTTCAGCTAATTCCCTCTGTGAAGAGTCTGGTGTTAACTTAATTTTTCTAAGTACTTCAAATTGGTCTTGATCTGTTTTCATATGTTCAAAGTTTGAACACTTGTACCGTTCAAAAAATGAACAGTCAATAGTTTTAAGATCTAAAACCTATATTTAGTATTAAAAATTTTTTTTTGTCTAAATACAGAATAAACTTATGCTAAAATTTTTGGCTTAGGAAAAGGAACTATGAACTTTCCACCATCATTTCTAAACTGTTTTTCTTGGTTTATTATTTCATTTTTTAGATTCCATGAGAGAATTATAAGATAATCAATATTTCTTTGCTCAATTTTATTTGGATCCTTTACTGTTATATATGTTCCTGGTGTTTTTCTATTTTGTTTTAACTTACTCTTATCATAAGCAAAATTTATTATTTTATTACTTATTTTGCAAATTTGAAGAAGTGACTGCCCTCTTCCAGATGCACCGTAAACAGAGATATTTTTTCCTTTCTGCTTAAGCTTTAATAAAAAATTTAAGAAATCTTTTTTATGATTTAAAATTTTATATTTATAATTTTTAAGATATTTAACGTTAAATAATTTATTTTTTGTCTCAAAATTTAAAATTTTTTTTATAGAATTGTGAATTTTTAAATTGACATTTGAATTTTTTTTGAAAAAACATCGGAGTGAACCCCCTTGAGAGTCAATAATTTCAACTTTGAAAGCTTTTAAATTATTCCTTTTAGCTAAATCGATAAGTGACTTTAATGAGTGAAAACCGATATGTTCATGGTAAATATTATCATACTGATTATCTTTTATAATATTTAACAAATGAGGCACCTCGACAATAAAAATACCATTTGTATTCAGTAAGTGTGAGGCGCCTTTAAAAACTTGATTTGGTTTTAAAACGTGAGCAATTACATTTCTGGCTGTAATAAAATCAAAACATCCAAATTTTTTTTTAATTTTTTGAGATAAACCAAAATCAAAAAACTTTGCTATAGTTTTATGACCATTTTCATTAGCCTTTTTCGCTAGATTCTTAGCTGGATCTACCCCTAAAGTAATACAACCTGCCTTTTCTTTAAATAATTTTAACAACACCCCATCATTACTTGCAATATCTAAAATTTTTGATTTTTTATTTAAGTTCAATTTTTTCAGTTTTCTTATCAAATCTAAAACAATCTTATTATTAGTAATGGATACTCCAGTTTCCCAGATATATTTTTGAAACAAAATTTTAGGGTTCAGCAAATTTGGTATTTGAACATGCTTACATTTAGAGCAAAAGCATAAAGAAATTTTATATTTTTTGTTAGCACCTTTAATCTTAAAATCATTAACCAATGCCATTTTTCCAAGATCAATAATTTTTATTAATTTTTTATTACAGATTCTGCAATTATCTACTTCCATAGATTCATATAAGTTTCTATTTGATCATCTGAAAATGTATCAACTTTTTTGTTTGAAAAATATTTTTCATACCATTCATAGGTATACTTACACGTTTTCTCTATGCCAAGTTTTGGTCTCCAATTAAGTTCTTTTTTAGATTTAGCTATATCTAAACCCAAAAATTTTTGTTCATTGAACATATTTTTTTTGTGTTTTGACTTTTTAAATTCAATTTTTGATCCACTGTTATTATCAAAACTATTAAATAGCTGAATTAATTTTTTTACATTTACTAAATTTTTTTTTGTGGGGCCAAAATTCCAGCTTGGGTAAATGTTTTCTTTTAATTTACTATTCAAAATTTTTTCTCCTAAAATAATATATCCGATTAGAGGCTCCAAAACATATAGCCACGGTCTCACTGAATTTAGATTTCTGACTACTAAATCTTTATTTGTAAAAATTGAGTGTATTATATCTGGTACAATTCTATTTTCGTTAAAATCTCCGCCTCCGATAATATTTCCTGATCTAGTAGTAGCAAATTTGATCTTATAAAGTTGATAATTTAGGTAAGTTTTAAAATATGCTCTAAATAAAATTTCTTGAGAAGCTTTTGAAGCTGAGTAAACTTCGTTACCTCCAAGAGCATCAAATTCATTAAATGGTTTCCCTTGATCGTTATTTAAATAACACTTATCAGAAGTTATAAAAACAAGATTCTTTAATTTATTAATTCTGACTGTCTCTAAAATATTTGATCCACCAACAATGTTTGTTTTAATCGTCTCCATAGGATTTGTATAAGCTGAAGAAATAAGTGGTTGAGCTGCTAAATGAAAAATTAAATCTGGCTTTGTTCTTTTTATCAAATCGTTTATAGCTTTAAAGTTTGTAATATCCAGATAAAATTGATTAATTTTTTTTTCTATTTTGAAAAGCTTAAAAAGTTTTTGATCTTTTTTTGGTTTTAAACCAACTCCATAAATCTTTGCTCCTGATCTTAAAAGTATCTTGGTTAACCAAGAACCTTTAAAACCTGTTGTTCCAGTTATTAATATTTTAAGATTTTTATAATTTTTTAGAATTTTATCAATTTTCATTAAATTAATCTATTAATATATTTTTGAATAAATAAATCTATTATAATTTTAATATAGTTTAGATTTAAATCTTAAAAGAAGAAGTATAACTTCAAAAAGTCCTGGAATCACTTTTAATCTAGTGTTGTAATTTGAAAAACCGTGTTTTCTTTGTTTCCAAATGTAGTTAATTGAAGCAAATTTTGAAGCACCTTTATAAATACTGATTGGGACTAAGTATCTATGGTCATTTTTGTTCCATGGTAAATTTTTGAAATAAATAGTTTTTGCGGCAATAAATGGAGATCTGTAGGTAGGCAATCCTTTTTTGAAGAACAACTCCATCATAAAATCAAAAATTTTTCTTGCAATAATGAGAATAATAGGCTGATTTCTTGAAATTCTTTTACCAACTATTAAATCAAACCCTTTATTAATTTTTTTAATATATTTTTTTAAATAAATTGGGTCGTCCTGTAAATCAGAGTCCATAATAATAGA
>MDTA01217125.1_pt1 | contig 16980 bp, 6 predicted proteins | sample 811151 | NCBI WGS metagenome assembly MDTA01 (sample SAMN05326648, study PRJNA326480) | marine metagenome | isolation source: seawater | place: Indian Ocean: South | collected 2010
GCAGCCAAGGAAGAAGTCGAGCGGGTCGTCGACCGTTAGATTATGTAATGCCAAGGCCCCTTTTGTCTTTGCCGCCATGACGTTGTGGCAGTGGTCCCAGTCGATCGATTCGAACGGTGCGTATTCGCCAATGCCAGCGGCATGAACGACGCCGCGCAAAGGCGGTGAATTTGCGCGCCACTCAGCCAACTGCTGACGCACCGCGCCGGCGTCGCACACATCGACGGCGGCCACCTGGACCTCGACCCCGTTGGCAGTTAAGCGCTCGACAAAGGCGGCGCTATCGCCGGCGTTAGAGCCGCTACGACCCAGTAGCCAAAGGCTGCGCGCACCCTGGTCGACAAGCCACAGCGCAAAAGCCCGGCCGAGGCTGCCGAGACCACCGCTGATGAGGTAACTGGCATCAGCCCGAATCGAACCCTGGGCCGGCGCATCCACCGGCAACTTAGTGAGCGTGGGCGCGAGCAATCGCCCGTTGCGCATGACTAGCGATACGTCGCTTACGCCGCTCGCCACGGCTTGGGCCACGACTGCGGCCGCCCCGGCGGTATCCAACGTTGATGACAGATCGACCATGCCACCCCACAGGTTAGGTCTTTCAAGCGCGATGCTTCGACCCAGGCCGAGCGCAGAAGCGTCCGGACAGCCAGTCACCGGATCCTCTGGCGTGACCGCAACGGCATCGCGCGTGACGGCCCAGAACACGGGTGTTTCTGGCAGCCGATCGAGGCGCTGCGCCCAGGCAAGCCAATCTCTGGCCGTACGATGAGCCGCCATATCTCGCGCCGAGTCCGTTTGGTTGAGCGCCCACAGCGAAATAACGCCAGTCAACGGACCCAACTCATCCATCAGAGCGTTGGCGGCGGCCTCGTCATCGCGGACCAGCCGTCTGCTTTGGCCGTTGTCGTGGCCTTCGAACACCAAAGTGAATTTTGTTGCTGAGTTGAAGTAGGTCGCGGCCAAGGCGCTCCCAACGCCCTCATCATCGGCGAGGATCAACCAATGTCCAGCGGCGAACGGCGGGGCCGCGGGCACCGTGGCGGTCGGCCGCCACTCGATGGCAAGCGCTGGCGGCCCGTCACGACGCTCGTCTTTCGAGTGCACCCAGTAACTCTGGCGCTCAAACGGGTGACCGGGGAAATCAACCTTGGCAACGTCGAGCGCTTGGTAGCAGGCGGCCCAGTCGACGGCCGCGCCCCGCATGTAACGCCTACCCAGCTGCAGCGCCGCTTGCGTGGCATCGGCCGGACGGGCTTGCGATGACGATACCTCCTCGGCATTCGTGACCGGCCGGCTGCTTAGCACAAAGGTATTGGTCGCATCACAACGGTCTTCGCTCAGCCATTGTTCTATCGCGCCTGCCATGGCTTCGGCGTCGTCGCCGACAATGACTAACCGGTTGGCGAAATGATCTCGCCCGCACGCTGCCGTATAGCAGATGTCGACCAACGCATCCTCGGTGGTGCGAAGCAAGCGCGCCACCGACGTAGCGAGCTGCCGTAGCGCCGTTTCCGACTTGGCGGAAAGCGGCAGCACGTAAACATCCAACGCGGCCGGTGAACGCGACCCAACCGGTGGCGCCTGCTCGACGACAAGGTGTGCGTTGGTACCGCCAAAGCCGAACGAGCTGATGCCGGCCCGCCGGGCGCCGCCCCGCTCGGGCCACGTTTGCGCCACTGTCGGCACCTGCAATCTCATGTTGGCCCAGTCGATCGCAGCGCTGCGTTCTCGGCAGTGCAGATGCGCTGGGATAACTCCGTTAGCCAGCGACAAAATGGTCTTTTGCAAACCAGCAACGCCAGCGGCTGATTCGAGGTGTCCAACATTGGTCTTGATGGAGCCGATCACCAAGGCGTCAGCGCGCGCGCCGCCACCAAATACCGAGTCGAGCGCGCCAGCTTCAATCGGGTCACCGAGTGCAGTACCCGTCCCATGTGCCTCGACCACGTCGACATCGTTCGGACTCAGCCGCGCCTGAGCGAGGGCTCGGCGAATAACGCGCGCTTGCGCCGGTCCGTTGGGTGCCGTTAAGCCGCTCGTGCGGCCGTCTTGATTGACTGCCGACCCGCGCACCACGGCCAACACGCGGTCGCCGTCACGCAGCGCGTCGCTGACACGCTTCAACAACACCAGGGCGCAGCCCTCTGACCGAACAAATCCGTTGGCAGCTGCGGAAAAGGCTTTGCACCGACCATCCGGCGCAAGCATACGAGCGCGCGAGTGATTGATGCTGACAGTCGGGTCGAGCAGCAGGTTGACCCCGCCCGCGAGTGCCAAATCACTCTCGCCAGTGCGCAGACTCTGGCAGGCCTGGTGAATGGCCACCAGCGACGACGAGCAAGCCGTGTCGATGGCCAAGCTAGGCCCCTCGAGACCGAGGTGAAATGACAGTCGATTGGCGGCAACACTGAGCGCGTTACCGGTACCGAGGTAAGCATCAATCTCAGCATGCTCGCGGTTAATGCGCTGCAGGTAATCGTTGGTACTGATGCCGACGAACACGCCAGTCTGCGAACCGTCCAACGAACTTGGCGGGATACCCGCATGCTCGAGCGTCTCCCAGCACACCTCCATCAACAAGCGCTGCTGTGGGTCCAGATGACGTGCTTCGCGCGGCGAGATGCCGAAAAATACCGGATCGAAGAGGTCAACGTCATCGACGAAGCCACCCATTCGTGTGCTGATTGTGCCGGGTTCATCCGGATTGGAACTGAAGAAGCGGTCAGCGTCCCAACGGTTAGCGGGGATTTCGCTAATCGCATCAACCTCGTCCATCAACAACGACCAAAGCGCCTGCGGGCTCGCCACGCCACCGGGCATACGGCAACCCATGCCAACTACGGCTATACCGTCCAGGTCGCTCGGAAACCGGTCCATCGAGCTCGTCGCGGCGTCGACAGGCGCAACCACCTCCGATTGACCCGCCAAGCCCGTCTCGGCCATCAACAGGCCGGCAAGCTTATCGGGCGTCGGATAATCGAACGCCACCGTGGCCGGCAACGCGACGCCAAAGTCGGCTTGCACCTGGTTGCGCAACTCGATGGCGTTCATCGAGTCGAAGCCCTGGTCGAAGAAGCCTATCTGGGCGTCGATGTCGTCGACGCTCATACCCCGCACACCGGCGGCAAGCGCTAACAGGTGTGCCAACAATGCGTCGCGGCGCTGCCCATCATCGAGTGCACGCAACGCCGTCACCACCGGTGTCGCGGTTGTGTCTTGCCGGCGTTGCGGTGCGTCCGTTCCCAACAAAGGATGGTGAAGTGGCTGATCCTGCCGGCGAGGCAATAGCGCCAAACTTGCCGGCGCGGCGGCGAGTGCGTGGCCAAGGGCCAACAAGCCCTGTTCCATCGGAATCGGTGCAAGACCGTGCTGCGCGAGGCGCGCTGATAACGTTGGGTCTGCAGCAGCGCTTTCCCAGGCACTCCACGCAAGGCTGAGTGCTGGCAGATTGGCGCTGGCGCGGTAATCAGCCAGGGCGTCCAGAAAGTGGTTGGCGCCGCCGTATGCCGCTTGCCCTGGATTGCCCAGCAAGCCAGTGGCTGAGGAGAACAGTACAAAATGCTCTACCGGCTTCGCTAACGACAGCTTGTGCAAGTTCCAGCCACCCAAAACCTTGGGCGCGAGTACGTCAGCAACGCGTGCGGGTGACTGTTGATGGAGCAGCGCATCATCCAGCACCCCAGCGGCGTGGACTATGCTAAGCACGTCCGGCCAATCGCCGGGCAACGCCTCTAAACAGCTCTGCAGCGCCGCAAAATCAGTGATATCAACCGGTGCGCTGATAACCTTGACGTCACGCTCAGCCCATTCTCGAAACCGACTGGCAGCCGCTTCTTGCGGCGCGCGTCGTCCGAGCAGCAGTAGATGCTTTACGCCTCGGTCCGTAAGCCACTGCGCAAGATGCAGGCCGAGTTGACCCAGTCCGCCTGTTATCACCCAGGTACCACCCAAGCCTGGCGGCGCGTGATCGTGGGTCTCTAGCGGAAAAGAGCGCAGCCGCAGCGTTAGACGCTCAGGCCCGTTAGTCCCCGTGCGCCAGGCGGCCTCCGCAGCGCGCTCATCGCAATTCGCTTCCTCAAACAGAATCCGCGCGGCCGTCGTTGCATCGGCGGCCTCTATATCAACCAACGACAGTTGCCAGGCGGGATGTTCGTGGCGCAGCGATCGACCCGCGCCCCACAGTATGGAACCTAAGATACTGCTACGGCGACCGGGCCGCGCGCCCGATTGGCGCGTCGTTGTCACCGCATCGCGCGTCACCAGGCAAAGGTTAAATGCACGACCACTCCAACTACCCAGCGTGCTGACCAGCTCGATGAGCTGTTGACTGACGCGATGCAGAGCCGATGCCATGTGGGAAGCGTCCAGAGCCGCTATTGTTGGCAGGTCTAGCCCCCAAAGACACCAGACAGTTAGCGACGTACTACCGGCCGGCACAGTGCTTGGCACCTGGCCCGAGATAACGCTGGCCTCAGCACCGCTGTCACGCAGTCTGGCCGCAAGTAGCTCGCCGATGTCGGTGGCGTCAGCAAGTACAAGGTGCTGCGCTGCGCCCGGACTGACGCGGCCGCCACTCCAGGCTTCCCACACCGGCGAGAATGCCCATTGTGAAACCGGCACCGACGATGCATGGTTAGCGGTCTGGATGTGGCTGGTGCTGTCTGCAAGTGCCTGATAGATCTTTGCCGTGGAGTCGTCCCGCTCAGCCGCGCTAGAGCGCGGGAACGCCTGACGGTGAAACGGATATTGCGGCAATTCAACGTGCGCCGAAGGCGACTGCGCTGGCGCGAAGCCCGACCAGTTCAGATCGTGACCAGCTTCATACAGCGCCGCGGCGGCGCCTTTTATGACTCTTTCGTCATTTTGACCTTCGCGCAGACTGGATAGCCAATGAACGTCGGCGGAGCCAACAGTTTGAGCGCCAAGCGCACTCAGCAACGGCTTGGGGCCTAGTTCGACAAAACACTGAGTGTGCGCATGCAGCGTGCGCAAACCTTCGGCAAAGCGCACCGGCTGGCGTAAATGTTGCGTCCAATAGTCGGCATTGGGCGCTGCATCGTGAAAGGAGGCCGTGACGTTGCTAACCAGCGGCACGTTGGGTGCCTGATAATCGAAGCTCGACGCCAGCTTGTTGAATCGCTCGACGATGGGGTCTAGTAATGGCGAATGAAACGCGTGGGACACAGGCAGGAAACGACTACGCACGCCGCCCTCCGCCCAGACCGCTTGCAGCGATTCGAGCTGTTCTCGGCGCCCCGCGATGACGATGTTGCGTGGACCGTTGATAGCCGCAACCGATACAGCCGCGGCGTGCGGCGCGACCCGCTCGGTGGCATCGTCGGCGGTGGTCATAACAGCCAGCATGGCGCCATCGAGCGGCAATGACTGAATGAGTTGCGCCCGCTGACTAATCAGTGCGAGTCCGGTTTCGAGGTCAAATACACCAGCGACGTAAGCGCCTGCATACTCGCCAACGCTGTGCCCCAGCAATCCGTTCGGCGTGATTCCCCATGACTGCCAAAGTCGGGCCAGCGCAACCTCTAGGGCAAACAGAGTGGGCTGCGTGAACGCAGTCTGATTCAGCAACTGCGCATCGTCGCCAAACATGACGCTTAGCAACGGACGCTTCAGCCATCGCGACGACAGCACGTCACACTCATCGAGGACGGCGCGAAACACCGGCTCGGCGTCGTAAAGCTGGCGCCCCATACCGAGATATTGCGAACCCTGGCCGGTAAACAAGTAGCCGCATGTCGCGGCGTTCGCTGCTGACTCATTGGCGGCGCCGGCACGTTGCACCGCAGACCGAAGTCGCGCCGCCAGCTGATTGCAGGTACGGGCTACAACCGCCAGCCGATACCGGTGATGCTCACGTTTTGTAGCCGCCGCCCGACACAAGGCGGCAATTTCAATCGAGTCGTCGGCCTCAAAGCGATCGGCGTAAGCCAGCGCCAAAGCTTGCAGGGACCTGGGATGGTGCGCCGAAATGGGTAACACGTGGCGCTGCTGGGTGGCAGGCGCGGTGGGGGAACTCGGTGCCTCATGGGTAGTAACCACGGCATCAACGACGACGTGCGCGTTGGTCCCGCCGAAGCCGAAAGAGCTGACCGCGGCGCGCGCCACGCTGGCGGCGGGCCATGGGTGCACCTGCGTCGGTACGCGAAACGCAGTGCCGTCTAGCTTGAGCAGAGGATTAAGCGCGCCGAATGCGGGCTGCGGCGGTATCGCTGAGTGGCGTAAGCAGAGCACTGCCTTGACCAACCCGGCGATGCCAGCGGCCGCTTCCAGGTGACCGATATTGGCTTTTGCAGAACCGATGAAACAAACGTCTTCGGTGCTCCTGTTAGCGCCGAGAACGCTCTGCAGAGCTTCGACCTCGATCGGATCGCCAAGGCGAGTGCCTGTCCCATGAGCCTCCACATACTGAATGCTCTCGACAGGTGCGCCGGCCGCTGCCAGTGCCTCGGCGATAACCGCTTGTTGAGCTAGTGGATTGGGCGCGGTCATGCCGTTGCTACGACCATCCTGATTGACTGCCGAACCTTGGATGACGCCCAACACGCGGTCACCGTCGGCCGTTGCGTCATCGAGTCGTTTGAGCACCACCACCGCACAACCTTCGCCACGCGCGTAGCCGTCCGCGTCGGCGCCGAAGGTACGGCAACGTCGGTGTGGCGATAGCATGCCCGCGCGTTCAAGCGCCAGTTGCCAATGCGGCCCACCGATCAGATTGACGCCGCCGACCAACGCGGCGCTGCTCTCACCGGAACGAAGGCTAACGCATGCTTGGTGCACAGCAACTAGGGACGATGAGCAGGCGGTATCGATAGCCATGCTCGGCCCGCGCAGGTCGTAGTGGTAGGAGAGCCGATTCGCGGCAATGCTAAAGGCCATGCCCGTGCCAGCGTAAGCATTCACCTGCGCCCCGGCATCACGCCTACCGAACTGCTCGAAGGCGAAGTCGGCTGATGAAATGCCGATAAAAACACCCATTTTCGTACCGGCCAGTTTGGCGGGTAGCAGACCGGCATCTTCTAGTGCGTGGGTAGAGACCTCCAACAACAGCCGTTGCTGAGGGTCCATCGCTTGCGCTTCACCGACGGACAAGCCGAAGAAATCGGCATCGAAACTATCGATATCGTCGATAAAACCCGCCTCTACACCGGGTAACCTCGCGTGCGCTCCGAGCGCTTGCCTACCTTCACTGAGAAGTTGCCAAAAAGCCTGCGTATCATCTGCCCCCGGCACACGGCAAGCCATGCCGACGATCGCGATAGGCGAGTCAGCGCTCGCCTGGCGGCGAGCCTGCGCCTCAGATTCCGGACCAAGCTGACGATGCCCTGAAACAAGATATTCGCTCAGTGCGGTCGCTGTGGGGTATCGCCAAAGGAGTGTGGGGGAAAGCTCGGCGCTGCCAAGGTAGTCCTCCAGTGCGCCAACCAGGGCAACAGAAGAACGCGAGTCGAGGCCTAACGCAGCGAATGTGTCGCGCGGGTTTATGGCTGCCGTCGGAACGTCAAGCGCACCGGCCAGCTGCTCGCACATCCAGGTCAGCAACGATTGTTGCCCCTCGCTTGAAGGCTTCGGCTGAACGCTCACACTACGGGCACTCGAGCGTTCAACGACGTCCAGTCGGTCGGACTCGTAGGCCGCCACGCAGGCCTGGCGCTGCACCTTGCCACTCGACGTCTTGTAGATACCGCCGCGCCCAAGGATTACAACCTCATAGACTTGAACACCGTGCTGGGCGCTGATCACTTCGCGTAGCCGCGCAAACTCCGGTTGCCAGTCGTGCTGACGCATCCCAGCCTCGGCGAGCAGAACGAGCCGCTCTTGTCCATCGCATTCCACCGCGATCGCAGCGCAGTGTTCTGGCCTGATGGCAGGACACGCTTGGAGTGCGGTCCACTCGATGTCTTGCGGATAGTGATTAACGCCCGCTATAACGATCAAATCCTTCAACCGACCCGTAACATACAAGTGACCGTCGTGCATGAATCCGAGGTCGCCCGTTCTTAGGAACGGCCCAGCCGTCGGCTGTTGTTCTAGTCTCGCATCGAAGGTCTCCGACGATGACTCTGGTCGGTGCCAATAACCAAGCGCCACGCTGGGACTGGACACCCAAATCTCGCCCACTTGTTCAGCCGCGACTTCTCGATTCGAGGCAGGGTCAACAATCCGTATGTCAGTGCCCGGCTGCGGCAACCCGCAGCACACCACTTCCCTCGTAGCCTGCGAGAATCCCGATTCTACCGTGCGTACCTGGTGCTGTTCGAGCGCGGCAGCATCAAGCTCTAGACTCACCGCAGCCCGGTCGTGTGACCGGGCGGTAACAAATAAAGTCGCCTCGGCCAACCCATATGCCGGATAGAAGGTGCGCGCGGAAAAACCGCATGGTCTGAAACGCTCAGCGAAGCGCGCCAAAGTAGCAGCGCGAACTGGTTCTGCACCGTTTCCTGCTACCCGCCAGCTAGACAGGTCAAGCCGACGCAATTGCTCAGGTGTGACCCGTTCCAGACACATCTCGTAAGCGAAGTTGGGCGCGTGTGTATGCGTCGCCTTAAAGCGTGACAGCGTCTCCAGCCAACGATGTGGACGCTTTAGCAGCGTCAAGGGTGACAGCACGTAGCAATCGATCCCGCTGTAGAGCGGTTGCAACAGCCCTTCGACCAAACCGTAATCGTGAAAGTAGGGCATCCACGTGACACAGCTGCTGTGCGCATCGCAGTCGAAACCGCGTTGCAAATAGCCAAGGTTCGACAACACGTTCGCGTGGGACAGCATGACCCCGCGCGGCGACGAGGTTGAGCCCGAGGTGTATTGCAAATAGGCAAGCTGGGAAGCTTCGGGCGGAGAAAGTTGCTCGTTGTGCGGACCCTCGAAACAGGTCAGGTCGGCACCGAACAACGCATCGGTGCCGTACCAGGCTAGACGCCCAAGTGCGTGGTCGGCTCTGCCAGACAAGTCGGCGCGCAGTGACTCGGTTGTTAGGATGGCCGCCGGCTCCGCGTCGGCAACGATGGCCTGCAACCGTGGCAGCGAGTGCTTCAATCGCACGCTGTCCAACGGTGGAGCAGGTACCGCCACTATGCCGGCATTAATGCAGGCGAAAAAAGCGGGCAGAAAGTCGAGCCCTGGTGGGTACAGCAGCAGTGCGCGAGCGCCTGGCGGAATGTCCGCGTTCAGAAGCCGACCGAGCGCGTTTGCCTGCGCATGCAGCGTCGCATGGTTGAGTTCGCTGGCCACTTCATTGCCATCACGCAGAAAGCGGTAAGTACCGGTGTTTGACCGTGCGCGCTCACGCAGCAAAGCGGCGAGTGAATCTGGAGTTGCAGTCACTAAATAGCGGTTCCTAAATGCAGGTCACGGCGATAGAACTCGGGTACCCATCGGCGAGCTAGAGAAGGTTACAAATCCGTTTCTTTCTCACCCAAGTACACCCGAGCATGCCGATTGTAGACCGAGCGCCACGTGCAGTGAGACGCTATCTTCAGAAGTTTGTCGAGACTCGTATCGTGAAGGCTAGTTTGGAGCGCCTTAATGTGGGTGCGCAAACCACCCGGTGTTGAAACGGGGCGGCGCGTGTTGGTGATTCTTCGGCTCATGGACAGCTACAGCGTCGTTGAGGTGGCCACGTCGCTCGGGGCGGCACGCTCGTCGGTGTATCGCTAGGATGACAGACTATAGGGGCGGCGGCTTGTGTGCTCTGGTTGAACATCGTCTCGGGCGGCGCCAACGCACAGTTAGCGCTGAACTCATCGAGGCGCTGTTGAGGTTGCTTGAGCGCACGCCTCAGTCGCTGGGCTATCTTCGTTCGACGTGGAGTTCAAAGTCGATGGCCATGGCGCTCAATTCGCATCAAGGCCTCGATATCCATCCTTCCACAGTGCGAAGACTGCTGCCACGGTTGAACATCATGTGGCGCCGAGCGCGCCCAACCCTATCATTCACAAGACCGAGGCTGTGCAACGCTGGCTGGCCGACAAACCAAAGTTCGAATTGCTCTTCCAGCTCGTCTACCATCTTTGGGTGAATCAGATCGAACGGTTGTGGAAAGCCATGCACGACAGCGTCACACGTAATCACCAATGTGCCTCGCTAATCGACCTGTGCCAGAACGTCGCCCGGTTCCTTGATGTCGTGCAGCCGTTTCCAGATAACGAATATGGTGTCGTAAAATTGAAATCAGCTATTTAGGCGGTTGCAGCCCGCGCAAATGCGTTAATACCCAAATCCTCGCGAATGTCTTCAGTAATGGCTTCAAAGTTGCCTAGCGTGATACCGGTTGAATCCGCGATCCTGACCATGCGTTGGAAGTTGGAGGCAACCCCGACAGCGTCGACCATACCGGCCTCTCCAATCGCCTGGACCAGTGCATCTCTTGCAGGCGTGACAGTGTCAGGGTCGTTGCTGACGACGGCCTCGGCCAGAGCCACCAGTTCGCGCCCATGCGGCACATCGCCGGCAAACTCACCGCTCATTACGACGTTTAAATCCACTGACTCTGCGTGTGTCTGACTGCTCGCACGGAGCATGTTGGCGTGTGCAGTAGTTCAGTAGAAGCACTCGTTCAGTGCGGATACGCGGCCCGCGACGATCTCCATCTGCGAACGATTGAGCGCGCGCCCCGCATCAACGCCAGCCTCTCTCACAACTCTGTTCGGCAGATAGTGCACGGCCGACAGGTCACCGAGCGTACGCACCTCTTCAGGTACCAGACTCATGGCCCGAATCACGTTACCCGTCCGCCCCGCGAGCCACAGGTCAGCCTCGGGCGTATCGCTATTGTCTGCCGGCACCATGGGCACCCAGGCATCGCCGCCACGTTCAATGCGCGGAGGCACATAGCGACTGGGTTTGCCAGGGCCTGGTTCAGGCAGCTCACGCAGCGGTACGCCGATCCCAATCGCAAAGCTGTCGATGCTCACCATCGCGACAATGGTCCCGACGATCTCGACGTACTCACCTTCCGTCAAGCCGTCCGCCAGTACCTGTTGGTACCACGATTCGCTGAGGCGTGCGGCGTCGGTAGTGATGCGATGAATGACTTCTACCATCAGCGGGCTGAGGTCGGTGACCTGAGCGTGTTCGCCCACTACAGCATTGGGTGAAATCGCCTCGCGACGCGCTTTGCAGAATGGACAGACGCGGGCGGCGCGTACTTCTTGGGCGATCTTTATTCGTTCCGTGGACGTGAACCAGGCACCCGGTTCAGACAGTCGTTTCCAGAAACGCGAGTGGCTGTCGGCAAAGTCGTCGCGAATGCCGTATTGCGCATCGGTGTATGAAACCTGTTGCATTGATAGCCTCCATGGTGAAGAAGCTGTTCGACAGAGAAGCCCCTGAGACACCCAGTGTGAATCAACATGGGCTATGCGAAACCGTAACTGCCTTATGCGCACCACGCAACTGAACGCAGGCGTGCACTCAGGCATTTGAATTGTTTTACCGAAACGCAGGCAGCGCTCGATGAAGCCATCGCGCTCTGGCCATGGTTCGCGCTCACCTATCACGTCCGTGGACTTCCGTCGCGCCGCCGAGCTGCAATATCCTTATAGATACCTGCCATTATGTCGCTACCTTGCCTAACGGCACGAAGTCGAGGCGTTGGACGTCGAGCAGAAGTTGCGGCCACGGAATTGGCCAACGCAGTTGCCATGCACCAGCATACGTACATAAAGCAAAAATAAAGGTTGCTTCGATGCTCAAGAAGGTCGGCATTGCGCTGTTTGCGGCCGCTGTTATCACGGTAGCCGTCATCTACGTCATGGTGCCTGATGAGGCAGCACTCAAGTCGCTCATCGTCGAGCGCGTCAGCGGACAGACGGGTCGCGAAGTCAAAGTGGGCGCGGTCAGCTTTTCGCTGGATGGCGAGGCCAAGCTGGTTGTTCAGGATTTATCCATCGCCAACGCGGCGTGGGCGCGCGAGCCGGTGCTGTTGCGTGCATCCAGGGTTGAGGTTGTTGTGGAACTAATGCCATTGCTCGAACAGCAGTTGCACATGCGCGACGCCCGCGCCGACAACATCACCGTGAACCTGGAGCGTGGCAAGAATGGCGAACGCAGTTGGGTGTTCAAGCAAGCGGCGGGCGACGATGTGGCGCCAGCGTCCCGTCTCGACCGACTCACCGTGTTCAATCTGGCGTTGAACTATTTCGCTAGCGGTGAGGCGCTTCGCACTGAAATCGCGGAAGTGTCCCTCAACCAGAGCGCCGGCTCGCCCACGGTACAGAATTTTGCCCTCTCCGGGACGCTAGGCGGCACAACTATCCAGGTTAACGGGACCCTCGACGGGCTTGCGCGTTTCGCACAGCAAGAAGGCCCGCTTGACGCAAAGCTGAACGCGACGTTCGACCAACTTAGTGTCAACGTAGACGGCACGCTCAGCCAATCGTCACAGCTGTTTGTCGTCCAGGCCGAAGGCAAACTACCTAAAGCGCTGGTCTCCTCAGAGTTGCCAGTCACGGCGAGTGCCAATGTGGATCTGAAATGGCCGCGCGTAAATGCAACGGATTTGAAGTTCGAGGCACTCAAGAGCCGCGGCGTGGGCGATGTCTTGCTCGACCTGTCTCGCGATAAGCCGCATGTCTCCGGGTCATTGGTATTCAGCGAACTGCGTTTAAGCTCCGCTGAAGATTCAAAGCCGGGACCACGCATATTTTCCGAGCAGCCGGTTGACTTCAGCGCACTCAGAACCTTTGATGGCGACCTGGTTGTCAACGCCGCTAAGGTGATTGCAGATCCGCCGTTCAATAACTTCTCGGCAAAAGCGGTATTGCGTAACGGTGAACTGCAATTGAGTAACATGATTGCGAAGACCTTGGGCGGCACCGTTGCTGGCAGCGCGACAGTCTTCGCAAAAGCGCCACAATACGCGCTCAGCGTGAATCTCGAACTGGATGGCCTGGCCGCCAGTGCGTTGAGCGACCTAGCAGCTGGTCCCCTGGACGGCGAAATCGCTCTCTCCGCGCGGGGAAACTCGCCTGCCGAATGGGCCGCAACCAGCAACGGTCAATTCCGCGCAGGGCTCGGCAAAGGTCGAATCCGTGCCCGAACGGCAGATACGCTGACCGGCGGGGTCATGGCCATCTTTGACGCACTCACCAAGAATAGCGAGTGGGTTGAGCTCAACTGCGCCGTCATGTCTTTCGACCTCAAAAAAGGGAAAGCCGTATCCAACGCCCTGGTCGCGGATATGAGTAATGCGACCTTGGTGGGCGAAGGGTATGTAAATCTAGGCAAAGAAGAGCTGGCATTACTGATAAAGCCGCATCCAAAAGGTGTCACGCTTAACGTCGCCGTGCCGCTCCGCGTCACCGGGCCAATCCGCAATCCTCAATACGCGTTAGACGAGGCAGCCGCGGCAAGACGCGTAGGCGGTGTGTTGGCGAGCATTGTGTTCCCGCCAGCACTCATCGCGGCGTTTGCTGACATCGGCTACGAGTCTTCGGGTTGTCTGCCAGGTGAGGCCGCTCAGTCCACTGCGTCTGCCGCAGCGGCCGGCGCTAAGATAGCGAGCGATGCCTCCGCCACCGCAGCGAAAGCAGCTGGCGCGGCCGCTAATGAGGCGGGCAAGATTCTCGACGAGGCCGGCAAGGTCACCGGCCAGGCAGCGAAGTCAGCCAGCGATGCCGCAATCAAGGCAGGCAAGGTCGTTGGCAAGGCCGTCAATTCAACACTCAGGGAAGTTGGCAAAGGGTTGAAGAGCATCTTCGGAAACTAAGTTTTGTGGACACAGCAAGAAGGAGCACCGCGCATGACAGACGTCGCCACATTTTCACCAGGCAACTACCGTTACGTCAGAGGCCCGTTTCAGTACTCAGCCGGGGTTGCGGCTGAACCTGGCTATGAAATCTGCCACGTGCGCCTACGCAACCCCGTAGCCGTTGCAGCCGGGTTCGAAATCATCGAACAGTTCATTCAGGACGCCGGTCGACCCTTAACGGCGTTTTGCGCCTGCGAATTGCGTTCGCCGGCGCCGTTTGATGACCAGGGTTTTATTGATTTCAATCGCGTCTACGTTCAGACACTGGAACGCTGGGGCATCTTCTCCAACGAAGAGAACCCTGTGGCACGCTCCAACGTCTGCCCCGAGGTCGAGAAGCCGCCCGAGCCGAGTTTTCACGCCTTCAGCTTCACCAAGCCGGCCAGCTCCGATGAGCCCAGTTTCGTCATCGCGGGATCCGGCGAAGCATTGGAAGGACCCGGGTTGTATAGCGAACGCACCGTGCGCTTCGAAGACACCACGGCCGATGGCATGCGCGACAAAGCGCGCCATGTCCTCGGTGCCATGGAAACGCGCATGGCTGCACTTGGCTTTGGCTGGCAAGACGTCACCACCTCGCAGGTTTACACCGTCTACGACCTGTATCCATTTTTTGCGGACGAGATCGTTCGCCGAGGCGCAGCCAGCAACGGCCTGATCTGGTTCTACGCGCGGCCGCCCGTGGTTGGGCTGGACTACGAGATGGATGTGCGCGGCATTCGCGAAGAGCTCGTCATCAACCCCTAGCCACGGGGCGACAAGCGGCTGGGTATCTCCCGAGTTAACTTACGCGCGGACACAGGTCTGACCCTTGCGCGCGTGTACCGGCGGGGCAGGATCCCGATTGATGGGAACGCCACAACAGCTGTAACTGAAACATGCATGAAGCCAACCCTGAGACAACAGCATCAGGCGAGATGATGGCTGTTGTCACGACCGGTAACGGCGGTTACGACAAGCTTGAGTATCGTGCCGTACCGGTACCGACACCCGGCTCTGGGGAGGTGCTCATTCGCGTACACGCCGCCGGGATTAACAACACTGAAATCAATACGCGGTTAGGCTGGTATTCGTCGACAGTGACGGCCGCCACCAGTTCAACAGCCGAGAGGCAGGAAGCCGACGCCGAACACAAGGCTGATGGTGGCTGGAACGAAGCAACACCTTTCCCGCTGGTCCAGGGAACAGACTGTTGCGGTGTGGTAGTCGGTGGCGACGATGCTGACGGGCTTATCGGGCAACGCGTGATCGTGCGTGCTTGTATGCGGCCAAACGGTTACGACGACCCCCACAACGTGTGGATGGCGTCTGACTTCGACGGCGCGTTTGCGCAATACGTCAAAGTGCCGCGTGTAGAGGCGTTCCCGGTAAACTGCAACTGGAGCGACGCGGAGCTTGCGACCATTCCGTGCGCTTATGGCACCGCCGAGAACATGCTGCATCGGGCTGCAGTCGATGCGGGTGATCATGTATTGATTACAGGCGCCTCCGGCGGCGTTGGATCTGCCACCGTGCAGCTGGCCAAACGCCGCGGCGCATACGTGACGGCCTTGACAAGCGCCGACAAAGCCACGCGGATTGCAGAATTGGGCGCTGATGCGGTCGTCACGCGAGACGAAGATCTGCGCGAGCGAATGGCGGACGACAGCATCGATGTCGTGGTGGACAACGTCGCCGGCGAGCAGTTTCCAACATTGCTTAAGATGCTCAAGCGGCGCGGCCGATACGTGTCATCTGGTGCTATCGCGGGCCCCATCGTCAGCCTGGATATGCGTGATATGTATCTCAAAGACATCACGTTGATTGGCTGTACGGGATGGGACGAACCCGTCTTCCCAAACCTGGTCCGCTATATCGAGCGCGGGGAGATTCGCCCGCTATTGGCCAAGACGTTTCCGCTTGCCGACATCGCCGCCGCGCAGGAGGCCTTCATGCAAAAGACTCACATCGGCAACTTTGTGCTGTTACCACCCTGAGTTGAATGTCCAGCCGGCTCAGCGTCGTTAGCGGCGTTGGACCCAACTGACTAACGACGGCTATGAAGGTTGCGTCAACCGCCGCCACCACTCGCGCGGCTTCAGGCGGTCGGCGATACCGCGCCACCGCACCCATCGACGCGCGAGCCCGCGCCACTGGCTGGTCGCGACGCGCCAGAACAGCCGTGATGTCCACTTGCTGAAGTCGCGATTAAACGGACACACCCGCATGCAGATCGCGCAATCGCTTTTCAACTTGGCCCAGTAGCCAAAACATTTTTCACAATCCGCTGACCATTTCTTTACGCCACGAATGGTTGAAATGTGGGCGCGAAACGCTGGCGGTCCGTATGGCAGGGCCTTGGGCGGGCACGCGTCCGCACAGATGGTGCAATCGTCACAATACGCACGGACACCAAGCTGCCGGGGCGCGTCATTGTGAAGCGGCGCGTTTGTGAAGATCTTGGAGAAGCGCACGCGCGGTCCAAACTCCGGCGTAATCACCATCTGGTTACGTGCATACTCGCCAAGACCCGCTTTGATCGCGTAAGGAATGACCAGTCCGGTGTCGTTCATGGATGCGATCGCCTCGTAACCCAGATTACGCAGGTACGCTGCAACCTGAATGACGATGGCCGCTTCGTGCGAGTACTCACGCCCGGTGGCGGCACCCGCAAGTGCTGACGGATACGTTCTGACCAGATCCTGGTCCATTGCGTGCCCCATCACGATCACATGGCTGATGTCATCAGGGAGTGAGTTGTCCGCAGCAGAGAAATCGCGCGTATCAACCCTTGACGCGTAAACCCATCGGTCGTCGTACTCAGTTACGCCAATCAGGTCCGCGCCAAACAATTTGGCTATTTGCTTCAGCTCGGCGGTGAACTCCACGGGATTCTCGACCTCGAGCCGCTCGGGACCAACGGGCGTGTCATTGCGGATCGGCGCCTGAAATCCTTCACGTTCACCGGCATCCTCGCCGCGCGAAGAGATGATGTCCGAGATTAGCCACGACGCATTGCGTAGCGCGAAGTCTTTGTGTGAGAAGCCGTCGCCACGGCGGGCCGCAGCCTCAATGCGATAGCTTGCGAAAAACCCATCCGTGTCCTTGTTACGCACAGTGGGATCCCAGAAAGCCCGCGTGAACAGGTCGTTTCGCTGCACGAACGGTTCAAAGTCTGCAGATACCTCGATGCCCGCCGCCACGTCAGCGTCGCCGAATTCAGCGCGCCAGCGCGC
>MDTA01188138.1_pt1 | contig 16979 bp, 15 predicted proteins | sample 811151 | NCBI WGS metagenome assembly MDTA01 (sample SAMN05326648, study PRJNA326480) | marine metagenome | isolation source: seawater | place: Indian Ocean: South | collected 2010
ATTGGATCACAGGGTTTTTTAAATTGTTTTAGTTTTGATGGTATAAAAAACATTACTGCTGGTGAAGGTGGATGTTTAGTTACAAATGATAAGAAAATTATAGAAAAAGCAAAAGTGTATAGATCGTTAGGTGTGATTAATGAATCTGAATTACGATATAAAAAAAAGAGAAGATGGGATTATAATGTAAAGAGTCAAGGTTGGAGATATCATATGAGTGATATTAATGCTGCAATAGGAATTTCACAATTAAAAAGATTTAAAAAGTTAGCTAATAAAAGACAAATGATTGCAAAAAAATATGATGCTTATTTTAAAAGGTATAAAAAACTAGTTTCAGTATTTGATAGAGATTATAAAAATGAAGTTCCACATATATATTGTTTAGTGATTAATACCTCTATTAATAGAAATTATTTGAGGAATGAATTATTGAAAAATAAAATTGAAACTGGTGTTCATTATAAACCAGGGTACTATCTTGACTATTATAAATCAGACAAAAAACATTTTCCTAATTGTGAAAAAATTCAAGGAAAAATTATCACATTACCTTTGCACCCTGGAATAAATGATAATGATATAAAGAAAATTACAAAAACTCTTGTTTATTTATTGAGTAAAAATGAAAAATAGCTTTTTTGGTTGGACATTAAGTTATTATAGTGTACGTTCAATTATTGAACAAAATTAAATAATAAAATCAATTTAAAAATTTAAAAGACATATAAAAACATCTATGATTTTAGGTCTTATACCATCAAGATTAAATTCTAAAAGATTGAAACATAAACCTTTATTAATTATTGATGGTCTGCCGATCATAGTTCACACTTTTAAAAGAGCAATGTTGTCTAAAAAACTTGATCGTGTAATTGTTTGTTGTGACGACAAAAAAATTTTTGATGTAGTTAAAAAACATGGAGGTGAAGCAATGCTAACATCAAAAAAACATAAAAATGGGACTGAGAGAATTTTCGAAATAGCAAAGAAATTTAAACCAAAATATGTGGTTGATGTTCAGGGTGATGAACCATTTGTTGATCCAAAAGATATAGACAAAGTTATTGACTTCCATAAAAAAAAACCCGTCTTTGATATTGTCGTTCCTAGTATGTTAGCTGAGCATAATGTTCTGAGTAGAAATTTAGTAAAAGTTGTATTTAGTGATAATGGAAAAATTTTATATTTTAGTAGAGCTTTAGTACCCTTCGATTATAATGATGTTAAAAACCTGTATTATAGGGATTTATCTATCGTGTCTTTTAAATATGATGCTTTAAAAAAGTATAACAATTTTAAACAAGGAAAAATTGAGAAAATCGAAGGTATTGAACTTATAAGAGCAATTGAAAATAATTTAAATCTGGGAACTTTTAAAGCAACTAATTCAGGATTTGCCGTTGATGTAAATCAAGACTTGATGAAAGCTATAGATTTAATGCCTACAGATAAAATAAGAAAACTTTATTAGAAAGTCTTTTTGTTTAATGAAAGATAAAAACTTATATTTATTTGATTTAGATGGGGTAATATTAGACTCCAAAAAAAATATGAAAATTTCTTGGGACTCCGTAAATAATAAATTTAGGTTAAATAGGCCATTTGAAAAATATTTTTCGTTAATTGGGAGAGATTTTCAAGAAATTCTGAAAAAAATGAAAATTGAGAATAAATCTCCTTACAAAATAGAGAATTTTTTTAAAAAAGAGTCAATTAAGAATTTCAACAAAAACAAGTTGTATCCCGGGGTTAAAAGAGTTTTAAATCAACTGAGAAAAAAAAAAATTAAAATTGGAATAGTAACCTCAAAGGATTGTTTAAGGACACGAAAAATTTTGAGAAAATTTTCTTTGAAATTTAATGAAGTTAGATGTGGAGATAACAAATTACCAGGAAAACCAAAACCAGATAAAATTTTAAGTATTATAAAAAAATTAAAGATTAAAAAGGATAAAACTGTTTACGTTGGAGATATGATGGTTGATAAATTAACTGCTAAAAATGCTGGAATTGAGTATATTCATGCACACTATGGATATTCATCAAACAAAATTAAACATAAAAATACAATACATTCATTTACTGAACTGATAAGTAAAAAATTATGATGAAGGAAAATTATAAAAAATTTATAGACCCTAACATTAAAAGAAAATCAAATATTATCCAGAATAGCCTACAATTTTATAAAGACAATAAGATCCCCTTATTTTCACTTGTAGAAATAAGTGACTCAGGAACTTGTAATAGGTCTTGTTCTTTTTGCCCAAGAAGTGACAAAAATTGGATAAAAAAATTTGATAATAAAGAATTTATCAAACCACAGCTACATGAAAGTATAGTTTCACAACTAAGAGATTTAAAATATACTGGAATTGTAGTTTATTCAGGTTTTAATGAACCTCTTTTGAATAAAAATATTTATAAAAATATTTCTCAAACTAGAAATTATTTACCAAATGCAAAGATAGAATTAATTACTAACGGTGATGTTTTGAATGAAAAAAGAATTTTAAAATTATTTGAGTCTGGCTTGTCAACTTTGTTAATAAGTGTCTATGATGGTCCTGAAGATATGGATAAGTTTAAAAAGATGTGTAAAAATTTAAATCTTGAAAGTGAACAATATGTAATTCGGAATAGATACTTGCCACCTGAAAAAAATTTTGGGATCACTATGTCAAATAGGGGAGGCTTAATGGAAAATGCAGAACATTCAATTCCCTCTTTAAAAAAGTCTTTGACAACTCCTTGCTATTATCCAAGTTATACGTTTTTCATAGATTACAATGGCGATGTATTAATGTGTTCACATGATTGGGGTAAGAAAAATATACTTGGTAATTTGAATAAAGAAAAAATTATAGATGTATGGTTATCTAAAAATGCAATGAAAAGTAGAAAAAATTTATCTAATGGTAATAGAGAATTTTCTCCTTGCAATGTTTGTGATGCAGGGGGTTCATTGATAGGAAAAAAACACGTTGAAGCTTGGAAAAAGTTTTAATTGAAGTTTAAAAAATGATCAAAAAAAAATTACTTATACTCGGAGGAAGTTCTGATATTGGTATAGAAATAATAAAGATATATCTTAAAAATAATTTCTCTGTATTAGCTCAATATAATAAAGGAAATAGAAATTTTTTTTCTTTAGTTAATGAAAATAGTAAATGTGTAAAAAAAATTAAATTTGACTTTTCATCTAATAATCAAAAAATAGAAAATTTTTTCAAAAAAAAAGATGTTTTAAAATCAGACGTTTTTATTAACGCCTTAGGAGCAATCTTTGAGACTAATTATGAAAATATAAAATTAAAAGATTTTGAAAAAAGTATAAAAATTAACTCATATCCAAGCTTGTATGCTACGAGTATTCTTGGCAGGAAAATGGCTAAAAAAAAATGGGGAAGAATAGTTAATTTAGGATCGATAGGAGTAAAATTTGGAGGAGGGGAAAGAAATTTTCCTTATTCACTCTCAAAGTTTATTTTAGAATTATTTCCCAGCTATACGAAAAAATGGGTAAAACAAAATGTGTTTGTTAACACGATAAGAGTTGGGGCCACAAACACAAAATTACATAAAAAACTACCAAAAAAAAATTTAAAAAAAAGAGCAGAGTTAATTCCAATAAAAAGAATGGCAAACACTCAAGAAATAGCAAAATTTATATTTTTTATTGGTTCTAATAAAAATACATATATCTCTCACCAAGTAATTCCCATTTCAGGTGGAGAATGATTTTTTAATGAAAAATCCAATAATATTGAATATTTTAAATTCAAAAAAATATTTAAAAAAATATACTAAAAAAAAATATGACCCTGAAGGAAATACAAATTTTTATTTAGCTTCATTCACTAAATCGGTTGGTTATTATCTTCTCAAAAAAATCTTTAATATTCAAAGTAAGAATTTTTTAAATAGTTTAAATTGTATAATTTCTGATATTTTTTTTGGAATTAATTACTCAATAAAAATTATAAAAAAAAAAATTTCAAACATTCTTTTTCAAGGATAGTTTTAACTTGGGGTTTTAAAAAAGACTTTGATTATAAAGGTGTATTTTATGATAAATATTTTAATACATTCTCTTCTTCTCAAAAAAAAATACTTTGGTTAATAATTTATTTGGATAATGACTTACCAAAAAACATACAATCCAACCTTATATTGGTAACAACAAAAGGAAATAAAATTTCTAATTTGTTAAGCTGGTTGAAATTTTTATTCTTTAATATACCTAAAATTTTCAAAAATTTTGATTTTTTTTTAGTTAATGTTTCGAGCTTTAATTATTTTTCAAAAAAAATCATAATTTCATTAAGGAAAATTTTAAATGAAAATTATAAAGAAATCATAATCCCATTTGAGGGTCAACCCTTTCAAAATGAAGTTATAAAGTTTTTAAAAAAAAAAAATAAAAATACTCTTATTACAGGATATATACACTCACTACCAGTTGCAGTTCCAACAAACTTTATACACAAACAATTTTCTCCAGATAGGATTTTTTTAAATGGAAAAGATCAGTTAATTTGTTTTAACAAAATTTTAGGCTGGCCAAAAAAAAAGTTATATTTAATACCATCACTTAGATTTAGAAAAATCAAGATAAAGAAAGAAAAAAAAATTCTAATTCCATATTTAGTTAAAAGACATGATCAAGTATTGTCAAAGATAGAATATATTCATAAAAAAAAGTTTAATCTAAACGGGTATAAAATCCAGAATCATCCTGCTGCGAAAAATTTTAAATCAAATCTAAAATTGATCTCAAAGATGCAAAAAATAATTGATAGTAAATCTTATTTGAGAAGGAGTTTTTATGATCTTATTTTTGTAGGGCATTCAGGTGGAATTACAGAGTTTTTAGAAAATGGTTTTAAAATACTTCATGTATGTGAGGATCCAGAATTTGAGTGTTTTCAAACTGAAATTTGGAAAAGCATAAAAACTACTGAAATTTCAAAAAATATATTTTCTTATAAACTAAAAAAAAAAGGGAATTTGATTAATTTTGGAAAAAATAATACTGATTTAAATTCAATTTTGGATTATTAACATTATTAGCAAAAAATATATTCAAATATTCTTAAAAAAAATGTTGAAAACTAAAATATTTAAAACTTTTAGGGGTAAAAAAGTTTTAATAACTGGTCATACAGGTTTTAAAGGAACTTGGCTTACATTTTTAATGGTGGTCTCAGGTGCTAAAGTATTAGGAGTTTCATATGGAAAAAAAACCAAACCTTCATTATTTAAAATTTTAAATTTAGAAAAAAAAATTTTTCATAAAAATTTAGATATTAGTGATTTTGATAAACTAAAAAAAACAATCAATCGATTTCGACCAAATTTTATATTTCATCTTGCAGCAGAAGCAATAGTTTCTAGAGCATATTTAGATCCCTATAAAACATGGAGAACAAATACAATTGGTACAATAAATATTTTACAAATTTTAAAATCAATCAAATTTAATGTCGTAACTATTTTTATTACAAGTGATAAAGTATATAAAAATCTTGAAATTAATAGGGGTTATCACGAAAATGACAGACTTGGCGATACTGATCCTTATAGTGCCTCAAAATCTTCTGCAGATATAGCAATCCAATCTTATTTTCACTCATTTTTAAAAAAAAAAAAAAATATAAGAATATCAATAGCAAGAGCAGGAAATGTGATTGGAGGAGGCGATTGGTCAGAAGGTAGGTTGATTCCAGATTGCATAAAATGTTGGCAAAATAAAAAAACGGTTATTATCAGAAATCCTAAATCAACAAGGCCTTGGCAACATGTCCTTGATGTAATCAATGGTTATTTGTTGTTAGCAAGGAATTTATTTTTAAATACAAAACATAATGGTGAAGCATATAATTTTGGACCTGTTAAGGTTGATTCAAAATCTACAGTTTTGGATGTAATAAAATATTTTAAAAGATACTGGCCTAAAGCGAAATTCCATGTTGTGAAAAAAATTAAATTTAAAGAGGCCAAACTACTAAAATTAAATTCAAAAAAATCTATAAGAAATCTTAATTGGAAAACTAAGTTTAACCAAAGACAAGTATTAGATTATACTGCGGAGTGGTATAAGGAATTTTATAAAAAAAAATCAAATATTTATAATTTTTCTCTAAATCAAATTAAAAGTTTTTTTAATGAATAGCCTGGTTAGTATTATTCTAAATTGTAGAAATGGTGAAAAATATTTAGATCAAGCTTTGAAAAGCATCAAAAATCAAGATTATGAAAATTGGGAGTTAATTTTTTTTGATAATAATTCAACAGATAAAAGTTACCATATTTTTAAAAATAATTTTGATGAAAGATTCAAATATTTTAAATCCTCAGAAGTTTTAAAACTTTATAAAGCGAGAAATGAAGCATTAAAAAATTGTAATGGAGATATAATATCCTTTTTAGATTGTGATGATTGGTGGTCTAGTGATTATCTTTCTTCAAGACAAAAATTTTTTAATGACCCAAATATTGATTATTTTTATAACAATGTTTATCAGTTTAATGAAAAAAAAAAAAATCATAAAATTTATAATAAATTTAGTTTACCAGATGGAAATATATATGGAGATCTATGTAAAAAATATTTTGTCGTCATAAGTGGATTAATAGTTAAAAAAAAAGTTTTTATAGAAGATGGTAATTTTAATGAAAAGTTTAATATTATTGGTGATTTAGAGTTTGTGATGAGAATTGCAAAAAAACGTTTTGCAAAATCAACACAGAAACCTATGGTCTTTTACAGACATCATGACGAAAATTATTTAAAACTAAATACTGAGGAATTTTATTCTGAACTTAAATCGTGGATTGAAATTCAAGACATAAATTTTCGAAATAACACAAATTATTTCAATAATCTTTTAAATTTCTTAAAGTTAAATTACGAAATAAAAAAAAGAAAAAGACTTAATTTACTAAGATTAATATTAGCTCATAAGGATATTAAACAAAAAATTTACTTATTAATAAAATTTTTTATTCCACTTTATTTAACTAAATTTTTAAATAGATGAAAAATATTATTTTAATATCAAACGATGAAATTAATTATAATGATAAAAGTGTATCATCAAATTTTAACGATACATTAAATATAATAAATGCATTGAAAAAAAAATTTAGAATATTTCTTATAAGTCGTGAAACTACTCAAAAACAATCATTCAAAACAAATTCAAATAAAATTTACAAATTAAGTTTTTCAAATTATAAAAAGTTTAATATTAAAAATTCAAGGGTTTTAATGATTTCTGTTACACCTAGAAATTTATTAAACTTTTTTTATCTAAGTTATTTATTAAGAAAAAAATTAAAGGGTTTCGTTTATTTACGAAGCGACGGTTTTAAAGAGTATAAGATAAAATTTGGTATTATTGGATATTTTTTTTATTTTTTACTATTAAGTTTAATTAAATCAAAATTAAAGATCATATCAGTAAAAAGTAAACTTACAAAAATCAATACAAAAAGACAATTAATACCCTCTGAGATTTCAGGGAAGTGGTTTAGAAAAAGAAAATTCAAGTTTAATAAAAAAAAAATTAAAATCTTATATTTAGGACGATTTAAGAAAGAAAAGGGTTTTTTTAGTTTAATTCAGTTAATAAGAAAAATGAAAACTGAGTACGATTTCACGTTAGCTGGAGATGAAATTCAGAAAGATATAAAATTAAAAAATTTAAATATTATTGGAAAAATATCATCAGAAAAAAAAATTATTAGCCTCTATGATAATAGCGATATTTTTGTTTTACCATCATACACTGAAGGATGTCCAAAAGTAATGCATGAATCTATCTCAAGAATGAGGCCCATGATAATTTTTGATGATATTTTTCATGTTAAAAATATGTACAAAGGAATTTTTTGTTGTAAACGTAATGCTAATGATTTTCAAAAAAAAATTCAGCATATATCAACAAATTACAAAGATATTCAAAAAAAAAATGATGAAAAATAAAATTTTTACAAAAAAAGATTTTCAAAAAAATATTTTAGATTTAATAAAGTGATATTATTTAAGGAAAAAACTTTTCTACCTTTATCTATCTTTATTTTTTTACCAATTTTTTATGTTTTTGGTATTGCAATAGTTGAAATCTCTTTTTTTCTAATACTATTTTTATTTTTAATAAGACAAAAAAACTTACTTTTTTTCAGAGATTATAAATTTTTATTTTTATTTTTTTTTTTCAATATATGTAGCAGCTGATTTTTTAATAAAATACGATACTTATTTTGAACTTTCTTCTTTATTATATATGCGGTATGCACTACTAGCTATTGCTGTAAATTACTATTTATCGAATATTAAGGAAGATAAAGATTACGTTTTCACTAAAATCCTATTCTTATTTTTTTCTATAATAATATTTGACAGTTTGTATCAATTTTTTTCTGGAAAAAATCTTTTTGGTTATGAGTTAATTAGCAGTAGAGTTTCTAGTTTTTTTAAGGAAGAGCTTATTTTGGGGTCATTTTTGATTAAGTTATTACCCATTTTAATTTGGTATATATTTTTTTTTGATATTTCATTACAAAAAAAAAAGTTACTTTTTTACATTTTTTTTTCTGCTTATTTTTTTACTATTTTTACCTCGGGAGAAAGAACATCTTTTACACTAATGTTTTTGTTTATTTTACTTATGATTTTTTTTTTAAAAAATTTTAGAAAAATTGTAATAGTTTCATCTATATTCACTATATTAGCTATAACGATTGTAACATATAAGAATTCAGGTAGCTCAACAACTTTTTATCGTATGTTCATTAAACCTTTCCACCAAATTACAAACTATATTTATACAAATTCAAAAATTAAAGTTACAAGCTTAGAAGAAAGAAAACTTGAAAAAAATATTGTTATTTTTTCTAACGATCATCACGGACATTATAAATTGGCACTACATCTTTTTTTTAAAGAACCAATTTTTGGTTTAGGTCCAAGAGGTTTTAGATATTACTGTCGATCTGTAAATTACTCTGCTGAAACAGGTATCTGTTCTACACATCCTCACAATACATTTATTCAAATTTTATCAGAATTAGGTTTGATAGGAACTTTGTTTTATTTGTTTGGTATGTTTTTTATAATTAATAAATTTATCGTCTGTTTGAAATCATCAGCATCACAAAGAAATAAAGATTTATTAATTATATCATCGATAGCAGTTATTCTTAACTTTTTTCCGTTTTTGCCAAGTGGAAATTTTTTTAATAATTGGATTTCAATAATAAATTTTTATACAATTGGCTTTTATATTTTTTCGTATAATAATTTTTTCAAAAATGATTGAAATTATTTTATTTTTAACATTGAGCAATTTTTTAGTATTTATAAATTTTAGAAAAATTATTAAATTTATAGATATTTTCGATAAACCTGATAATAAATTGAAAAGACATAAACTAAATACTCCTATTCTTGGTGGAATAGTTATAGGAGTCAATCTTTTGATTTATCTTTTTTTGTCCGTATTTTTAGAGACTCCGTTTAAAAATTTAAATATTTCAAATAAAGAATATTTTTCTATTTTTTTCTTTATAACCTCATTATTTTTATTGGGCCTATACGATGATAAATTTAAATTGAATCCTGAAAAAAAATTTTTTTTAAGCATATTTTTTTCAATTTTAGTTTTAAGTTTAAATAAAAATCTTCTAATTCAAAATCTTACTTTTTCATTTTCTGATAGAATTATCTCATTAAACGATTTTTCATTTTTTTTTACAATTTTTTGTATAATAGTTCTAATTAATGCATTGAATTTTTATGATGGGATAAATGGTCAATCATTAATATATTTAATATCTGTATTAAGTTATTTAAGTTATCAATCTCCCTTACAATCTTTTTATATTGTTCTTATCCTAGTATGTGCTTTAGTTTTATTTTTTAATTTAAATGATAAAACTTTTTTAGGTGATGGGGGCATTTACCTTGTGGGATCTATTTTGTCTATTCTTTTAATTTACGAGCATAATATTTTTAAAACAATAAGATTTGCTGATGAAATATTTTTATTACTTATCTTACCAGGGTTCGATTTACTTAGATTGACAATAAATAGATTAATGAGAGGAAAAAATGCTTTTTATGGGGATAGAAATCATATTCATCACTTATTAGTCAAAAAATTCTCATTATTAAGTTCTAACTTGATACTTTTTAATATATCCATAGTTCCAATAATACTTTTTTCATACTTTAAAATGGATTTTTTCTTAACATTCTTAATTTTTTTAGTTGTATACGTCTCTTTAATTCTGTTCCTTAAATCAAATGATAAAAAATATAATTATAGGTAAAAAAAGTATAATAACAAAATATATTCAAAAATATTTAAAATACACTTATGTATTTTCTGCAAATGAATTAACAGAACATAATCTTAATAAAGTCGTTAAAAAATGCAAAAGAATTAATTTAATATTTAATAACTTTTATCCTTCAAAAAATTTAAATAGTCTCGATATAGACAACTTTAAAAAATTCTGTGAATTATCAATTCAAAAGACTTCTTCTGTACTTGAATCAGTACCCTCATCAAAAATTAATAAAATAATTTACACTAGTAGTTCTTCAGTTTACAGAATATCTGAAAATTTGAATGGTCAAAACAAAGATAGCTTTAATAGAGAACTATACTCTTCTTTCAAATTAGCTGCTGAAAAATTAATTTTAAATTATTCAAAAAGAAAAAAAAAAAATTATTTCATAATGAGATTATTTAATACTTATGGAAATATTGAGGATAGGTTTTCGTTTATTGAAAATATAATAGACTCAAAAAAAAAAAATAAGAGAATTAGCCTCATAAATAATGGTAACTCCATAAGAGATTTTATTCATGTGAAAGGTGTTGCAAAAATTTATAAAGAATTCCTTAATAAAAAATTGGCCAATGGAATTTACGATTTAGGAACAGGAAATGGATACCTCATAAAAGATATTATCGATTTTGTAAACTTTCCAAGGTCAAAGATTAATAAAATAAATAATATAAATGAAATACATAACTCTATAGCTCAAAATAAAGAGTTAATAAAGGTTCTAAAGAATTATAAATTCTTAAATTTGGGAAAATATTTAAAAAAAAAACTAAATATTAAAAATAAAACTTTAAAACCCATTTTAAATTATTCAAGTAAAACAAGAAAGAGCATCATAAATGGGGTTATCATTTATGGAATTGGGTATGCCGGGAAACAAATATATCATGAATTAAAAAAAAATAATGAGGACATTCTTTTTTTTGTAGACGATGACTCAAATAAACAAAATACAAATTACAAAGGTATACCCATTATTAATTATAAGAATTTACTTGAAATCAGAAAAAATTTTAAAATTAAAAGGATTTATCTAACAATACCGTCTTTAAATAAAAAATCCTTAGAAAAAATGATAAAAAAAATAAAAACTCATTTTTTTGATGTTCGTTACTTACCAGAAAAAAAGTTTTTAATTTCGGATAAAATTGACATCCAAGACTTTAACATAAATGAAATCAATACAATTTTAAATAGAAAACAAATTGATTTTAGGAAAATAAAAAAGCTATCAAAAAAAAATATTTTAGTTACTGGTGCTGCAGGAACCATTGGCTCAGAGATCTGTAGGCAATTAGTTCAACATAATGTAAAAAAAATTATTGCTGTAGATAAATCTGAGATAGGAATTTATAATCAACAAAAAAAAATAAGCAGTAATAAGATTAATTATAATTTGCTTGATATAAACGACTATTCTTTATTAGAAAAAATTATAAAACAAAACAATGTAGAAATAATTTTTCATGCTGCAGCTTATAAGCACGTTAATATACTTCAGAATAATGTACATGCTGCTATAAAAAATAACATATTTGCTACGTCTAATATTTGTGAGTTGGCATTTAAAAATTCTTGTGAAATGATTTTTATATCAACTGATAAAGCAGCTAATCCTGTATCTATATTAGGTTATACAAAAAGAGTTGCAGAAAAAGTTTGTGAATATTTTAATTCGGAAATCAAATCAAAGAAAAAAATAAAGGTAGTAAGATTTGGTAATGTTTTTGGTAGCTCAGGTTCTGCAATTAATAACTTTCTTGATAAAATTAATAGTGAAAACCCAATAGAAATTACGAGTAAAAAAGCGACAAGATATTTTATGACAGTTTTAGAGGCATGTCATTTAGTTTTACAAACAACTACAATTAATTCAAATGAGAAGACTTTTATTTTAAATATGGGTAAACCAATAAATATTTTAAAACTAGCTGAAAATTTAGCAAAACTAAAAATTAGAATTAAAAACGATTACGTTTTTAAATATAAAGAAATTGGATTAAAACCTGGTGAAAAGTTAAAAGAAACTCTTAAGGATAAAAATGAAATCCTATTAAAAAAAAGCAAAGAGATTTTTGCAGTTAAAAATAGAAAAAAAATTAATTACAATTTCAAAATTTATTTTGATGAATTAAAAAGATCTTTTTTTAAAGATCCAAAAAAAGTATTGATTAAACAATTGAAAAAAATAGCAAATTCTTAAATAAAAGATTATCAATATTGAATTCATAAAATAAATTGATTTTTATTAAATTATAAAATAACAAAAGAAGTCTTTAAATGATTAAGAATAAAAAAATTTTGATAGTCGGAGCTGGTGGCTTTATTGGTGGTCATTTAACAAATAGATTGCTAAAAAATGGAAATTCTCTTGTAGCGGTAGACATAAAACCTAAAGAATATTGGTTCCAGGATTTTGAAAATGTTCAAAATTATTACTCAATGGATATGAAAGATATCAATAATTGTAGAAAGGTAACAAAAAAAATAGATTATGTATTTAATATGGCTTGCAATATGGGGGGAATGGGTTTTATCGAAAACAATAAAGCAGAATGTATGCAGTCAGTATTAATAAATACTAATTTATTAATTTCATGTAAGGAAAATAAAATAAAAAAATATTTTTTTTCATCAAGTGCATGTGCTTACAACAAATCAAAACAACAAGAGGTTTTTATTGAAGGATTAAAAGAAGAAGATGCCTATCCAGCAGATCCGGAAGATGGATATGGATGGGAAAAATTATTTAGTGAACGTATGTGTAGGCATTTTATGGAAGATTATGGAATACCCGTAAGAGTAGCACGGTATCATAATATTTATGGTCCATATGGGACTTATGATGGAGGTAGAGAAAAAGCGCCAGCAGCACTTTGCAGAAAAGTTATAACGGCAAAAAATAATAGTGAGAATAAAATTGAAGTTTGGGGAGATGGAATGCAAACAAGAACATTTTTATATATTGATGATTGTATTGAAGGAACATTAAGATTATTTGAGTCCGATTATTCTGAACCTGTAAATATCGGAAGTGATGAACAAGTATCTATTAATCAAATGATTGAAATAATTGAGGATATTTCTGGCGCTAAAAAATTGGAGTGTATATATAGATTAGATAAACCAAAGGGGGTTAGGGGAAGATCTAGCAATAACGACTTAGTAAAAAAAGTTTTAAATTGGAGCTTTAAGATCAAATTAAAAGAGGGACTTAGAAAAACGTATAATTGGATAAGCAAGGAAATGAGTAAGCAAGGATCGAATTTAAGCAGATTTACAAAATCTTAAAATTTTATTAGTAATTGATCAATAAACTTATAATAATTCATTTTCATCTTTATGGTAAATAAAGTCGTTTTTAAAAAAATTAAATTTTATAATGTCAATAGCAATGAATTTAAAAATTATATAATTAAAAAAGGATTATTTGTTTTTCCAGCTGGGCCAGCTTTAGCTTCAATTGAAAAATCAGATGAATACTATAAATCACTTCAAAAAGCAGATTATGTTTTTTTTGATAGTGGTTTTTTTGTTTTATTGTTAAAGTTTTTTAAAAATATTTATGTTAAAAAATTTTCAGGTTACAAATTTTTGGGTTTGTTTTTTGAATATTTAAAAAAAAATAGAAAAAAAAAAATTTTTTGTATCGATCCAAATATTAATTTTTCAAGATCAAATAAGAATTATATAAAAAAATTAGGTATTAAAAAACTGTATAATTACCTTGCACCTAATTATAATTCAAAAAAATTATCTGATCTAAAACTCATTAAAGCTATTCAAATATTTAGACCAGATTATATAATTATAAATATAGGTGGAGGTACTCAAGAGGTCTTGGGTTTGTATATTAAAAAAAACTTAAAAATAAAGACATCAATTTTATGCACTGGTGCTGCTATTTCTTTTTTTACTAGGGATCAAGCACCAATTAACAATTTTATTGATAAATATTACTTAGGTTGGTTTATAAGATTAATATTTAATCCAATTATTTTTCTAAAAAAATATATAATTGGTTTAAAATTAATTCCAATGGTTATTTTTGATAAGATTAAAATACTAAATTGAAATAAATCTTTTTGATCGTTAAATGATATTATTAGAGTTTGTTTTATTATTTTTGAGTATATTTATATTCTCAACTTCTATCGCAGGTTTTGGAAGTCTTTTATCAGCTAAAATTAAAAGTAATTTTTTTTTAGATATATTTTTAGGTTTTATAGTAATTTCTATTATAATAACTACTTACCACTTTTTCTTTAAAATTGAAACTTATACTAAGTTTTTAGTTTTATTAGTTGGATTGCTGATATTTTTTATAAAAAAAAATATTTTAGATTTAACAAAATTAATTAAAAAGAAGAATTTTTTTTACTTTGTAATTATTGGTTTCTTAATACCAATGTTTATTTCGCAAAAGTATCATGAGGACTTTGGGTATTATCATTTACCATATGCTTTAGCTTTTTTAGAGGAAAAAATAATTTTTGGATTTGCAAACATAGATAAAGCTTTTGTATATAATTCTATTTGGTTAAATCTCTATCCTCTATTTTTTTTTGACAACAATTATGTATATTTAACGTTACCAAGTTTTTTATTATTTTTAAGTTTTATTATATTCTCAATTAAAAAGATCATAAAAAAAACATATATAGGAATAAGTGATTACTACTTGATTGTTGTTTTGTTCTATTTCTTATTGAAGTTTACGAGAATATCTGAATTTGGCGTTGATTTTCCCTCATCAGTATTCTCGATACTTGGGATTTTATATTTTATTAAGTTTTATGAAACAAATAAAGATATTGAGAGAAAATCTTGTTTATATTTGAATTTCGCTTTCTCGTTTTTTTCGATTTTAATAAAACTGAGTGCTACACCAATAATAATTTTACCAATTTATTTATATTTTACAAATTTTAAAAAATTTAATATTTATATTTTTAACACACAATTTTTAATAATTTATTTTTTAGCTTTAGTCTTCTTTATTCAGCAATTTATCTATTCTGGGTGTATTTTCTTTCCAACAAATTTAACATGTTTTAATTTAAGTTGGTTTAATCCAGAATATCTTAATTTATCTAAAGAACTAGAACTAATTAACAAAAGTTACTCTTCAGCAAAAGATGTTTATTCTCCAGAAGAATATCTTAATAATTTTACATGGTTTATGTTTTGGTTAAAAAGAAATTTCCTTGAAATATTTGAACATTTTGCGACAATTATTTTACCTTCATTCATATTTTTTGCTTATTTAAAAAAAAGGAGTCAAACAGTAATTATATTTAAAAAGGAAATATTCATTTTCTTTTTTTGTTTAATATATTTACTTTTTTGGTTAAATTTTTCACCGGTATTTAGGTTTGCAATACCTGTATTTATAACTTTGATATTTTTTATATTTTATAGATTTTACACTAAAAAAAAAATTTCAAATAAAATTTTAGTGATCTTTATTTCCTTTTTTATACTTTTTAATTTTTCAAAGAATATTGTAAGAATTAATGATGTAGATAAAGTATTTTTAGGTGTGAAAGGAATAAATAATCAATATTTACTTAATGAAGATAATATTAACGAACATGTCAACATTTATTATCCCGATATAAAAAAAAATAACAAAAATGGATGGCAAGGTAGGCTATGTTGGGATATTCCATTTGTCTGTTCATATAATAAGCTAGATGTTAATAAAAAGAAAGGATATTTAATATTTAATAAATTAGAAAATTGACAATGATAAATATAGAAAATTTTAAACTATCAATTATTATTCCATGTTATAATGAAAAAAATACAATTGAAATTATTTTAAAAAAAGTAATTCTAAGTTTAAATAATTATAAATTTTCAAATTTTCAAATACACATAGTCGATGATCATTCGAAAGATGGCACGATTGAAGTTTTAAAAAAATTAAGTGAAAAGTATAAAATAATTACCCACTTTCATGACAGAAATCAAGGTAAGGGTGCTGCTATTCAAACCGCATTAAAAAATGCCACAGGAGATATAATAATTATTCAAGATGCAGATTTAGAGTATGACCCATTTGATTATAATAAATTATTAAGACCCTTCTTTGAAGCAAATGCAGATGTTGTTTATGGCTCAAGATTTTTAGGAGGAGGTAAATATGCTCGAGTTCATTTCTTTTGGCATTATTTGGCTAATAAAATCTTAACCTTTATTTGTAATCTTTTTACAAACTTGAATTTAACTGATATGGAAACTGGTTATAAAGTTTTTAAACACTCAGCTTTGAAAAGTATATCACTAAAAGAAAAAACTTTTTCATTTGAACCTGAGGTAACTATTAAATTATCAAAAAAAAAATTTAAGTTCTTTGAGGTTCCAATTACTTATAATGGTAGATCATATGAAGAAGGAAAAAAAATCAGGCTGAAAGATGCATTTATTGCCCTAAAAACAATAATTTTATATTCTTTGATTGGTTAGATGATGATTAATTTGTCTTTGACTAACATATTTCTTTAGGTATAAATACCCCGCCTGGTGATTATAGCGAAGAGGTAATACCCGATCCCATTCCGAACTCGGAAGTCAAGCTTTTCAGCGCCGATGGTACTTTGTCTTAAGAC